>ENA-ORUM01002402-ORUM01002402.1-human-gut-metagenome-genome-assembly--contig:-NODE-2402-length-10727-cov-2.758714_pt1 | contig 10727 bp, 5 predicted proteins | sample MGYA00242083_ERZ509217 | MGnify/ENA primary metagenome ERZ509217 (study PRJEB26280, sample SAMEA2338831) | human gut metagenome | biome: human gut; feature: human-associated habitat; material: faeces... | reverse complement strand
CATCGGATGATTTGATATCGAATCGGTAGACATAATATCCTTGTCCGTCAAATGTACCATTATACGGATTGTCTGCTGAACCGATTGATTCTGTCATTGTTTTACCGTTTCCGAAAATTGTGTTCATCAGCTTGAAGTTTGCACGATTGTTCTTCTTAACAATTTCCGGAATTTTCTTAAATTCTTCAAATGTACGAATCTCGTAAGTTTCTTCTACAGGTTCTTTCTCATAATTCGAATAGGTTCCATCTTCCCAACGATAGACTGTGCCATGTGTATCATCCAGAACCGGATAAGCATCCGGAGTTTCTCCGTTATCAATATTCTGATACCATACTTGAGAGCCGTCTGTCACCTCGTTATTTAAAAGATATGCCTCTTCACCACTCTTGAACTGTTCTGCTGTCTTTGCCTTTGCCAGTTCTTCATCATTCGCAATCTCAGCTTCTCCCAGGAAACCTTTTACCGGAAGTGTATCGAGATAATAATTATTCTTGATTCCATCTTTCTTCGCCGCACAGTATCCGGAAATTGCACCATAGATCTCCTTCCACTCTTCAGCAAGCACACTGCCATAATTGTAACAATCAGAAAGAATGAAATCCTCTTCACCCAATGCAACCTGTCCGGTGATTCCACCGCTGTAACCACGTCCTCCGTGATTTTCCACTTTATAATATGTGATCAATCCGTAATTTGCACAATCCTTGATTTTTGTGCCGCCTGCATATGTATCATCATCAGTTACAAAACCTACAATTCCACCGACTCCGTAGAAACTATAATCCAGTACGATCTTACCTGAATATGTACTCTCCTCTATAGAAGTTGCTGCATTGATCTCTCCGACAATTCCGCCGATATCGTATATCAATCCACTTCCAATATTTACATTTGAATTCACCCGCCTGATCACACTGTCGGAAGTTGTTCCTACAACACCACCTACTGCACTTGCCGCCTCTGCTGTTGTAACGATTGTTCCATTCAGTGTAAAGTTCTTAAGCGTCGCTTTCTTTGCCTCGTCTGTCTCGTTCGGGTCACTCATAAGGTTCTGGAAAAAGCCTATTGACTGATCATTTACTTTCGTCATACTGAAATCAGAAATCGTATGATTCTGTCCGTCGAAAATTCCTTTGAATTCTCCGATTGGTTTCCATTCATAGTTTTCATCCGCCGGATTCTTAAGTGAAATGTCAGACACCAGCACTCCATGTGCATCTGGCTTTGCTTCCTGAATCTGTGTATGTTCACCGTCCCCATTTACAAGAGCGGCAAACCAAAACATCTGTCCACCATTCCCAATCTCATAACTGCCTGTAGATTCATTATAGTCTGCCGGCTGATATCCACCACATTTCGTACAGAATCCATTGTCATAGGAATGTTCCTTGCAGACTGCATTATAATATAATGTAATATCCTTCGCCGGCATTACGAAACTTCCTTTTCTGTCACCCTCATAATTTTCTGTTAATGCAAGCTCTTTATAAGTATTTCCCTCATAATATCCGACACTCTTTACATTATCTGATACATAAAATTCAACATTTTCTCCTTCTTCAAAGTAATCTACATAGGAATCCAATTGAATTGCATCTTCAAATGACTGATTCGTACCTTTCACATATACCTTATGTCCTACTGCTCCGTTTAAAACAAATGTTGCATTTGAATATGGTGCACTGTATGTATATGTATAATATCCTTCTTCATCCGGACTCAATGTCGCGATCTGGTCTTTTGTCAACAACGTTTCTTCCGAAGTTACTTCTGATGGATTTTCTGTATTGTTATGTCTCTGTAATGTAATGGATTCCAGAACAGTTGTACCTTCCGCCTTAAACCGAAGTGTTACCTCTTTTCCTGAAGGAACAATATTTTCCTGACATGTTGTCCCATCTTCCTGAACCATTTCTAACTCTATATCTCCGACTCCATTCGTAGCAACATCAACTTTCGTCTTATAATAACCATCTTCTTGTGGGCGGTTCTTTAATATAACGGTATATGCCGAATATGCCCCCGCTGATTTATCCGGTTGAATTTTTTCTGCACTTAAAGTAGAACTTTCAAGACTGCTTCCCGGATACTGTCCTGTTGTATCAACCACATGGAAAATCGTATAGCTTGTCGCCCATGCATCATGATAATCAAAATCATAATCCGATAAAGCAATATATGTTTTTGTATCTTTTTTTGTAAGCAGGTATTCACTCAGATAATCACCAGGTATACTTGATAATGCACTGAATAGTCCTGTAGCGAATAAGCTCTGAAATTCCGCCGTATTTTTCGCGCAACTAAATTGATTCTGCCCATCGCTATAATTTTCTTTTGTTAAATTAATAAAATCACAAGATGGAATATGTTGATCTCTCGCCAAAGTAAGATCTATTTTCTCTTCAAATTGATAAAACCGCAAATTTTCAGGAACAGAATCGTCTGAATTCCAAGCCCAATCCTCTTCCGCATCGTGTGGCTGTGATGTATCGAAAATATAATAAATATCTATTCCCGATGGATTCTCCTCCGTTTTAGGTGTCGGCACAGCAATTCTGTGAAAATTAATAAACGGCGTAATTACATCAGCATTGGATTTCCAACCATACTCCTCAATAAGGTAAAGATAACCTTCGTTAAACGCATCGATAATCGGTTGCTCATTCTCATAGAACTCGCCTGTTAATTTTTCATACGTACAGATACCATGTCTTCTGGCTTTACAAATTCATCCAATTTCATCCGAATCGAACCAACCGTTGAATCCGAAACTAATATTTCTCTGTCAAGCATAGTATCCATAGCTTTGGCAACATCTTCATTCAACTTATTTAAATCATTCGTCCATGCAGCATAGCTCTCCCATTTACTTTCATCATCTGGATATTTCTCTTCAAAATAATCACCACGCTGTGCAATAAATTCCTGATACATCATCTCCATCTTAATGATTTCCATAAATTGTTTATCAATACTTGAAACTATGTAATTATATTGATCACCAGAAAATCCATAAGCCCTATATGCAAATTGTGCCGCAGCATCCGCATAATTTTTCTCATCACTTGGCTTATTCAACGCATTGATCATACTCCAAATCGATCTTTTGAATACACCATCTATCGTGTCATTACAAAATATAGCGTCCTTTTTTTCTCATCGGTTGGATTTTCAAAGCTATTTCCAGCCGCTTTATAAACCTCAATAAAATTGTCATAAAGCTTTTGCTTACTCTTTTCGACAGCATTTATATCCGTCTTACCATCCATATACAGTTGCGCGGCTTTCATATAATCTTCATAGGCGCTCAATGTATTTCCTACATTTCCGGCAGTTTCATATACATCTATATCTTTAGACCATTGCTGATTCAGCTCATTTTTCGCTTCTGTGTACTGTATTTTCTGAAGTGTATTCTCTATTTCTGCATCATACTCTTTAAGATGTTGATCAACGATCTTAACTTCATTAAGTATCTCATTACAAAGAGCCTGAATTTCTGCCAGTGTCTGTCCAGTGTTATTGCCTCCACAAATCCATTTATTAACAAATGAAGCTACTTTCTGAAATCCTTCACTCTCTGTCGCTCCGGCAATTCTGACAAGTGCTGACCCACAAGTAGTCAACCCTACTGTGTAAATACGATTGACAAATGTTTTTCCGGTACTCACCCATAGATTATTTTGTTTAACTGCCGGTGCAGCAGTCTCTGCTTCTGCACTTACCGATAAAGGCATAATCGAAAATGCTACGCAAAGGCTCATTCCAATTGCAATAATCCTTTTCGAAATTCTTCTTTTCATCCGCTTCCCACTCCTTCCTTATTCCTGTCTCTGCCTGATGATTCGTTTTGTATCATTATTTATACCTTTTTATAATACCACTCACACGGTTAATCAGCAATCTTTTTTGCTCAAATCTGCGCTTTTATTTGATGTTTCTTAGATAAATTGTTGTTGAACTCAATTAAAGTGCATTTTATTTTCATTAATTATTGCATTTTAATTATTTCTATTGTATTTTCAAAACAACTATAGTAATATAAAATTATCACAATAAAGGAAGGTCTCATATGCGTTATAATGTTCCACTATATTTCGAACGAAAGAATATCAAAAGTTCAGATATTTTTTACCTTACCAGACAGAATCCTCACACAATCATTACGCTTTCCTCGGGAGAAAGCATTACGACTACAATCCCGATAAAAGAACTTATGCTCTACTTACCGGAAGAAGATTTTCTAAACATCTCAAAAGGCGTTGTTCTTCGAAAAAATCAAATTGTTCATATATCTGACGAAGGACTTTATACAATGACTGATGGTGCTGTCTTTCAAGGAAGAAAACGTAATCTGAGTCAGCACAAACAAATCCGTAAGGAACTTGGTTTAAATACGCAGGACCTTTCGGATGTTTCAGAAGACAGCTCTCTTCAATTATTTGATAACTGTAGCTTTCTCAATGATATGCCACTTGCTTTTTGTATTATTGAGCTTGTATTTGATGCGAATGGACATGGTGTAGACTTTGTATTTCGTTACTGCAATGATGAAATGGCTGTTGTTGAGGGCGTTCCCGTTTCAGAAATGTTGAATCGTTCATTTTATGAAGTCTTTGAAAACGGGGATAAAAAATGGCTTGTTACTTATGCGGATGTAGCGTTAAACGGCAATAAACATATCCTGCATGATTATAGTCCGGAAATCGACAAGACTCTGACCATCTACTGTTTTCAACCAGCTCCGGGATATTGTGCATGTGTGTTGATTCCGTCTTAAAAAAGTGCCAAAACTATGAAAGACCTATCGTGGATAACGACTCCACAATAGGTCTTCCAACTACTTTACTGCTCTTGTCAATGTCGTTGCTGTAAATGGAAGCACTTTTCCGGCTTCTGCAATGTACAATCATTTCTTTCACCAGATCCCGAATATATTGTCTGGATGGATTTGCTTGTATTATATCTTATTCTCAAAGCCAATAAGGACGGGGAAAAATCCGTTTTCCCCGTCCCCAATGACTTACACTTCTTTAAATTTCGAATGCTTGGACAATGCCATTGTCACTGCAAATCCAACAACAAGTGAGATCAGAATTCCGATCATATAATTCAGCATTCCGCCGGACTTGATGCATACGAATCCGATGATTCCTGCTGCTCCCGGGGAGATATTCTGAACATTTGTCAGTGTCACATAAGCACATCCTACAGCAGAACCGAACATTGCTGCATAGAATGGATATTTCATCTTCAAGTTGACTCCGAACATTGCTGGTTCTGTAATACCAAGCAGTGCTGAGATACCGGAAGAAACTGCGATACTCTTCATCTTCTTATCCTTTGCACAGAACATTGCTGCCAGTGTTGCTCCACCCTGAGCCACATTGTTGCATGCTGCGATTGCAAAGAGTAAAGATCCGCCTGCTGCAATCAACTGGATATCAACCGGGAGAAGACTGTGGTGCATTCCTGTCATTGTTAATGGCGCATAGATAAATCCGAAAATAAATCCACCGACAACACCTAATGTATCATGGAGCCACAGAATACCATTTGTAATCCAGTCTCCGGCTGTACGCATCACTCCACCTACCACTGTAAATGTAAGGAATGCTGTTACGAGTACGGAAAGTGCCGGTGTCAGGAGGTTGTCCAGATATTCCGGAACTACTTTGTGAAGTTTCTTCTCGATAAATGCAAGGATTGCTGCCGCTGCAAGTACCGGAAGTACAGTTCCCTGATATCCAACCTTCTCAATTGTCAGCGCTCCGATATGCCATACCGGAACCGTTCCCTCTGTAATGGCTGTACCATAAGAATATGCATTCAGAAGATCACCGGATACCATGATCATTCCCATAACTGCTCCAAGATAAGGATTGCCACCGAACATCTTTGTTGCTGAGAACCCTACAAGGATTGGCAGGAATGCATATGCTGCACTTGCAAATGTGTTGATCATAGATGCAAGATCTGCAATATTCGGATATGCTTCAACAAGTGACTTTCCTGAGATAAAAAGTCCTTCTGCTGTCAGAACATTGTTCAGACCCATCAGAAGACCGCTGGCAACCAGTGCCGGAATAATCGGTACGAATACATCCGCCAGCATCTTTACCAGTTTCTGTAACGGATTCATCTTCTGGTCAGCAGCCTTTTTCACTTCATTTTTTGTACTTTCTTTGATGTCTGCATACTGAATAAAATATTTGTATACTTCATCTACTGTACCACTTCCGATGATGATCTGGAACTGACCGCCTGTGGAAAACTGTCCTTTTACAAGCTCTGTCTTGAGAATTCCATCTACATTTGCTTTGCTCTCATCTTTTAATACCAGACGTAATCTGGTTGCGCAGTGAGTCGCGCTGATTACATTTTCTTTTCCGCCTACCAGACGCAGAAGTTCACTTGCTGCATTCTGGTAACTCTGCTCTTTACTCATTCTAACTCCTCCTGTAACTTCATTTCTTTTCTATCTCAATCAGGATTTTCTTAGTACCATCGTTGTACTTGAAAAGTCCTGTCTGATTCTTGGTATTCGGATTCCTGCATACATCAGTTCATCCCCGCCGTACTCCTGCCCGGTCTCACAATCTGTGTAAACTGCATCCGGATCCAGTCCTTTTAATCGAATTAGCGGAACCCTGTAGGCTGAGCGTGCAAGGATCTGCACGTGAGTGAAGATGACTTCCATTCCATCTTCTGAAACAATATTCCAGGCACTTTGATTCTCCTGAAATGAATCCGCCAGCCGGTAATAAGTTCCGAACTGTACGGTTCTTCGTCTCCTTTTATATTCTGCAATCTGCTCTCTGACTTCTTTCTTCTCTTCTTTTAAAAGCTTCTTCAAATCCAGTTCATATCCAAGATTGCCTGCTGCCGCCACGGCAAATCTTGTAGCAAGCGGTGTGGTCCGTCCGACCTGATGATTCGGACATGCTGACACATGCGCTCCCATTGTAACTGTCGGAAACAGAAAGCTTGTTCCATGCTGGATTTTCAGCCTGCAGACCGCATCTGTATTATCGCTGGTCCATGTCTGTGGCATGTAATAAAGCATTCCTGCATCGAATCTGCCACCTCCACTGGAACAGCTTTCAAACAACACCTGTGGAAAACGTTCTGTCAATGTCTCCATTACCTGATAAAGTCCAAGCACATAGCGGTGTGAAAGTTCATTCTGATTTTTCCTGTCAAGATAAGCACTTCCAAGATCCGTCAGATGCCGGTTCATATCCCATTTCACATAACTGATATTTCCCGGTACCAACACCTTACTGACTGCATCGATCAGATATTCGCAAACTGCCGGATTCGACAGGTCCAGTACCAGCTGATGTCGGCTGAGTATTGGTTCGTAAAGCGGACTTCGGATTACCCAGTCTGGATGCTCCCTGTAAAGGTCACTTTCCCTTGAAATCATCTCCGGTTCAAACCAGATTCCGAAATCAATCCCCTTCTGTTTCACCTTTTCGGCAAGACTCTGCAGTCCATCCGGAAATTTCTTCTTATCTTCCGTCCAGTCCCCCAAGGAAGTCGTATCTGTATTTCTTCCCTTGAACCAGCCATCATCCATCACCAGAAGTTCGATTCCAAGCTCCGCTGCTTCTTCCGCTAGCGTCAGCATTTTCTCTTCATTGATCTCAAAATACATACCTTCCCAGCTATTCAATAGAACTGGCCGTTCCCGGTCTCTGTACCATCCCCGGCAGACGCGCGTTCTGTATAACCGATGAAATATATTCGACATTCCGGCAAGTCCATTTACACTATAGACCAGTACAGCCTCCGGTGTGCAAAAGCTTGTTCCCGGTGCAAGCTGCCATCCAAACTGATACGGATTAATTCCAAGCTGTACCCTGATTGTTCCATACTGTCCACACTGAACACATCCATAGAAGTTTCCACTGTAAATCAGGTTTACTCCAAGCACTTCCCCTTGCTCTTCCGTAGTCCCGGGACTTAACAATCCGATAAATGGGGTTGCCTGTGGGCTGCTCGTTCCACGACTGCTTTCAATCGTGACTGAATCCGCACACAATGGACGTCGATACACGTTTTTCTCTTCTGTATGTGCACCGGATAATGTCAGTACATCATATTCCTGTGTTGGAAGATCCATGTTCATGCTTAAGAATCTACAGATTTCTATCGGTTCTGTTCCGTCATTGATCCATTTTGCGAATCGTGTGACCACTGCATCTTCATAGATGGTGTAATATAACAGAATTCTCTGATTTCTCACCTTATCCTGAAGCGTAATCTCCAGTGTCATTGCCTCGGTGTCCGCATCAGTATAGACATGTGGCAGGCCATCCGGAGCGATCTTTCCACTCAGAATGCGATAGCCGTTATAGAAAAATCTTGCGTTTTTATCTCCATTTCTATCTTCTAGTTCGTAAGCTGGACTTCGGAAGTCCCCCTGTCCGGACTCCGGAAATTCCCTCAACTGTGTATCCAGAGAAAATGTCCTGTCTTCCGCTATCGGATTCGCACAGAATCCACGGTCGTAATAATAATCCTTGATGCCGCTGTGCCATCTCTTTATTCTTTTTCCGTAGTAACAATGCTTTAAATATCGTTGTTTTTCTACTTGAATCACATAACTGATCTTATCGTTATATAGATGAAAAACCTGCTGTTCTTCCTCAAAACTGATCTGCATTCTATTCCTCCACTCTCTCATTCTGCTTCATTTCATCGCTTGACTAAATGCATTATAACTTCCATCTCTTTTCACTTTCAATGGTAATGCAGATTAGTGAATGGTAATTTCTTGCTATTTTTTATTGATTGCTATATTATAATATCGGATATAAAAACCCAAAACTAAGATTTCTACAGATTGTTTCGTGTTGCGCCCCGCAATCTTCATTTATTTTGAAAGGAGTACTTTTTATGACAAACACAAAATCATCTGCCCAACCGCCTTTTGATTCCGTCGGTTTTCATATAACCTCTGCGCTTCCCCTCCAGACACTTCGTGGAATCGGCATGCATCACATCACTTCCCATGACTATCATTGGGATAACCGAGTCCGCAAAAACTCTTATGTATTACTTCAGTACACGATTTCAGGAAAAGGAAGTTTCCAGACACCAGACCATACCTATCCTCAACAGGCGGGTGATCTCTTCCTTGTTCAAGTACCCGGAGACAGCCAATACTCATTACCCGATGATTCGGAATGTTGGGATGTTCTTTATCTAGAATTTTCCTCCGAGTGTCTCCCTCTTCTCTACCACATTCATCAATCCTGTGGACCTGCTTTCCACCTGGAAGCATCCAGTACTTTACCTGAACAGATGAAACAGCTCTATGCTGATGCGATTTCCAATCAGTTAGCATCGGTATTTGATAATTCCAAAGCGGCCTACGCTTTTCTTTTAGATCTGGCAGATTATGCATTGGAACACCCGGCACTTTCTTCACCTCGTGTTACACTGGCCAAGAATTATCTGGATTCCAATTATTACAACACGGATCTAAACCTTGACGAAGTCGCTGATGCCGTCGGGCTGTCCAAGTATCATCTTTGCAGAGAATTCAACCATCTCTATGGAATCTCGCCCGGAAAATATCTGGCGAATTTGCGTCTTCAGAAATCCTGTGCGCTTCTTTTACAGAGGCGCCAGCACACAATTGCCGAAATCGCCTCCATGGTCGGATTTTCAAATGATAATTATTTTTGTAAGGTCTTTCGAAAAGCTTTCGGAACTACACCAACTCAATATCGGCTTCAAAATCAGAACTATGATCTTGTCCGCGTTCTCCATGATTCGCATCCCAGGATTCCATCTGATAAATAACCGCCTCATATGGTCTGAGTTCTGTAATTTTTTCCGCGGCAGGCGTATCTGCATAATTACTAAGCATGACCTGCCCGGCTCTCTTACACTGTAACTTTCTTGTCTTCTCATGAAAGTTACAGACAATCAGCCATTTTTCCTCCTCCAGCGTTCTTATATAGATATAAAGGTCTTCATCCTCCGGGAACAGAAGTTGATAAGTTCCGTATACCATAACTTCATGTTCTTTCCGAAGCTGAATCAATTTCTGATAATGATAGAAAACGGACTCTGGATCCGCTAATGCCTGTTCTACATTGATTTCCTTATAATTTGGATTGACTCTGTACCATGGAATTCCTTCTGTAAATCCTGCATTCTTTTCGGCATTCCACTGCATCGGTGTCCTTGCATTATCCCTCGCCTTCGCCCGGATTGCATACATGGTCTCTTCCTCTGTGAATCCCGCTTTCAGACGTTCTTGATAAATGTTCTGTGTCTCAATATCAGGGAATTCATCAATCGTCTGAAATGGAACATTCGTCATTCCAATCTCTTCCCCCTGATAGATATACGGTGTCCCCTTCATTCCATGAAGCAGTGTCGCAAGCATTTTTGCAGACAGAACACGATAGTCTCCGTCATTTCCCCAACGGGAAACGATTCTTGGGAGGTCATGATTATTCCAAAATAAACTGTTCCATCCATGACCTTCTAACTCTGTCTGCCATTTGCTGAAAACACACTTCAGATCCGGCAGATAAAGTGGTTTCAAATCCCATCTTTGTCCGCCCGGTTTCTTATCCAGCTGAATCTGTTCAAACTGGAAGATCATACTAAGTTCTTTTCTTGCCGGATCAGTATATAATCTTCCGATCTCCGGGGTCGCCCCCCAGCACTCACCAACCGTCATGCTGTCCCTGTGACCA
>ENA-ORUM01002398-ORUM01002398.1-human-gut-metagenome-genome-assembly--contig:-NODE-2398-length-10759-cov-2.342395_pt1 | contig 10759 bp, 15 predicted proteins | sample MGYA00242083_ERZ509217 | MGnify/ENA primary metagenome ERZ509217 (study PRJEB26280, sample SAMEA2338831) | human gut metagenome | biome: human gut; feature: human-associated habitat; material: faeces... | reverse complement strand
TACAGAAGAGGGGTATATGCTTATGAATTATGCTACTTTGTTATGGGAAGATGCACAAGCAGCGGTTAGAGCATACATGGGAGAAGAACAGATGGAGATATTAATGAGTCTTTTAGCTAAGCTAGAAGAATTTACAGGAGACTAATCCAAATTTATTGGCATGTACCTGTCAATAAAAATATGTATATAAGAACGGTTATTTTACAAGAAGGAGGCATGTTTAGATGAAATATGAATCAAATCAAATTTATAGGGAAGCATTGCTTTCAACAGCACACAGAATGTGTGCAGCAGCACAAACTGCTCCTAAAGGTCATGGAGTAGATTCTATTTTGACATACATTCTTACGGATAATGAGAAAGAGCATCTTGCCGATGAAATGGAACGACTTGGTACAGAATATATGGGGGATGAAATGCCTACATGGTACGGTCGAGATGCAAATTGTGTTAGAAAGGCGGGTGCCGTAGTTATTATCGGAGCAAAGCATATTCGCCGAGGTATGAGCCACTGTGGACAGTGCGGTTTTGAAAACTGTGCTGCCAATGCCGCTGCTGGTGGCAGGTGTGCTGATACATATATTGACCTTGGTATAGCTATTGGTTCTGCAGTTTCTGTGGCGGGAGATGACCGTATAGATAATAGAATTATGTTTTCTATCTCCCAAACACTTAGACAAATGCCAGAATATGGCTCAGAATATGTTTGGTATGGAATTCCTCTTTCGGTATCATCAAAAAATATATTCATGGACAGAGGAATAACTCATAAGCTGTAAATAATATCGAATTCAATTTGATAGGCAATTTTAAGTTGACCCATCATGCAGAAAAGTTTGAATAAAAAACAAGTTTTATACTAATAAATGAATTTTTAGATTATTTTTAGACGGAATCATTGAAAAGATGCTTCCGTCTTATTTTATGTAAATAGTTTTCTATTTGATAAGATTTCATTATTATTATTCACGTATACATTATTTATATAGAGCGGAAAAAAAGCCAAATGATCTCTCGAACTATGAATTTTATCTGAGTTGTGCGGAATAACTTGGCGTAAAAGACATAAGAGAGAAGACCGAAAAATGATTGTTTTGGATTTTCTAATCGGAAATGAAGACAGGCATTTCAATAACTTCGGCTTGATTCGAAACGCAGTTACATTGGAATGGATTGGTGTTGCACCTATTTTTGATTGTGGAACATCACTGTGGTATAATACACAGGAAAGTCTGATTAAGCCACTTTCTCCCAATCTGCCAGCCAAGCCTTTGAAGAAAACCCATAGGGAACAGATCAAACTGGTAAAAGATTTTTCATGGGTTGATCTCAAAGCACTGGATGGCATGAAAGAAGAAATGGAAGAAATTCTATTCCAGTCACCTTACATCATCAGAGAACGTAGGGCAGTTTTATGCGATGCGTTCTGCCAAAGAGCAGAATTGCTGGGAGAAATCATGAGTTGGTTTTCATCAGCGGCACAAGAAAAACAGTCGGTTATAGAAGAAGATTCTGCAAGACAGAGAAACTATTTCTGATGCGAAACAATAATTTAGAGAAAACAAAAGACATGAAAATGTATTGGGAATGCTGGATTGACGAAAAGAAAAAAACAAATATAATGAAGTAAAAGACGATTTGGAACCAATTTTGAATTAATTTTTAGAAAGAATGGTGACATATGAAAAGAGAACAGGGAATCAATCCAATACGCTTAGTTGGCGCATGGACTGAGGGGTATGCCTTAGATCATCACATTTTGTCCAGTGCATATATGGGAGAAGATGTATATGGTCATCCACTTTTTGATACAACCAGAACAAAGTTAGGAGAAATGTTATTCCAATTTAAGTATCGATATAAACATGATCAACTGGATTCTATTATGGAAGAAATCATTCCATTTCTGGATGAATGGGAAGCGTTGAAAAATGTTGATGTTGTAATATCTGTACCACCAAGCAAAACTAGATTGTATCAACCTGCAGAGGAACTTGGCAAAGCAGTGGCACTTTATATTGGCAAGCATTATTATAATGATGTACTTGTGAAATCTTCTAACATACAATCGAAGGATTTAAGCGGTGATAAAGCATCTATAACAGGAGTCTTTCACCTTGCGAAACTAGCAAAAAGAACATATAATGTTCTTATAGTGGATGATTTATATAGCACTGGAAAAAGTTTGAATGAATGTGTTCATGCTCTTCGAACAGATAAAATGGTAAAAGATATTTATGTGTTAACCATTACAAAAACAAACAGGTGATGTTTATGAAAATTTTTATTGCGGGACCGAGAGCCTTGCGTACATTGGATGAAAAGATCATAAGACAGCTAATTTCTATATCTGCTAAAGAACATGAAGTGATTGTAGGAGATGCAGATGGCATAGATACAGCAGTACAGCAGTTTTTTGCTGATAGACAATATGAAAATGTTATCATATATGCTACAGAAGGCAAGGCTAGAAACAATGTTGGAAGGTGGAAAATTAAATCGGTTGTTCCACCTAGCCAAGCAAAAGGTTTCCGATACTATGCAGCGAAAGATTTGGAAATGGCAAAAGATGCTGACTTCGGTTTTATGATTTGGAACGGAAAGAGTAAAGGCACTTTAAATAATATCTTGAATTTAATCGCATTGGGAAAGAAATGTAAGGTATATTTGAGCACAGTGAATGAACTGTATGCGGTAAAAAGTTTGGATGATATCAAATGCCTTGTTTCTCTGTGTGAAGAAGACACCCAGATGTTATTCCAAAAACTGTTGAAAGAAAATGAGCAAATCAAGATCTTTTTGAGAGAAGATTACAGGCAGTTAGCAATAAATATAATATAAACAAAAGTAAAATCTCATATTTGCAAAAATAATAGAAGTATTGAAAGAATAGGCGAGCCAAAAGGTTCGCCTTTTTTTTGCGCCCTGTTTGCCCCTGTGTGCCACTTTGTAGAGCAGGTGGAACAGTTGCAGGGAAAGGCAGTTTGGAGCGAATTTGCCCCGATTTTGGGCGAAGGGAAAAAGAGGGTATTGGAAATTAATATCTGTAAAAGGGAACTTTGACAGATGCGAAAAATGTTTGCAGGTTAAATACCGGCTCAGAACAGCCGGTAAAATCCCTCAAATCCCCGCAGTGCGGGGATTTTTTGCAGACGCTGGTCAAAAGCAGACGGCACTGGTTTGTGGCTATGAAAACAACAAATGCCAAGATTCCCTTAGAAAAAAGGAGATTTTGCACAGGTGCTGGTACCAGCTCAGTGCCAAAGTTTACGAAAGGAGAATAAAATGAGCGAGGAATATAAAAAACAAAGATACAGCGTATGGCTTTCCAAAGACGCAGTTCAAAAAAGCGATGCTGCGGTTGTAATGGAAGGCTTGACAAATCGCAGTGACTTTATTGAAAAGGCAATTCATTTTTATTCCGGATATCTTTATCAGGAAAAGCACATGGATTTTTTATCTGATGTGATGATGGAAACCGTATCTGGCATTATGAGAACTTCCGAAAATAGACTGTCAAAGATGCTTTTCAAAATCGCAGTTGAGATGGCAAAGCTGGAAAGTATGCTTGCTGCTATCAATGATATGGATGAGGCAACTATGCGAAGACTTCATATCCGATGCGTCAATGAAGTGAAAAAGATCAACGGCATCCTCACCATGGAAGAAGCCGTAAGATATCAAAGGAGTGACGAGGAATGAAATATAGATTTTATAGTCCTGTGCAGGGCATCATAGATTATGACTTCAACAAAGATATGGATTACGATTCGTATTTTGATGAAGAAGCTATGGAGGAACTGGGAGAAGTAGATTTCGATTTTCTGGCAGCAGAAGATCTGACAGCCTATCAAGAAGAAATCAATCAAGCCATCCGTAAGGAATGGGATTATGAAACAGATGAAGATATGGGGCTGATGCATTACTTTGCTTATGGAAGCAGAGAAACCCAAAAAGATTTGCTGAAAAAAGTAACGGCGGCATATCCCAGGGTCGAAACTGTAGGGGACAAAGCATATGGCGTTATGGTATGTGATATCGAAAAACCTTTGACGGATCAGGAGATCGAAATTCTGAAAGATTATTTTAACGGACAGTACAGTGATGGCTGGGGTGAAGGCTTTTCCCAAAGAGGAATTGAAACTTCTTATGGTGTATTATATTTAGATTTTTGGTCAGATGACTTTTATATTGAAACAGAGGATGAGTTGAAAAATCGTTTGGAATCGAAACAAGACAATGAGATGCAATTTGAAATGTAGGTGATGATATGCCAAGATTTATTTTATCGCTAAGATATTTGAAAATGAAAAAACCATCACAAGTAAAAAACTATGTAAAGTATGTTGCGACAAGACCAAACGCAGAAAAGTTTGAGGTGAATCAGTCACAAAGAGAAGCCACTGAACACCAGAAGAGATGGATTGAAAAAGAACTAAAAGCACATAAAGAATTGAGAGAAAGCTGCGAACAAGAGTATGAAGACTACTTGCAAAACCCAACAAGAGAAAACGCTATGGAACTGATCAATAAAATTGCCGAAGAAGGTTTGGCAAGGGAAGACAGCATGGAAAACTATGTTGGCTACCTTGCCAAAAGACCAAGAGCAGAACGAGGAAAACAGGGACACGCACTGTGGAATGGATCAGATAAAGAAATTGATCTGAATCAGGTGGCAAAAGAAGCTGCGGAACATAACGGCAACATCTGGACATTTGTTTTGTCATTGAAACGAGAGGATGCAGTTCGTCTTGGATATGATAATGCCAATATGTGGCGAGAACTGGTACGAGGCAAAGCACCAGAGATTGCAAAGGCAATGGGAATCCCTGTAGAGCATTTTGTGTGGTATGGTGCTTTTCATAATGAGGGGCATCATCCTCATATCCATCTGATGTGCTATTCTAAAAAGCCCAAAGAAGGTTATCTTGGATCAAAAAACCTTACGAAACTAAAAAGTTCTTTTGCCAACGAGATATTTCATGATGAGATGTATTACATTTATGAGCAGAAAGATGAAGTCAGGGACGAGCTGAAAAATTACTTTGACAGGAAACTGAAACAGGCAATGACAATGGAATATACAGATAATCCAAAAGCGGAAGCTTTGCTTTGGGAATTATCTCAAAAACTGAAAACAGCAAAATACAAAAAGGTTTATGGAAGGCTTGAGAAAGAAAATAAAATACTGGTGGATGAAATCGTCAAAGAAATCAGCAAAGACAAAAAGATTTTACAAGCCTATGAAAGTTGGCTAGGATTGAAAGACGATATCCTTTCTACATATCAGAATCAGGAACGTGCCAGAAGAACCCTTGCGGACGAACCAGAGTTCCGTAATATCAAAAACATGGTTTTGAAATCTGCATTGATACTGTTGGAAATGAATGAAGCCATAGCAGCAGAACCAGAAGAACGAAATCATGAAAAAGTAAATCCTCAAGAAAGCTGGGAAGAACGAACAAAAAAGTTTCATCTAATACAGGCGCAAAAACAGTTCCTGCTTCTGATGAAACACATCAGCCATATGATTGAAGAGGATTATGACAGAAAGAAACAACAGATTCATGTAGATAAGAAGCTGATGCGTAAGATCATGGAAAAGAAAGAAGCCCATGGACAGAAAATGTAAGGAGGGAAGCGTATGAGATGGAAAAAATATGGTGTTGAGATAGATATGACAGGGATTACAAGGAAAGCTGTGGCAGAGATTTTGGCGGAACAGTTTGATACAAAAGTCGTTTTCTGTCTGTCGGACAATGGATAACGTTCCGGATCGAAATCAAAGGCTGTGGCGTATCCTTCCCTTTGACAGCATCAAAGCAGAAAAATATAGCGGAGAAAAAGTGGTGGGAGCAAACTATATGTACCAAGTGAAACTGCTCTCACCATTTTTATATGAAAATGAGTTTCCAATGCTGGAAAAAGCCTTGGAACAGTTGGAACTGAAAGGTGCCATCGTCAATGACTCTACAAAAATAAATTTACTTCTGGATGTAAGTTGTATTGAGAACTGGGAGAAGTACCAGACCAATCTGGAAAATCTTTATGAGAGCAAAGGGGAATTATTTCAAAAAGCGTTAGACATTCCCTTTTCACAAGTGGCAGACACCAGTCAAGGCAAAGAGAACGGTATCATTTCATGATCAAGATAACGACATCATTTCCTTTCCTTATTTCAAAAGCACAATCAATAAAAAAGAATTGCTCAGTGATATTCAGTTCGCGCAGATCGTCAGCAGCTTTGCAGAAAACAACCGTACTGTCAGCCAGAAGAAAAGTGAGAATCAAAATGATAAATTCATGATGCGTACCTGGTTGGTGCGAGCTGGCATGGTTGGTGAGGAATATAAATTTGCAAGAAAAATGCTGACAAAAAATCTGGAAGGCAACTCCGCATGGCAGAAGATGATAGAACCGGCAGAAATTCAGACGGAAGAACAAACGGAAGATACCGCAACTATGGACATGGAAATGTGAGGTGGCTGAAATATGGTTTATTTACTGACCTATGACAGATATATGAAGGAAGAAAAGATACAGGAGATTTGTCCATCAGCGAAACTTTTTATGAAATGTGGTTTGAAAGACTGCGCATTGGAATTCCGCAGGTTCTATGAAACCGCCATGCCCACACTGGAGGCGGGAGATGAAATCGTGCCGGCAGTCATTTGGACTCTGGAAGAATCTGAGTTACAGGACATGGACGCAGTCTATCCCCATGAAATCTATGAAAGGGCAGTATGGAACTTGAAAACAGAAAAAGGTGTTTTGGAGGCAACGGTTTTTCTGATGAGAGAAACGCCGTTTTCCCTTCCCCAGGAAAATGAATTGGGAATGATGGAAGAAGCCTATGAGGAACACAGCTTTGATTACAGCTGTGTAGAAAACGCTCTTGATAGAGCAAAGGACAGGGAGGAAACATATGGCACTTTATACCCAGGAACAGATCGATAAGGCAAATCAGACCAATCTGGAAGAATTTTTACAGCAAAAAGGAGAACGACTGAGAAAAACGGGAAGTGAGTCGGTACTGATTTACAAAGACTCCACAGGAGAGCATGACAGCATTTCCGTCAGAAGAAACCGCTGGTATGACCATAAAAATATGCGAGGCGGCTATCCTTTGAAATTTATGCAGGAGTTTTATGGCATGAACTTTCGTACTGCTATGAAAGAACTTCTGTATGGAGAAGAACCGGAGCTTGGCAGGAAGAAAAAGAATGAGAATGAAAAAAACGTAAGACAGCCTGAAAAGGCAGCTGTACAGGAAAATCGAGAACAAATCGATTTTCATTCTGAAAAATCTGAATTCATACTTCCTGAAAAAGACAGCAATATGAAACGAGTATTCGCCTATCTTTTAAAAACAAGATTTCTGAATAAAGATGTGGTGAAAAGTTTTGTAGAGCAGAAAACACTTTATCAGGAAAAGGAACATGGCAACGTAGTTTTTGTGGGAACAGATAAAGAAGGAGTGCCAAAGTCAGCATGCAAAAAATCCGCAGCAGAGCAGACAAAAGGCTTCCGAATGACCGTTGCCGGTTCTGACTGCAGGTATGGTTTCTGCTGGCGAGGGGAAAGCAGCAAGCTCTATGTGTTTGAAGCTGCTATTGATTTGATGTCATTTATTACATTGAAGAATGATGACTGGAAGACAGATAGCTTTCTGGCATTGGATGGGTTGTCTTCAAAGCCGCTTCTACAATTTTTGGAAGACCAAAAAAATATCTATGAGATTTTTCTCTGTCTGGATTACGATGCGGCAGGCATTGAAGCTTGTGATAAATTAAAGGATATCCTCATTGAAAAGGGGTATGAGGCAGAAAAAATCAAAAGGGAATACCCTCTCTATAAAGACTGGAATGAGCAGCTGAAGGCGGAACATGGTATGGAAGCCGTTCTTCCACAGTCACATCCGAAGAAAACAGCATACCATGCTGCAGTTAGAAAGCTGGGTATCCTAAATGCCAACACAGAAAGCCCATATATGAAATGGCGTAAACAGGAATACGAAAAATCAGGTATCCATTTTTATCTGGAACAGATCAAAAGATATTTCAAGCAAGCAGAAAAACTGGTGAAGAAGAAAGAAGCTGATACGAAACCATTGCTTGCCAGCCTCCTCCGTATGGCAGATTTGTCTGTTTGCTTGATGTGTGAGGTCAAAGAAAATGACAACCTACCAGAACAGACTAGGTACCAAACCACCATACAGAAATTGGAAAAAGCATATAAACCATATCTGGATAAAGCGAGAATGGATCGACGCATCCAGGAAATGAAAGAAGAGATGGAACCGCTTGAAACCCCTTGCGGTTCAAGATAAACCATCTCTTTTTGTATGGGCAAAAAACATGGCGGATCTGGCAATGAGAACCATCATCTATGTGGAAACGGAGTATCCACAGGAGCTGGAAAGAAAAAATAGTTATGTGGAACAGAAAACGAAAGAACAAAATTCAGAAGAACAAATATCAGAGGAACCCGATTCCACAGAGCAGATGGAATTAGAAATGGGAGGCTGAATAAATGGAGAACTTATGGAAGTTGATGCCGTTACTATTGATTTTCGGTGCCTTTATGGTCTGTATGCTTTTGATCGACAGGAAGTCTTTGAACATCAAAAGTAAGACCGTAGGCGATGGACAGCATGGTTCTGCCAGTTTTGCCACACTAAAAGAAATCGACGCGGCATTTCAAAGAGTGAGATATGAACCACAGGTCTGGAGGCGAAAGCCTCCTTGCGACCTGCCCCAAGGCATTATCATTGGATGTAATATGATGAAGTTCGGAAAGAAGAAAACAGTCACAGCAATCGTGGAGAAAGGAGATGTTCATGCACTGATGATCGGTGCTGCCGGTGTGGGCAAGACAGCCAAGTTTTTATATCCAAATTTGGAATACTGCTGTGCGTCAGGTATGAGTTTTGTCACGACCGACACAAAGGGTGACCTCCTGAGAAGCTACGCTCCCATTGCAAAAAAGTATTATGGCTACGATATTTCGGTATTGGATTTGAGAAATCCAACCCAAAGCGATGGCTTCAATATGCTTCATATGGTGAACCATTACATGGATAAATATTTGCAGACAGATTCCCTTGTGGCAAAGGCAAAAGCGGAGAAGTATGCAAAGATAATATCTAAAACCGTTATGAATTCCGGTGGATTTGATTCTGCCAACGCAGGGCAAAACGCCTTCTTCTATGATTCGGCAGAAGGCTTGATCACTGCTGTGATATTGGTGATTGCGGAGTTCTGCTCACCTTACGCTCTTGCGTTGGAACAGGCAAAACGAAAACAGAAAGCACTGGAAGAACGTAAAAAAGAAATAGCACAGATGAGAAAAGCCTGCATTGATAAAAACATAGATTTTTTGCCGAAAGCGCAGGAAGTAAATAGTCGAGAAGTGGAGGCAATGATTTTATTTCAGCCAGAGGAACAGGAAGAAGAAAAAGGCGAAGAAAGGCATATCATCAGCGTGTTCAAATTGATTCAAGATTTATTGGGACCATCAGAAGTGAAAGGCAAAAGTCAGTTCAAGCTGTTGATGGAACGTCTTCCGGAAGAACATAAAGCAAGATGGCTTTCGGGTGCCGCCCTGAATACTTCAGACCAGGCAATGGCGTCTGTACTTTCAACAGCATTGTCCAGGCTGAATGCTTTTCTGGATTCTGAAATTGAACAGCTATTATGCTTTGAAACCAAAATCAATACGGAAAAGTTTTGTAGAAATAAGTCTGCGGTATTTTTGATCATGCCGGAGGAAGATGACAGCAAATATTTTCTCATTTCTTTGATCGTACAGCAGCTCTATCGAGAAATGCTTTCCATTGCCGATGAAATGGGCGGAAAGCTGCCCAACAGAGTCATGTTCTTCCTGGATGAGTTCGGTACACTGCCTGCTATACAGTCTGCGGAAATGATGTTTTCCGCCAGCCGTTCCAGACGAATCAGCTTTGTGCCTATCATACAGTCATTGGCACAGCTGGAAAAGAATTATGGCAAGGAAGGTGCAGATATCATTATTGATAACTGCCAAGTCTGTATATATGGTGGCTTCGCACCAAACTCCGAAGCAGCCAACATACTGTCCAAGACACTGGGGGACAGGACAGTCATGACAGGCAGTATCTCACAAGGCAGAGATAAATCCAAGTCACTTCAAATGACAGGAAGACCATTGATGACACCAGATGAGCTTAAGATCATGCCAAAAGATACGTTTATCGTCACGAGAACAGGCGTAAAGCCAATGAAAACAAAACTGAAGCTGTTTTTTGAGTGGGGCATCGAACTGAATGAAACATATCCAATGCGTCAGGCAGTTGTAAGAAAGGTTCATTACGCAAATAAAAAGACTATTGAGGAAGCTATCGCAAAAAAATACGGTTTGCCCCAAAATCCTCTCCAGCAGCCTGTAAAACGCCCAATGCAGGAACAAGATAAGCCGTTGCGAAGCATATACCAAAACATGAAAGGAGTGGAAAAAAGTTATGATTGACAAAATGAAGGTCTATCAGGATACAGAGCTTTCCAGTAAAGCCGTATCTGTTTATTTATATCTTTGCGAACGTGCAGAAAAAGAAACAAAAAGCTGCTATCCCTCCATGAAAACCATAGCCAAAGATATGCATCTATCTCTGGCATCCGTAAAGCGTTCCATTCAAGAATTGGAAAGAAGTGCATACATCAAAAAAGAAAATCGGTTTCGTGACAATGGAGGCAAAAGCAGCAATCTCTATTTCATAAAATAA
>ENA-ORUM01002396-ORUM01002396.1-human-gut-metagenome-genome-assembly--contig:-NODE-2396-length-10765-cov-2.246032_pt1 | contig 10765 bp, 9 predicted proteins | sample MGYA00242083_ERZ509217 | MGnify/ENA primary metagenome ERZ509217 (study PRJEB26280, sample SAMEA2338831) | human gut metagenome | biome: human gut; feature: human-associated habitat; material: faeces... | reverse complement strand
CGGCGCTGCTGTTGGCCGCCGAAGCCGCCGCCGAAAAAGCTGCCGAAGATGTCCCCCAGATCACCGAAGTCGAAGCCGCCGAAGCCGCCGCTCTGACCGGCGCCATAGTTGGGATCGGTGCCGGCAAAGCCAAACTGGTCATAGCGGGCCTTCTTCTCCGGGTCGGACAGGACCTCGTTGGCCTCGTTGATCTCCTTGAATTTCTCCTCGGCCTCCTTGTCGCCGGGGTTCATGTCCGGGTGATATTTGCGGGCCAGCTTTTTATAGGCCCGTTTGATCTCGTCCTCGCTGGCGTTTTTGTCTACGCCCAGGACCTCGTAATAGTCTCGTTTTTCTGCCATACCGGCGTTTCTCCCTTCTCCGGGAATATCCGGCGGCCGGAAAGACGGCCGGATATCATCTGGTTCCAAACGCCACAGGAAGGGACAGGAAGCCCTGCCCCTTTCCGGTGGTCAAGCTGCGCTGCGGGGCGCAGGATGCTTACTTATTCTGGTCGTCATCATCCACGACCTTGTAGTCGGCGTCGTAATACTGGCCGCCCTGTGCGCCGGTGTCGCCGCCGGGCTGCTGGGCAGCAGCGTCGCCCTGAGGCGCCTGCTGCTGGTACAGCTTCTCGCTCATCTTATAGAAGGCCTGCGTCAGCTCCTCGGTGGCGGCCTTGATGGCGTCGGTGTCCTCGCCCTTCAGGGTCTCCTTCAGCTTCTCGATACCGGCCTGAATGGGGGCCTTCTCGCTCTCGGGTACCTTGTCGCCCACCTCGCTGAGGGTCTTTTCCGCCTGATAGACCATCTGATCGGCCTGATTGCGGACCTCTACCTTCTCCTTGATCTTGGCGTCCTCGGCGGCATACTGCTCGGCTTCCTTCACGGCACGCTCGATATCATCCTTGCTCATGTTGGAGGAGGAGGTGATGGTGATGTGCTGGGCGTTGCCGGTACCCAGATCCTTGGCGGAGACGTTGACGATGCCGTTGGCGTCGATGTCGAAGGTCACCTCGATTTGAGGAACCCCTCTGGGAGCGGCGGGGATGCCCTCCAACCGGAACATACCCAAGGTCTTGTTGTCCTTAGCCATCTCCCGCTCGCCTTGGAGCACATGGATATCCACCGAGGTCTGGCCGTCGGCAGCGGTGGAGAAGATCTGGGATTTCTTGGTGGGGATGGTGGTGTTGCGCTCGATGATCTTGGTGGCTACGCCGCCCAGGGTCTCCAGGCCCAGGGACAGGGGGGTGACATCCAGCAGCAGCAGGCCCTTGACCTCGCCGCCCAAAACGCCGCCCTGGATGGCTGCGCCAATGGCAACGCACTCATCAGGATTAATGCCTTTGAAGGGGTCTTTGCCCATGAAGCCTTTGACCGCATCCTGAACCGCGGGAATTCTGGAGGAACCGCCCACCAGCAGGACCTTGTCGATGTCAGAGGGTTTCAGGCCAGCGTCGCTCATCGCCTGGCGAACCGGGTTCATGGTGGCCTCCACCAGGTCGGCGGTCAGCTCGTTGAATTTGGCGCGGGTCAGAGAGAGATCCAGGTGTTTGGGGCCGGTGGCATCGGCGGTGATGAAGGGCAGGTTGATGCTGGCGGTGGTCATGCCGGACAGCTCGATCTTCGCCTTCTCAGCAGCCTCTTTCAGCCGCTGCATAGCCATCTTATCGCCGGTCAGGTCCACGCCGGACTCCTTCTTAAACTCGCTGATCAGGTAGTTCATGATCCGCTCGTCGAAGTCGTCGCCGCCCAGCCGGTTGTTGCCTGCGGTGGCCAGAACTTCCTGTACCCCGTCGCCCATCTCAATGATGGAGACATCGAAGGTGCCGCCGCCCAAGTCATAGACCATGACCTTCTGATCCTGCTCTTTGTCCACACCGTACGCCAAAGCCGCAGCGGTGGGCTCGTTGATGATTCTCTTCACTTCCAGGCCGGCGATTTTGCCTGCATCCTTGGTGGCCTGGCGCTGGGCGTCGGTGAAGTAAGCAGGGACGGTGATAACCGCGTCATAGACCTTCTCACCCAGATAAGCCTCCGCATCCGCTTTCAGCTTTTGCAGGATCATAGCCGAGATCTCTTGGGGGGAGTAGGATTTGCCGTCAATGGACACTTTATAATCGCTGCCCATGTGGCGTTTGATGGAGCTGATAGTCCGATCCGGGTTGGTGATGGCCTGGCGTTTTGCCACCTGGCCTACCATCCGCTCACCGGTTTTGGAAAACGCAACTACCGAGGGGGTGGTGCGGGCGCCTTCCGCATTGGCGATAACAACGGCCTCGCCGCCCTCCATGACGGATACGCAAGAGTTTGTGGTACCAAGGTCAATGCCGATAATTTTACTCATAGCTCAATTCCTCCTGATGTTTCAATTGATATATCTAAATTTTAGAAGTATGCACCGTTAATTTGCCACCTTCACCATGGCGTAGCGAAGGACTTTATCCCCCATGCGGTATCCCTCCTGGAACACTTCGGCGATGGTATTTTCGCCCAGGGAATCATCCTCCACATGCATCACGGCGTTGTGCAGGCTGGGGTCGAAGGTCTCTCCCGGTTTCCCGAAAGCCTCCACCCCCAACTTTTGAAACGCCCCCAACAGGGTGGTATGGATCATTTCCATCCCTTTTTTGAACTCGGCGTCAGCGCATTCAAAACTCAACGCCCGAGAGAAGCTGTCCGCCACGGTGAGGAACTCCTTTACCGTATCGGCTTTCGCCTCTGGGTAGATGGCTTCCCGCTCCTTGGAAGACCGCTTTCGGAAGTTGTCATACTCCGCAAGGGTTCTCAAGTAGCGGTCGTTGAGCTGGCGGTATTCTTCTTCCAGCTGTTCCAGCGCTGTGGGTTCCTCCGCCGCCTCCTGGGGCTTGCTTTCGGCCTCTTCCACCTGTGGGAGCTCGGTATCTTCCACCTGTGGATCTTGTTTTTTCGTATCCAAGTATCTTTCCCCTTTCGGATTATTGTTGTTCATCATAGGTCTCCGCCAAGAGGGAGCCCAGTGTGTCGGAGAAATACTCCAAATAGGGGATCATCTTGGCGTAGTTCTGGCGGACGGGCCCGATAAGCCCCACCGCCCCGGTGGCCCCACCGGCGATTCGGTACCGGGTGACTACCACCGCGCTGTCATACAGCACCGGGTGGCTGTTCTCCCGGCCGATGGTCACTGTGGTGCGGCCTTGGGCCTTTTGGACCAGGGACAGGACATTCTTCCGATCCCCCAAAAACTCCAGCACCTCATAAGCGATAGGCTGGAATTCTTTGTAACTGAGGAGGTTTGCCTCGCCGCTGAGGGCGAACTGCCCCTGGCTGATCTCCTGGCAGAGGTCATAGACACCACTTAGTATGGGGGTGAGCACCCGGGCGTACCCGCCGGAGGACACCGCCACCGAATTGAGGTAAATCTTGGAGATTTCCCCCAGGGATTTATCCACCAGCGTCGCGGTGGCAAACCGGTTGTAAATCTCTAAAAGCTCCGGGGTCAAGGCGAAATCCAGCCGGCAAACCCGGCTTTTCACCACCCCGTTGGATGCGATGATCAAAATCACCACCGCTTTGCTGCGGGAGGGGAGGATTCCCACCTGTTTCACTGTCACCGCCTCTGGGGGCATGGTGGCTGTAAAAGCGGCGCAGCCGGTAAACTGGGCCAGCGCCTGGGCCGCGTCCTCCAGCAGCTTGTCGGGATCGGGGTCCCGCACATTGAAGAGGGCGTCCACCCCGCCCCGTTCTTTGGGGGTGAGGGGGAGGGTTTGCATCAGCTGATCCAGATACAGGCGGTACCCGGTGTAGCTGGGCAGCCGCCCAGCGGAGGTGTGGGGCTGTTCCAAAAGGCCCATGTTGAAGAGGGCAGCCATCTCGTTGCGCACCGTGGCGGAGGAGACGTCCATCTGCTCAGAGACCAGTTTGGAGCCCACTGGCTCGCCGGTGTGGGTGTACACTTCGATGACAGCTGTGAGAACCCGCATCTTTCGGTCATCCATCTGCATCTGTCATCGCCTCTTTTCTCTGGTATTGAATTTAGCACTCTTTCTGTACGACTGCTAACAACTATAATTTAGCATTCCAATTCCTGAAAGTCAATAGCTTTCATAAATAATTCATAAATTATTTAGCACTCATTTATTCTCTCTGCCAGATGTAGTGTTCACCAGCTCTTTCCCCCTTATGCGCACTGTGGGCCATCATGGGGAAGGATACTGCGGTTTCCCTGGTGTTTTCCGTATTTTAGCCAATGATTGTAGGAGTCCTCATCCCCCTAGTTAAAATTTCCAATTCCGTGTGGAGGCTGCGGCGGTTTTCCCCCTTTGTCCCCACAGGGATATGCTACAATCAGGACAAGCCCTGCGGATAGGACAACCTGCTACAACAAATATAAGGGCGGGCCTGGAAGTTTTTTCCCCATAGGTACATGCCCAGTCAAGGGAGACCACCAGCATTCACCTTATAAATAAAAGGCAGAAAATTGGCCCACTCAGTTAATCTTTTGTCAATTTTCACAAGAGAAAAGATTCGTGTTTTTTACCAATTAACATCGCCAAATATTTGCATTAAAAACAAAGTATTTCAACAAAATAGTGAAAAACCGTCAAAAAAATTTACAATCTGCGGATCTTTTTTTCAAAAATTTGGGTAATTCCGGAACAAACTGTGAGCAAGTTGTAAAGGATTGAATTGAAATTCACAAAACCCTATGCTATAATTTAGAAAACGGAATGCCATTAGCCGTTGTTATACCATATTTTTGCAATATAGCTGTCCTTTTCCCCATCAACGGCCAGTTTTATATTGCTTTTTTTCAGCCAAAACGGGCCGCTTAGCCGGCCGCTTTGCCAAGGAGGAACATCAACTATGAAAAAGTCGGCTGTTGCCGCGAAAACATCCCCGCAGAATCCTCAAAAGAACGCCATACACAAAACGCCTTTCCAGAAGATTGAACCTTATCTGTACATAACCCCCGCCCTCATCCTCTTCTGTTGTTTTGTGTTTTTCCCCTTTGCCAAAACGCTGTTTTTAAGCCTCCATTCCACCACCCCCAAGGGGGAAATCAGCAAGTTTGTGGGCTTTTCCAACTTCCCCAGCCTGCTCACTTCGGAAGCCTTTCGCAACAGCCTATTTGTCACCGTTAAATACTCGCTGATGGTGGTCTTTTTCTCCATTGCGGCCGGATTTATCACCGGTGTACTGGCCAATGAGAAAATCCCCGGCACCGGCCTCTTCCGGACGATCTATTCGCTGCCCATGGCCATTTCCTCGGCGGCGGCGTCCATCATCTTCATCTTTGTGTTCCACCCCTCCATCGGCATTCTGAACTACCTGCTGGGCACCGACATCGGCTGGCTGATCTCGGACAAGTGGGCCCTCTTCTCGGTGGTGATGGTCACCGTGTGGATGAACATCGGCCTCAACTTTATCTTTATCCTGGCCGCCCTTCAATCGGTCCCGCCGGAACTGTATGAAAGCGCCTCCCTGGAGGGAGCTGGGTTCTTCCGCAAGCACCTCTCTATCACCCTGCCTTGCATCTCTCCCACCTTGTTCTTCCTGCTCATCATCAATGTGATCAACTCTTTCCAATCCTTTGCCCAGATCAACTTGATGACCAAGGGCGGCCCTGGCCAGAGCACTTATGTCATCGTTTACTCCATCTACCAGGAGGCGTTCTTCAACAACCGGTTCGGCCTCGCCTGCGCGGAGTCGGTAATTCTGTTCTTCATCATCCTGGCGCTGACCTTGGTTCAGTTCCGTCTTGAAAAGAAGGTGACCTACTAATGGTACAAAACAAATCCACCAAATGGATCCTGCTGGCAGTCAACTGCGTGGTCGCTCTGTGTATCGTCCTTCCCATCCTGTACGCGTTCAGCGTCAGCTTGATGACCCCCAGCGAGATCTTCCAGTACCCGCCCCGGCTCTTGCCCAGCGGCCTTTATACCCAAAACTACACCGATGCCCTGCGGATGGCCCCCATCTTCCGGTTCATCCTCAACTCCCTGTTTGTGGCCACTGTGGTCACCATCGGGCAGCTGTTTACCGGCGCACTGGCCGCCTACGCCTTCTCCATCCTGGAATTCAAAGGCAAAAAGGCCATCTTTATGCTGATGCTCTGCACCATGATGATCCCCAGCCAGGCCATCATCATCGCCAACTACCTGACCATCAGCGGCCTGGGCATGACCGACAGCTACCAAGCGCTGATCCTGCCCTACCTGACCTCCGCTTTCTGTGTTTTCAACATGCGCCAAGCCTTTTTACAGCTCCCCACCGAGCTCAATGAGGCCGCCAAGATTGACGGCTGTTCCACCTTCCGGTTCTTTATCAGCATCGCCCTTCCACTGACCAAGCCCTCTCTGGGGGCCCTGGGGGTATACACCTTCCTCCAGTCCTGGAACCAGTACCTGTGGCCTCTGCTGGTCACCGACAGCAAGGAGTACCGCACTGTCCAGATCGGTATGGGCATGCTGCAAAACGCCGAGGGCAACGCCTTCGGACCGATTATGGCTGGCGTCATCATGGTTCTTGCCCCTTCTATCCTGGCCTTTATCTTAGGCCAGAAACAGCTGGTCGCCGGGTTGACCGCCGGGGCAGTCAAGGGTTAATTTCGGGCTTCCACGCCGCATAGGCGGCGTACCATCATACACAAATTAAAGGAGGATCAACATGAAACTCAAACGAACTCTGGCTGCTGTGCTGGCAGCCGCGATGACACTCTCCATGGCCGGCTGCGGCGGCGGCGGTAACTCGTCCAGCGGCAGCTCCACAGGCGGTTCCGAATCCGGCGCCACCGAGATCGTATTCTGGCATGCCATGGGCGGCGTCATGGGTGAACAGGTCGACCTGATGATCAAGAATTTCAACGAATCCCAGGACAAAGTGCATGTCACCGCCCAGTACCAGGGCAAATATGACGATGAGCTCACCAAGCTGAAATCCGCTATGACCGACGGTTCCGGCTCCGGCCCCGACATTGTACAAGTCTATGATATCGGTTCCAAATTTATGGTAGATAGCGGCTACATCGTCCCTGTGGAGGATTTCATTGCGGCGGACGAGTCCTTCAACAAAGAGGATATTGAGCCCAACCTGGTCAGCTACTATTCGGTGGACGGCAAGCAGTACGCCATGCCTTTCAACTCCTCCACCCCTCTTCTGTATTACAACAAGGACGCCTTCAAAGAGGCTGGCCTGGATCCGGAAAAGGCTCCCGAGACCTTCGCCCAGGTGCTGGAATACGCAGAGAAGCTGACCAAAAAAGACGGTGACAAGGTCACCCAGTACGGCTTCTCCATGGCCATCTACGGCTGGTTCTTTGAACAGCTGATCGCCGTCCAGGGCGAGTTCTACGCAGACAACAACAACGGCCGTACCGCCAACGCCACTAAAGTGGTCTTTGACGAAAACGGCGCTGGCCTCAACGTGGTCCAGACCTGGAAAGACTTAGTGGACAGCGGCTTTGTAGGCAACTTTGGCCGCAACACCGACGACACCCGCAATGCTTTCATCGCCGGCAGAACTGCCATGTACCTGGATTCCACTGCCCAGCTGGCCTCGGTCATCAAAGGCGTAGGCGGCAGATTTGAAATTGGCACCGGCAATATGCCTCGGATCGGCGAAAAAGAGGATGGCGGCGTCATCATCGGCGGCGGCTCCCTGTGGATCATCGACAATAAAGATGAGGCCCGCAAGAACGCTGCTTGGGAATTTGTAAAATATGCTTCCTCCCCCGAGGCCCAGGCCGCTTGGATGCAGGGTACCGGTTACTTTGCAACCAATGTCAAGTCTTATGAGATTGAGTCGATGAAGACCTACCTGGAAGAGAACCCCAACTTCACCACCGCCATCAACCAGCTGCACAACACCCCCACCAACGAGTTCACAAGCGGTGCTCTGCTGGGTGTATTCCCTGAGGCCAGAGCCAAATTTGAGGAAAATATGGAGCTCGTCCTTATGGGCCAGCAAACCCCAGAAGACTGCATTAAAAATGTCGCCACAGCTGTGAACGCGGCTATCACCAACTACAACGAGACCACAGAAACCGCGAAGTAGTTGTAAATTACTCAAAAAAAGGCAAGCCCGTTGGGCTTGCCTTTTTTATTTTTCCTTTGCTTTTACCGCGGAAATTCCCAGTCGGCGCAGGGACACACAACGGCTCTCTCTTCCAAGGGGTTTATCTGTGAAGTTCTAGAGGGTAGCGCAAGTACTCCACAAAAAAGCAGCCCGCCATTGGCGGGCTGCTTAAGAAGGCTATAAGATAGAGAAGCAAAACTATTTGAGCTCGACTTTAGCGCCAGCGTCTTCCAGTTTCTTCTTGATGTCCTCAGCGTCAGCTTTGGAAACACCCTCTTTGATAGCTTTAGGAGCGTTGTCAACCAGCTCTTTTGCCTCTTTCAGGCCCAGGCCGGTGATCTCCTTGACCAGCTTGATGACGCCCATTTTGCTAGCGCCAGCTTCAGCCAGAATAACGTCAAACTCGGTTTTCTCCTCAGCAGCGGGAGCAGCGGCAGCGGGGCCAGCCATCATAACGGGAGCAGCAGCAGAAACGCCGAACTCCTCCTCGATTGCTTTCACCAGCTCGGACAGTTCCAGAACGGTCAGAGTTTTGATTTCTTCTACAAATTTAGTAATTTTCTCAGAAGCCATGTCAGCTACCTCCTATAATCTTATTTTCATGTGTTGGGCTCTGCCCAAACGATTGCGCTGGGCGAACCTGCCCAACCACGGTGCCACATACCTGTGGGATTATGCCTCGACGGCGGGAGCCTCTTCCTGGCCCTTCTCCGCGATAGCGTTCAGGGCGACAGCCAGACCTCTGATGTTGCCATTGAGGACGCTGAGCAACTGAACCAGCAGCTGCTCCTTGGAGGGCAGCTTGCCAACGGCGATCACCTTATCAGAATCGATCACTTCGCCATCCAGGAAACCAGCTTTGATGCTGAATTGTCCTTTGGAATCCTCCGCGTATTTCGCAAGGATTTTTGCAGCGATAACCGGATCCTCTTTGGAGACAGCCAGAGCGGTGGTGCCGGACAGATGTGCATCCAAAGCGCCGAAGCCAACCTCGTCAATGGCGAATTTCAGCAGGGTATTCTTTACAACGGTGTAGTCAACCCCAGCCTCACGCAGCTCTTTGCGGAGTTTGGTATCTTCTGCAACGTTGATGCCTTTGTAATCCACCAGGACACCGGCGACAGAGCCTGTCAGTTTCTCTTTCAGGTTTGCGACGATCTCTTGTTTCTGAGCAATAACTTTCTCGCTTGCCAAATCTTTTCACCTCCTGGAAAACCTTCTATACCAAAAAAGCTCTTCCCGCCAAACCGCGGAAAGAGCTTACAAAACAATGTTCTGAACTTACATCCAGTTGTTCTGCATCATCTTCCTCGGCAGGCCGGAGTCACCCATTTCAGTCTGTAAAACAGACGCCTGCTGTCTTTGGATTGTGACAGCTTTTATAGTATAGTGTATTTCTATATCTTTGTCAAGGGATTTTCTCCATTCCAGCGCAGAAAAATCAAATTTTCCCCCGTTGTACGGCCTACCGCCCGATGCCTTCCCCACCAGGGACAAAACCAAAGACGCACCGCCGGATTCCCCCGAGATCCTTGCGGCAACCCACCTGGCAGAACCCCGCAGCCTGGAGAATCCCCATCACCTGGTCCGCCTGCCGGTATCCCACTTCAAAAACCAGCGCCCCTCCCGGCTTGATGCTGTCCCGGTACCGGCGGGTGATCTCCCGGTAGAAGAGGAGGCCGTCGGCTCCGCCCAGCAGAGCCATAGAGGGTTCCCGCTCCACCTCGGGGGAGAGCTCCTCCATTTCCTGGGGCGTCAGATAGGGGGGGTTGGAGATCAGCAGGTCCAGGGGGGGCAGCTCCACTCCCCTTAGGACATCCCCCGCGATCAGCTGCACTGGCATCCTGTCCCCTTGGCAGAGGGCTGATACATTCTCCCGCAGGTAGGGCAGCGCCTCCGGGGAGAGCTCCACCCCGTAGACCTCTGCCCCAGGGCATTGGCTCCACAGGGCGAGGGCGATAGCCCCGCTGCCGCTGCACAGGTCGGCTACCACTGGCCGATCCCGTCCTTGGAGAAATTCCAGGGCCACCTCTACCGCAGTTTCGGTGTCCGGCCGGGGGATGAGGACGCCGGGGCCCACCCGCAGAGGCAGGCCATAGAATTCCCACTCCCCCAGAATATACTGAAGAGGCTCCCCTCCCAGGCGGCGCTCCACCCAGGAGAAAAACCGGGCTGCCTCTTCTTCGGGGATTTCCCGCTCCCCACAAGGGCCTAGCATCGCCCCTGGAATCCCACAGGCAGCGGTGAGCAATTGGCGGACTTCAAAGCCGGCGCTCTCCCCGACCGTTTCCTCCAAAAGCAAAATGGCTTCCCGCTGCAATTGGCGGAGTTTGGGATGGGCGCCCAGTTCCCGGCGCATGATTTCCAAAGCACTGCTGTCTCGCTGTTCCATCGGTCGTGTCCTCCTCACAAAAACTGCCCCCAAAGTTTGGGGGCAGCGATGTTACCAGTTGTCCAGCCCTTCCTCCTTGGGGATACAGGGCTTCATGGCCGCAATGGCCACCTCCATCATGCTCTCGTCTGGCTCTTTGGTGGTCAGCCGCTGGAGCCACAGGCCGGGCTTGGAGATGAGGCGGGTCAGCCAATTGTCATACCGGCCAGCCAGCTTGATGATCTCATAGGCGATGCCTACCACCAAGGGCATCAGCAGCAGTTTTAGGCCCACCGTGATCCACAGGCTGCCGCCCCGGGGCAGGATGGAAAACACCAGGATGGAGATAACCAGGACGATC
>ENA-ORUM01002390-ORUM01002390.1-human-gut-metagenome-genome-assembly--contig:-NODE-2390-length-10847-cov-2.177261_pt1 | contig 10847 bp, 11 predicted proteins | sample MGYA00242083_ERZ509217 | MGnify/ENA primary metagenome ERZ509217 (study PRJEB26280, sample SAMEA2338831) | human gut metagenome | biome: human gut; feature: human-associated habitat; material: faeces... | reverse complement strand
TTGAAGAAGCCAAAAACGACCTGACTTCTCGGGACAACCCGGCTGCTACCACTGCGCCCACCGGCCTTGAGACTGTTGTGATCCCCGAAGAAGCGAAAAAAGCTGCGGAAGAGCAGAATGCCGCTGAGATCGAAGTGGTCATCTCCACTGTGGTGGAAGAAGTAGGGACCAAAGAAGTCAAAAATGAGGATGGCACCGTGTCTGTCGTTGTCACCTCTGTTCAGTTCGACGTAGAGCCCAAATGGGTCGTCGGCAATACAAGCGGCCTCATCTCGAACCTGAACGGCAACACCATTACCTTCCGTCTGCCTGTTCCTTCCTCCGTCACCGCGAAGTATGCCAAAGTTGAGCACAAAGGCGACAAAACTCAGTATGTTGATATCCTGAGCGAAGGCGGCGCCAAATACGTTGAGCTGTCCGCCACCCACTTCAGCCCCTTCACCCTGACCTTCACCGATTCCAAACCCAGCTCTGGTGGTTCCAGCGGCCACAGCGGCGGCTCCTACCAGGATAAAGTCGATGACTTCTGGCAGGATGTGAAAGACCAGATCTCCGAGGCCAAAGACGGCGATACTGTCAAGATCGACGCTAAGAGCTACGAAAATATGCCCTGGACTGTTATGGAGCTGCTGGGGAAACACAATGTCACCCTGGTTATTGAGTGGGACGGCGGTGATACCATCACCATCCCCGCTGGCAAAGCCCAGTCCACAGAGGGTTCCCGCCTGTACTGGCCTCTCTCCTCTCTGGCAGAGCTGTACAAAGGCCAGCAGCCTTCTGAAGACAAACCCGGCACAACCCCTGAACAGCCCTCTGAACCCGATAAGTCCAACCCCTCCACCGGCGATGCCTATCCTATGGCTGCTTTGATTACTGCCCTTGCCGCAGTATCTGTTGCCGGTGCGACCTTCTCCCGGAAACGCAGATAATCTCTACATAATTTAACAAAATCAGAGATTCCAAAAAAGGTGCGGCAACTGCCGCACCTTTTTTTCATGGGTTTCGGTCATCGAACCATAATTATCTTAAGGCTCTTCCCTCTTTGCTGCAACAAGGCCACCCTCATCCGGCGGGCAAATTTTCCCCATTTGGGTTGACATTTGTCTACCTATAGTCTATACTGGAATCAAAGGTAGACGTTTGTATACCAACCAAATGAATGGAAGGAGACATCAAATGCAGACAGTCAATCTATCGGACAACGAGTGGAAATTGATGAACCTGCTGTGGGCAGATGCCCCCCGCACCATCACCGAATTGGTGTACCAGCTTAAGGAGGACACCGGTTGGAGCAAGCACACGGTGATCAGCATGCTCTCCCGGCTGGAGGCCAAAGGAGCTGTGCGCCATGAGGAGGGCGCCCGCGCCAAACAGTTTTACCCGGCCATCGACCCGGAGGGGACCAAAATCCGGGAGACACAAAGCTTCTTGGAACGGCTTTACAATGGCAGCCTTGGCCTGATGCTCAACACCTTGGTGCAGGAACGGGAGATCTCCAAAGAGGAAATCGACGAACTCTATGCCATTTTAAAGAAAGCGGAGGAGGAGCAGCCATGATAGAACAGCTTATCACTTCATCCTTCCTCATCCTGGCGGTGCTGCTGCTGCGGATGCTGCTCCGCGGGCGGGTCAGCCGGCGTATGCTGTATGGTCTGTGGCTGGTGGTGGCTCTGCGGCTTCTTCTGCCCATTTCAACCCCCTCTCCCGTCAGTGTCATGAATGCGGTAGACCCTTCCGGAGCACAGCAATTTATCAACCAGCAGGTCATCCGGGTCAACCCGGACCTTTCCGATGCCCTTTCCACAGAGGAAGATTCCCCTTCAAGGGAACCTGCGGCCTCCCCCATTTCTAGGGGAATGCTGCTGCACGCAGTATGGCTGGGGGGAGCCGTTGCCACCGGACTCACCTTTGCTGTGGTGAACCTTTCCTTCTCCCGGCGGCTGCGGCGCCAACGACAGCCTTTTGATGCGCCCGGATGCCCTCTGCCGGTTTATCTGGCAAAGGATATCCCCTCCCCTTGCCTCTTCGGCCTCTTGCGGCCCAGCATCTACATTTCCCCCCAGGCGGCAGAGGATGAGAGCACCCTGTCCCATGTTCTCACCCACGAGTATTGCCACTTCCGCCAATGGGATCATATCTGGTCGTTGGTGCGGACACTATGTTTGTCCCTCTATTGGTTCCACCCCTTGGTGTGGGCCGCTGCTGCCTATAGCCGGTCTGACTGTGAATTGGCCTGTGACGAACTCGCGGTAGCCACCCTGGGGGAGGAACAAAAGCTGGCCTACAGCAGAACCCTGGTGGAGCTGGTGCGGGAGAAGCCCCGGTTCTCCCACCTGGCCTACACCGCCACCACTATGGCCTTGGGCCAAAGCAATATGAAGGAGCGGATTCTTATGATCGTCAAATCCCCCAAGACCTCTTGTTCGGCGCTGGCGGCTGTCCTGGTATGCCTTGCCCTGCTGGTGAGCTGTACCTTTACCGGCAAAACCCTCACTGGGGCACAGGCTGTGGACAGTTTGGAACAGAGCATCCATTTCCAGGACAACAGCATCGCGTTCACCCTGCCCGCCGGTTATGCCAATGCCGAAGATTGGAACATCCAGGTCTACGGCAGGGCCGGAATGGACGGCGCAGGTATGAGCATCCACTTATTCGAAGCGGAAAACAGCGACCGCAGCTGGCAAGCGGGCAAGACCTACACCATCGACTTGGCAGAAGCACAGTACCTAGAGCTCTCTATGGATATCTCCCTATACAGTGACGAATCTCTTTCCCGCACGGTAGACCTTTTGGCCAAAACTGGAGGCGATACCACCTTACATGGTTACAACACCGTCTACGTCACCTTCCCCGCTTACCAGGACGGGCGCACGGCAGACAACAGCTTCCAGTATGATACACAGCCATTTGACGCAGTCCTGCAGCTCCCGCAAAACTGGAAGGTCTCCCTCCCCGCTCGGGAAGAACGGGCAACTGGCGGCCCCCTTTGGACCTCGGTGGAAATCTATGATGAAAATGGCCCGGTGGCCACCATGGGGTTCTCCCGCTATGAGCGGTACGAAGGCGGCGATTTGCCCCGGGAGGAATACTACAAGGCCGTATACCCCAACCTGCGCCTTGGCAGTTTTGTGAACTGGGGGGATTACACCCCGGTGCGCACCGAGGAGGGCTCAGAAAGCGCCCTGGCCACCGTCACCTATTTAAACCCCACTCAGCTGGAGAACCATCCTGGAGCCATGGCAGAAGTTCCTCAGGTTCAAGTTCCCGGTATTCTCTGCTACAACGATGACCTTACTGTCTATACAGCCATACAATTCGCTGAGGGCTATGGGGTGGATGAGGGGACCCTTCGCACCATCGCCCAAAGCCTGCATCTGATCCCTTCTGAATATGGGCTGAGCGGCAAACGCTTTGGCGATGCCTACGCCGACCGGGATTACAGCGGCATTCAAGTATTGGATGCTGATGGAAACGATGTATCCAAAATCCTAATCGACCTGTGGTATTGTGCCAGCGACGCTTATGACGTAGACGGAATGGTGGTGTTTGAGACCGGGGATTGGGTCAGCCTTTTGGATAACCATCCCCAGTTCATCGAACTGACCAATTATGATGAAGTGCTCCCGAAGATTTTCACCCCCCGCGCCATCGCCCAATATGAAGCCAGCGATGTCGTCCTCATTCAAAAGACCGCTGACGGCAAAGTATACCGTTTAGGGCCATGGCGCACCGGCTACTCCTACGCATGGGCGCTGACTGACCTGCGCGGGTTAGAGGTTCAGCCGGATCGAATTGTGGCAGAGGCCACCTATATCAAAAATCCCGGGTACGCTGGCGCCGGCGAGGACCCCGCCTATGTCCCGGAATATGATACGGTTCCATTCACTGTTGTCAAACAAAACGGTATCTGGCTGGTGGACGATTACACCTACCCAGAGCGCAAGAATGGATAGGTACCCCAGTTCTTGCATCCATGCCATCCATAAAGGATGCTGTTTGAAAGCTATCCAAATACACAGCTAAGAAAACTACAAAGCCGCCCCCAACCATCATAAAATTCTGGTTGGGGGCGGCCATTATTTTGGGGGATCAAAAGCTAAAATCAGTCCGGCAGGCCCTCGCCCTACCTGTTGGAGAAGCTCTCAGAGCAGGTCTCCGACCAAAATATAGAGCGGCCTAATGTAGGCAGTTTACAAAAAAAGAAACCTTGAAAAACCGCTTTTTCAAGCTATTTTCCAAGGTTTCTTCATTGGTTGCCCGACTAGGATTCGAACCCAGACAAACAGAGTCAGAGTCTGTCGTGCTACCTTTACACAATCGGGCAACAACCAATCGTTTGAAGTATTCCCTCAATCGACTTTATTATTATACTATGCCAGCCACTATTTGTCAACCTATTATTTGGGATTTTTTCTCTTTTTCTTCATAGGCCCCAACTCGCCCATTTTCGGGAAAATAGCCATTTTCTTTCCTGCAATCCGCCAAAATATTTCTTTCAGAAACATTGCCATTCCCACCGGATCTTGCTAAAATGGTAGGAGATAAAATGAAAGGAAGTAATGCAATGCGTGCAAAAAACATCATCGATTTGACCGACCTTTCGTTGGAGGAACTGACGGCAGTCATCGACCAGGCACTGGAGATCAAAAAAAATCCTGCCGCCTATGCCGACCGCTGCAAGGGCAAAATCCTTGCCACCCTGTTTTATGAGCCCTCCACCCGGACACGCAACTCCTTCCAAACCGCTATGCTGCGGTTGGGCGGCCAGGTGATCGGGTTTGACAACCCCATGAGCACTTCCGTCTCCAAGGGGGAAACTCTGAAAGACACCACCATCATCATGAGCGGCTATGCGGATATTATCGCCATGCGCCACCCCATGGAGGGCGCTGCCAAAGCCGCGGCATTGTATGCTTCCTGCCCTGTCATCAACGCCGGAGATGGCGGCCATCTCCACCCCACCCAGACCCTCACTGACCTGGTTACCCTCAAAGATCAGAAAGGCACCTTGGAGGGCCTCACAATTGGCCTGTGCGGCGACCTAAAGAACGGCCGCACCGTCCACTCCCTGTGCAACAGCATGGCCAAATTCGGCTTGAAGGCCCACTTTGTCTTTATCTCCACCAAGGAGCTGACCATGCCGGAATACATCACCGAAATCCTAGACCACTCCCCCTGCACCTACAGTTTCTGTGATTCCCTGGAGGAGGCTATCCCCTCCTTGGATGTCCTCTACATGACCCGTATCCAGAAAGAACGGTTTGATTCCCTGGAGGAGTATGAGCGGCTGAAAAATGTTTATGTCCTGGACCCTGAGAAGATGAAAAAAGCCAAAGCCGACCTCATCGTCCTCCATCCCCTGCCCCGGGTGGACGAGATCACCAATGAAGTGGATGACGATCCCCGCGCCTTGTACTTCTACCAGGCTAAATGCGGCGTCTACGCCCGGATGTCCCTCATTCTCCACCTGCTGGAAGAAACCCCTGCCCAAGGCATTACCTTTGGCGGCGAGGATGCTTCCTTCCGCTGCCCCAACCCCAAATGCATCACCAAGAGCGAAGGATACCTTCCCCATGCCTGCCACAAAGACGGGGAACACACCTGCTGCGAATACTGTGACGCCCGCATCTAATGAAAAGGTGAAGTCCTACCAAGGAACTGGTATGGCTTTCGTTGCCATACCGGTTTTTTCAAAAAATCCATTGGGCTGCCCTGCAATTTGGCATAAAAGCGCGGTAGAATGCCTACTGCCCTCATAATTAGAGGATTTTTGTGAAAACTAGCCCCGAAAGGCACGCCTAAGGTATTGCAATTCATACCATTCTGGTGTATGATTAGGATGTGCTAAATTTTGCATATAAGGGCGAACGCTTCCGCCGGATTGCGGTCGGGAGCACCTTGTCCAAAGACCGGCGGAAATGGACAGGCCCTTCGCTGCCGCCGGAGAAACGGAGTGTTACGTATGGCTATTGTTCATCTGACTGAAGAAACCTTTAAAACTGATGTATTGGAATCCAAAGGCATTGTCCTGGTGGATTTTTGGGCTACCTGGTGCGGTCCCTGCCGGATGCTGGCCCCTATTTTGGAAGAAGCGGAAAAAGAGCTGGAAGGCAAAGTCACCGTCTGCAAGCTGGATGTGGATGCCTGCCCTATTGCCGCCTCCAAATTCTCCGTCATGACCATCCCCACTTTGGTGCTGTTTAAGGATGGCAAAGAGGTCAGCCGGGAAATCGGCCTGATGCCCAAGCAAAAAATCATTGAATTGACCCATCGCGCCTAGTTGCACGACTGGTAAAAATCCCCTGGAAGGCTGGCCTTCCAGGGGATTTTGGCATTATTATGCGGCTAGATGGGCAAACTAAGGCCGAGGTGAATGTTATATGATACCCATTGTCATTCAATCCGGCGATCCGGAATGCCGCCTTTCCACCGCCCTGTGGCGGGCGCTGCGCCCATTTCACTCCACCGCATTGATCGCCCGGGAACGGATTGCAGCCAGCAGCTCCCCGCCGGATTTTTTGATTGTGGAAGGGGACTTTTTCCGGGTGGAACTGCCGGGCAACGCCATCGCGATCTATACCGGCAGCATGGATCGCCCGCCCGCAATCCCCAAACACGGGATCGCTGTGGTGGCAACTGCCTCCCCACAGGTGCGAAAGGCCTTGGCCCAAAGTGGACGGCCCGCCATTACCTGCGGCCTTTCCGCCAAAGATACTATCACTCTTTCCAGCAGCACTGCAGACAGCCTTCTGATCAGCCTGCAACGGGGGATCACCAGCTTCTCCGGCGCCCCAGTGGAGCCGGTGGAAATCCCCCTCACCCTCTCCTGTCCCCGCAATCCGCTCCTGGTGTTGCCGGTGGCCGCTGTCCTGCTCCTACTGGATCACCTGCCCCAATTTGCCCAACTCTCCTTGTAGAACCGCTTTCCCTGTTTGCAGCTCACGTCGAATCCTTCCTAAAAATTTCACAAAAATTGACAGTCATAACACAAGCGGTCAGGAGGATACTATTACTGCAAACGCAAAGCGGCAAAACTTCAATCTGAAAGAATAAAAATCAAGGAGTGTATTTTATTATGGCTAGCAACTCTAATAACAGCGGTTCCAATCGTATCGTCGTTCCCGAAGCTCGTGAGGCTATGGACAAATTCAAAATGGAAGCTGCCAACGAAGTTGGCGTAAACCTGAAGCAGGGTTACAACGGCGACCTGACCTCTCGTGAGGCTGGTAGCGTGGGCGGCCAGATGGTCAAAAAAATGATCGAGGCTTACGAGAACTCCATTAAGTAGTTCTTTGCCAAAGATAATTAGGGAACGGCTCTAACAAGAGCAGTGCAGCGAGCAATTCGCACCCTGCAAAAAGCGGACAGGCTTGGCCTGCCCGCTTTTTGTTGTCCCACTGAAATCGTAAGAAAACCGACTGGAATTTCCCCCCAAAAAGATTCCCTTTTTGCAGTATCCTAGAGATAGAACAATGTTGCCGCCTGTTGCTTGGGCAAAGAGAAAGGGAAGGGGAATTTATATGAATATGAAGCTGACTACCCGCTGTTCTCTATGGATTGCCGCCGCCGTTTTTGTCTCCTCTCTGGGAGGCGCCGCCCTGTGCGCCCAGCGGGCATCCCTCCTCTGCAACCCCCAGATAGAAACAGCCTCCAGCTCAAATCCGGTGGAGCCCCTGATCCGGACAACCCAGCTCAATGGGGAAATAATTTTAGAGGAAAACGGAATCCCCACTGTTTTCCATACGGGTTTTGTGGTACAATAGCCACAGCAAAGCTGTGCCATTCGAAGAATTGCTTGCAGGGCGAAGCCCTTTGCGGCAACAGCCGCACCGCAATGCTTACAGTTTGTGCAGACTTTGTGGTATAATAATTGCAAAGCGGTTGCTGGGGATGAATTCCCCGACAATGAAAGCACCACCTCCATCATCAAATGGTTGATGGGGTGGCATTGCCATCTGTTTTCCCAGCAGCATATTGGGCTATCGTGTTTCACAAGGGCTTACAGGAGCATCCCCCTTCCCCTATTTTTTGTGCCGGCAGCCCTGACTGAATAAGAATACGGAAACTTCGCGAAAGGAGTCCATTCCCCTATGAAATTCTCCTACCTGATCGACCGGGTGGTCAACATTGATTTTCAAAATCTAAACCAAACACTGGATACCGTCTCCAAACGTTCTGGCAAAGGCAAGCTCAGCTTGGTCTGTGACATGGCTTGGTGCGGTTTGAAGTACGGGGCAGGGTATACCGACTATACCTACTGCCAGTTTTACAAATTGAATGGGGACAAGCGCAAAACCTACTTGACCCGCACCATCCAGAATGAATTGGTCCGCAAACTCAACGACCGGAGGTTTTACCACTGTTTTCAGAATAAGCTGGAGTTTAACCAGTTGTTCTCCCCGCTGGTCACCCGCCCTTACTTGGATGTTCGGGATGTGAATGTGGAATCTTTCCGCCGCTTCCTCAAAGGACGCAGCGAGATCATCGCCAAGCCAGTGGACGGCATCGGCGGCCATGGGGTCAAACGGATTGGCGTTGATGAGAACACCGATGTGGAACAGCTCTATAATTCCCTGTTGGAGGAAAAACGCACTCTAGTGGAAGAGGTCATCCAGCAGCACCACGCTTTGCAGGAGCTGTACCCCCAAGGGGTCAACACCGTCCGGGTGGTGACCATCCTCACCGGCACGGTGGTGGACATTATGTGGGTAGGTTTGAAAATCGGGAGCAACGGATCGGTGGTGGACAACGTTGCGGAAGGCGGCATCTGCGCTTGGGCAGACCGCTATACCGGTGTAATCACCACTCCCGCCGCCAACTACGACGGGATGGTTTTTGAAAATCATCCCAACACCGGGGTCAAGATTGTGGGGTTCCAAATTCCCAACTTTGACGCGGTCAAGGAGGTCGCTTCCACTGCTGCCCGGCTGATTCCTGAGATCCGCTATGTGGGGTGGGATATCGCCGTCACCGAAGACAGCGCCCAGCTCATCGAGGGGAACGAGTACCCCGGCCATCTGCTGATGCAGATTCCCGCCCACCTTAAAGACGCAGAAGGGCTGCTTCCCCGGTTTCAAAAATATCTCAAATAATTGGGTATTAAACGGTTTCCCTAGCTTTTGGCCAAGGGGCCGTTTTTTCTTGCTCCGATCCCCTTCCAATTTCTCCCCTAAGCCTTTACATCCGACATCAACCGCTATATAATGGGTTATGTATCAATCACCGGGAGGCGATTTTTTCTTTTTCCCGGAAATACTTCGGATTTGAGGTGCTGTATGACCAAAAACACCACATCTTCCTTAGTGGAAGGGACCATTTTTATGGCTGGAATCACCTTCTTGGGCGGTTTCATGGATGCCTATACCTTCATGACCCGCGGGGGGATCTTCGCCAACAACCAAACCGGAAATATGGCTAAACTGGGTATCCACTTTGCTCAGCAAAACTGGAAAGGGGTCAATGAATGCTTCTTTGTCATGTTCTGTTGCGTTCTGGGTGCTTGCTTCTCCCAGGTGGTGCAGCATAAGCTCCACTGGTTTCAAGGGGATTGGCGCAAGCGGGGGCTGCTGCTTCTGGCGTTTGCTCTGTTTCTATCCGGGTTTGTTCCCACCACCATCCCCCATGTGTATGTGGGGGCAGCTTTCACCTTTTTGGCCGGTTTTCAGTCCTGTCTGTTCCGCAAGTGGGAAGGCGCTGCCCACAACACCATTGTTTCTACCGGAAACCTGCGCTCCATTGGCCTGTATCTTTATGACGCCTTGGATAAAAATCAGAACCAGGAATGGTCCAAGCTTGCCCGGTATGTCATGGTTGCCTTTTCCTTTGCCGTTGGATGCGCAGTCGGCGCTCTGGTCTGCACCCAAATGGGCATCCGCGCTTCCTGGCTGGGTTCGGTGATCGCAATCACCATGGCCCTAACCCTCCATCAGAGAGAAAAAGCCTGCGTAAATCTGTAACGATTCTCTATCCATAAAAAAGCGACTGGCCTTTCATACAGCCAGTCGCTTTTCTTTATTTACTTGCCTTCAACCACATTGATGCGGTTGTTGGCCCGCCGCAGCCGAAGCTTCAGCAGTTCCACCTCGCCGGGGTCAGAGGCAGAAGCCAACGCCTTTTCTGCGCCGGATTTTGCCCGCTGTGCCCGCTCCAGGTCGATCTGGTCCGCCCATTCAAAGCTGGTGGCCACCACGCGGGTTACTTCTTTGGTTACCCGCAGGAACCCGCCGTTGACCGCCGCCTTGCGGTAGCTGCCATCGGGGTTTTTCACCCGGATGCGCCCTACGCTGATGGCTGCAAAATAGTCGGCGTGTCCGCTTAAAATGCCCACATCTCCCTGAGTGGTCTTGACGATGAGAGATTCGGTCTCTCCATCAAAAGCCAGCCCATCGGGGGTGACAATCTGAAGATGAAAGGTATTAGCCATTTGCTATACCCCCTTCTTAGCCTTCTCCACTACCTCGTCGATCGTGCCGGCAAACAGGAACGCCGACTCAGGCAGATCGTCATGCTTGCCCTCAAGAATCTCCTTGAAGCCGCGGATGGTCTCAGCGACCGGCACGTACTTGCCCGACATACCGGTAAACTGCTCTGCAACATGGAACGGCTGCGAGAGGAAGTTTTGGATCTTACGGGCACGGGCAACGGTCAGCTTGTCCTCGTCGGACAGCTCATCCATGCCGAGGATGGCAATAATATCCTGCAAATCCTTGTATTTCTGCAGGATTGACTGCCCCGCGCGGGCGACCTCGTAATGCTCCACGCCGACAACGTCCGCGGTCAGGATGCGCGAGGAGGAATCCAGCGGGTCCACCGCCGGATAAATACCCATGGAGGCGATATCACGCGAC
>ENA-ORUM01002389-ORUM01002389.1-human-gut-metagenome-genome-assembly--contig:-NODE-2389-length-10873-cov-2.107229_pt1 | contig 10873 bp, 7 predicted proteins | sample MGYA00242083_ERZ509217 | MGnify/ENA primary metagenome ERZ509217 (study PRJEB26280, sample SAMEA2338831) | human gut metagenome | biome: human gut; feature: human-associated habitat; material: faeces... | reverse complement strand
CTTGGCGGAGTCCGTGCCGTACTGGCGCATGGCGGCGGGGATCACGTCCCGGAAGATCTCCTTGCGGTCCTCCACCGTAGGGGAGGGGCAGCGGTAGACGTACACCGTCTGGGCGGGGATGGTGCGGATGATGGGGGTATCGTTGCTGTTCTCCCGGACCCGCAGCTGCAGCTTCTCGATGCACAGGTTCAGCTCATCCCGCAGCGTTTCCAGCCGGGCGATGATATCCCGCAGGTCGGCGGCATCCTCGAAATAGAGCTTGATCTCATCCAGTGAGATGCCCAGCGTCTGCAAGCGCCGGATGGCCCGGATGCGGGTCAGGGTCTCCGGGGTGTAGTAGCGGTTCCCGCCGGAGCCGGTTTTTACGTCGGGCAGCAGAATGCCCTTGTCCTCATAGTTGAGGATCATGCGTCGGGTAATATGCAGGGACTTGGCCACCTCACCGATGGACATCAGACGGCTGTTGCGCTCACTCATGACGAACTCTCCAGATTTTGCCATATTTTTTAAAAAGTACTTGCATCGTACATTGGTGTACGGTATATGCTCAGTATACAGAAAGATGCAGGTCATTGCAAGTGGTAACTGCAAAATACAAAAGACCTGCCAGGGAGGAAATCTATGAAAAAGCGAATCGCCAGCGTACTGGTAGCGTTGGTGATGGTACTGAGTCTGGTCCCCAAGACGTCATGGGCGTGGACCTCGACGGTGACTACCCTCGAGCAGCTCAAAAGCGCCATGAGTGAGCTCTCTTACAACAATACCATCGAAATCGTTGTAAGCGGTACCATCGAAATCAGCGAAACTCTGAACATCAGACCCACCCGCACCACCAACGGCAGCATGGCTTGGTATGAGTATTACAACCAGCGTGTGGTCATCAGCGGCGCCGATGCCAATAGCAAGCTGGTGCGTGCCGAGGGCTTCAAGGGCAGCCTGTTCAATCTGACGGGTGAGCAGGGGTATAGCGGCGCAGGCGGCTCGGATCATCCCGCCTATGCCGCCCTGACCCTGAAGGACATCACCGTGGATGGCGGCGGCGACAAGACGGCTGCCACAAATCCTGCCATCTATGTGAGCCGGTACGGCACGCTGACGCTGGATGACGGCGCCGTGCTCCGCAACTGCAAGAGCCAGTATTACGCCGGCGGCGCTGTGGGCCTGTTTACCGGCACGTCGGAATTTGTCATGAACGGCACCGCCCGCATGGAGGATAACGAGGCCGATTACGGCGGCGGTGTGTATGTGGCGAATATACTGGCTGCCTTCACCATGAATGGCGGCACCATCGCCAATAACACCGCAACGAAGTACGGCGGCGGCGTATATTGCGAGGCCAACAAGCAGTATGGCTCCAACGACACCGCCAAGATCAACCTCAACGGCGGCACTATTACCGGCAACACCGCCGGGATCGCCGGCGGCGGTGTGGACTTCGGTGGTATGACCACCTGCAAGGTAGCCGGTACAGTGAATATCACCGGCAATACGCAGGGGGACGACAAGGCCGCCAGCAATCTGCACGTGGCTGCCTCGGCGGAGGATCAGGCCGTCCTTGCAGGCAATGTTTCCTCCGACTCCCGCATCGGCCTCAACGCCGATTTGATCCCCGCCTATCGCATCGTGCGGGGCTCCTCCGATACCAATGTGTTTACCAGTGACCGCGCCAACTGCGCCGTCACGAAGAACGGGTCCGTCAGCTTCAATCTGGACCTGCTGGCCAATGAGGAGCACACTCACTGCGTGTGCCTGCAGAACCAGAACTATGGCCCCTACCACGACCACGATAAGAACACCAAGTGGGTCGGCATCAGCAGCCTGAAGTCCGTCAAGAGCTACGGCTGCTACTATCTGCTCAATGATGTAACCACCACCGATGAGGGGTGGGGCAGCAACTTGGATGATGTGCGGATCTGCCTCAACGGGCATAATATCATTCTGGAAAACGGGTATTATCGCCCATACATTCATGTGACGAACTATCATACCCTGACCATCACCGACTGCGCCGAGGAGGCCGGTCAGATCACCCGCAAGGACACGGCGGATCCCAAGGGTGCCTGCATCGTAGAGATCGATGCCGGCTGCAAATTTAATATGTTCGGCGGCGAGATCACCGGCTTGGACACCTCCGAAAACAGCGCCCCTTACCCCGCCGCTGTGTTCAACAGGGGTACCTTTAACCTCTGCGGCGGCAAGATCACCGGCAATAAGTCCCATGCCGTGTATAATGAGAACGCCACTATGAATCTGTATGGCGGCGAGATCAGCGGCAATGATACCACCTACACCGATGCTTCCGCCGGTGCTGCCGTTGTCCTGGTTTCCGGCTCCACCCTGAATATGAGCGGCGGCACCATCAAGGATAACATCTCCAATACCCTCGGCGGCGGTGTATACGCCAAGGGCATCCAGAGCCGCAGCAGCACGCTGAACTTCTCCGGCGGCGAGATCAGCGGCAACCGTGTCAACAGCACCAATGACGACCTGGGCTTTGACGGCGGCGGCGGTGTGTATGTGGATCTGTATGCGACTCTGGACCTCTCCGGCACCGCCCGCATCTCCGGTAACTACGCCTGTGCGGTCGACTATAAGGAGAGCGCCACCTTCGGCGGCGGCTTCGGCGGCGGCGTGTACGTGGCAGGCACCTTCAACATGAGAGGCGGCGAGATCTGCGACAACTTCGCCGGTCTGGCCAACTATAAGAACAAATACGGGAACGATGATCGCCGTGGCGGCGATGGCGGCGGCGTGTACCTCTATTCCAAGAGCGACTTCAGCATGAGCGGCGGCTCCATTCAGGATAACACCGTCGATGACCGTGGCGGCGGCGTGTTTGTCCGTGGTTACGACCATACCATCACCCTGTCCGGCCGCTCCATCATCCAGAACAACGTCGATAAGGACAATCAGGACAACAACCTGTATCTGGAGAACTCGTCGCAGCAGGTCAGCGCCAGAAGACTCAGCAGCGGTGCCGATATCGGCATCAGCAGCGGCAGAACTCTGGCCAGCGGACAGACCGTCCAGATCAGCAGCGACGCCTGCACAGGCAGCATCCAGTACGTCAGCGCCGACCGGGCGGGCTACGAGACCTATCTGAACTCTGAGGGCCTGATCTATCTCCGCCTCAAGACCTATCAGGTCAGCGTCACCCTGCCGAACGGCCTCACCTATAAGAACGGCGGCCGGCTGACGCAGGATTGTCTGGACCTGACGCCCATCACCATCAGCGTTACCGATCCCGACAATTACTACATCCCCGACGGGTACAGCGTGACTCTCAACGGCATCACCGCCGCCAAGGTCGACAGCTATACCATCCGTGTCACAGGTACGGCCACGGCGGATACCGCCATGACACTCACCGCCCCCACGGAGAAAACGGCCCAGACCCAGCCCCCCACCGGCCTTACCGTGACCCATCCCCAGAGTCGGACGGGCTACGGCCGCATCAACGGCACCAACAACAGCATGGAGTATCGCCCCGTGGGCGGCACCAGATGGAGCCAGTGCGGCAGCGCCTTCACCTCCGCTCTGGCCGGCACCTATGAGGTCCGCTATGCGGCTACCGAGACCCGGAAGCCCTCTCCGTCCACTACTGTCACCCTGAACCAGTATCTGGAGGCCATCCCGGTTCCCACGGTCTACGGCCCCTTCACCTATAACGGCAACTGGCAGTACGGTCTGCTGCCCGGCGAAGTCTACGGCTACGAGCTTTTGGGCAACGGCTATAGAGCCTGCCGCGTGGGTACCTATACCGTTACCGTCCGCCCCGCAGCGGGCTTCAAGTGGAGCGACGGCACCACCGGCGAAAAGAAGCTCCGGTGGGAGATCGTGAAACGCACTCCCGCAGCGGGCGACTTCACCTTCACCGCTCCGGAAAATCTGGAGTATGACGGCACCGCCAAGGAGGCCACCGTTCGCTGGAGCACCGGAGGCGACCGGACCATGGGCATGGGTTATTGGCCCGACAACACCTTTACCGTCATCTATAAGCAAAACGGCAAGGCCGTGGCCGCTCCCACGGATATGGGTACCTATCAGGTCTACGTCACCGTTCCCGGCAACGAGGACATCAACGCCGTCAGCGAGTTGACCGATCCCAGCTGGACCTTTACCATCACCCACACCGGCAACCACCAGTGGGGCGATTGGCAGCACGATGACACCCAGCACTGGCGGTCCTGCGCCGTTCCCGGCTGCCAAGTGAAGGGCTCTCTGGGCAGCCATGACGGCACCGCCACCTGCACCGAGAAGGCCACCTGCAGCATCTGCGGCGCCACCTATGGCACCACGGATCCCAACCATCATGACCTGACCCATCACGACGGAACCGCCGCCACCTGCACCCAGCCGGGAAGTCTGGAGTACTGGCAGTGCAGCGACTGCCACAAGCTGTTCGCTGACGCAGGGGCTACCCAGCCCATCACCGATACCGTCATTCCGGCTACCCACCACGCCAATGCCCAGCGCACGGCAGGCGACCCCGCCACCTGCACGCAGGACGGCTGCGCCGCCTATTGGTATTGCCCGGACTGCGGCAGCTATTTCGCTGACGTTGACGGAAAGCTGGACGAGAGCAAGACCTACACTGGCCCGGAGGATTTCTATCAGGAGGCCATGGGTCACAGCTTTACCCACTATGTCTACGACAACAACGCCACCTATGACGACGACGGCACGGAGACGGCTCAGTGCGACCACGGCTGCGGCCTGACGGATACCCGCACCAAGGTGGGCTCTAAGCTCATCGACGAGGCGGCTCCCACGGTGGAGGGCGTCATGGACGGCGGCACCTACTGCCTGACGGCAGAGATCACCGTTACCGACCCCAATCTGGAGAGCGTGACCCTCAACGGCCAGCCCGTGGAGCTGGTGGACGGTAAGCTCACCGTTTCCGCTGCCGAGGGCGTCCAGACCCTGACGGCCACCGACCGCTTCGGCAACACCGTTACCGTCACCTTCACCGTGAACGCCCAGCATACGGAGGGCGAGGGCAAGATCACCACGCCTGCCACCACGGAGCATGAGGGCGTCAAGACCTACGCCTGCACCGTGTGCGGTCAGGTGCTGCGGACCGAGTCCGTGGCCAAGCTGCCCGCTCCCGCAGAGCCCACCACCCCCGCCGTTCCCACCGGAGATACCGGCGACACCGGCCTGTGGATGGGGCTGGCGGCCCTGTGCGGCATGAGCCTTGCAGCCCTGCTGCGTACCGGCAAGCGCAAAGAACAGTAAACTCCCTATCACGCACCATAACTCCCTATAAAAAAACCACGGGCCCTCCCCCCAAGTGGGGGAGAGCCCGTGGCTGGCGACACAAAACCAACCGGAGCCGCAAATCTCCGGCAGATTTTGTCACAGCTCTGTTTGGTAGGTTACAGACTGCGATGGTCGCTGAGTACCTGGAGCGGCTCCACCGAGGAGCCGCCCAGGTCGGAGGAGACGTTGACACTGGGGCGGAGCTCATAATCACTGCCGCTTGTGCTTCGGGCGCCCTGCGTGGAGCAGCGGTCGTATTCCACCTTCATCACCGAAGCGATGGTGTGGCGGCCGTAGTCGTCCAACTGGGCATACTGATCCAGCAGCTGCTGGGTGTCCTCCGTCAGATAGAAGGAGGCATCGCTGGAGATGGCCTTGATCCCCAGCGTCTGGCAGATCTGCACTACCGTATCAAAGGAGGAACCTCCGATGCCGTTGTGCAGCGCACTGTTGATGGTAGATAGGGGGATATTGACCGCAAAAGCAAACTGCCGCACGCTCTTGTACTGACGGGAAATTTCAGTTTTGACGATTCTCGTTAAGTTATCCATAGTTTAGACCCTCTTTACAAATTTTTCCATGCACGGGAGACAACTCCGATCGTACGTATTATAACACGCTTTTTTTTAAATGCCAATACTAAATAGTGAATAGTTTCTAAATTTTCAGCGGAAAAAACAAAATTTTACAAAAAAGAAACACTTTTGGAATATTTATGATAAAAAACAGGTGGGAGATTTCCGTGTAATGGAAAATCTCCTTTTATTTTGCTCACAGCTGTGCTACAATAATAAGCTGAAACAGAGAGGAGCGAACTATGCGTAAAGGTACCCACCCCCGCACGGCGCTGGGGCAAACGGCGGCGCAGATGATCCGCCGGTACTATCTCCATGACGTGGCACGGGACAGCGCAGCCCTGACCTACTACCTGCTGTTCGCCATTTTCCCGCTGCTGATCTTCGTCAGCACCCTGCTGGGTATTCTGGAGCTGGATGTGGACAGCATCGTCACCGGCCTGCGGCAGATCGTGCCGGGGGACGTGGCGGAGGTGGTGCGGGGCTATCTGGAATACGTTTCCGGCAACGCCAGCCGCCAGCTCATGTGGTTCAGTCTGGTGTTTTCCATCTGGTTCCCCATGCGGGCCACCGGCTGCCTGCTGCACTCGCTGCGCAAGGCCTTCGGTAAGGGCCAGCCCAAGAACATCCTGCTGGATCAGCTGAAAATTTTTCTCTTCGCCATCTGGCTCATGGTATCCATCGGCCTGACGCTGCTGATGATCACCGTGGGCCGCCGGGCGCTGTACTTTGTGTCGGGGATCATCACCGTACCGGACGGCTTCATCAACCTCTGGAGCAAGCTCCGCTTCGTGGCGGTGGCGCTGCTGATGTTCGTGCTGGTGACGGTGCTGTATATGCTGGCGCTGGGCCGCCGATGCCCGTTGCGGGAGGTGGCACCGGGCGTGGCCGTGTCGCTGGCGGCGTGGATGCTGCTGTCGCTGGCCTTCTCCTATTATGTGGAAAATCTGGCACACTATACCCAGCTCTACGGCTCCATCGCCACCATTGTGGTGGTGCTGCTGTGGCTGTATATGAGCGGGACGGTGCTGATTTTAGGCGGTGAGCTGAATGCGGTGGTGCTGCACCGGCGCACCCAGCGCCGTCGTGCGGCAGAGGAAAAGGCGGCGGAAAAGGCTGCCCGGCCGACACGGCAGGAAGCTGCGGCGAAGAAGCCTTCCGGGGCGACGCAGCCGCCCCGACAGCCACAGCCGCCTAAACCGGCAGAGCAGCCGGGAAAGGCGGATCCACCCAAACCGGCGGAGCCACTTAAGCAGACGCAGGGGCAGCCGCCGCAAGAAGCAATACCTCCGGAAAAAGAGCAGCCGGAACGACCGGGAAAGGAACAGTCAGGCTCATGAAGATCATCATTGTAGGAAACGGAAAGGTGGGCTACGCTATCGCCCGCCAGCTGGCGGTGGAGGGCCACGACATCACCATGGTGGACTCCTCCCCGGTGGCGCTGGCCCGTGCCGACAGCACCCTGGACCTCATGTGCGTGGAGGGCAACGGCGCCAGCATCAGTGTGCTGGAGGAGGCCGGCGCCCGGACGGCGGATCTGGTCATCGCTGTCAGCAATCTGGACGAGACGAATCTGGTGTGTTGCCTCATCGCCAAAACCATGGGGGCCAAGCACACCATCGCACGGGTGCGGAATCCGGACTACCGCCGGGACGCCGCCCTGCTGAAGCGGGAGATCGGGATGGACATGGTCATCAACCCCGATCTGGCGGCGGCACGGGAGATCGCCCGCATCCTCAGCTTCCCCTCCGCCTCCTCCGTGGAGCCCTTCGCCGGAGGCCGTATCGACATGATCGGCATACAGGTGACGGAGCGGGACCGGTTTTACGGGGTGGCCCTCAGCGAGTTCCATCGTATCCGCTCGGCGGAGGTGCTGATCTGCGCTGCCCAGCGGGGGGACGAGTGCATCATCCCCAACGGCAACTTTGTGCCGAGAGAGGGCGACAAGCTCTACATGGTGGGTACCAAGTCCGAGCTCCAGAAGATGCTGCGGGCTATGGGCCGCACCCAGCAGCGGGTCAAAACCGTGTCCCTGCTGGGGGGCAGCCGCATCGCCATGTATCTCACGTGGGAGCTGGCGGTGAGCAATACCAAGGTCTGCATCGTGGAGCAGAAGCACGATAAGTGCCTTCAGCTGGCGGCCCAGCTGCCCACGGCCATGATCATCGAGGGCGACGGCACGGAGGAGGAACTGCTGACCAGCGAGAATATCTTCGAGGCGGATGCCTTCGTCTCCCTGACGGGCCGGGATGAGGAGAATCTGTTGATGGCCCTGACGGCTCGGCGGGCGGGCGTCCCCAAGGTGCTGGCCAAGATGACCCGCCCCAACTACATGGATCTGGTCCGGGATATGCGGGTGGGCAGCATCGTCAGTCCCAAGGATATCGTGGCCAACCAGATCACCCGCTACGTCCGGGCATTGGCCAATTCCGAGGGCAGCGCCGTGGAGAGCTTGTATAAGATGCTGGGCGGCGCCGTGGAGGCACTGGAGTTCACCGCCACGGCCCGGAGCCGTGCGGTGCTGAATAAGCCCCTGCGGGCGCTGTCCCTGAAGGACGACGTGCTGGTGGCGGCCATTGCACGGGGCAGCGAGATCATCATCCCCAGCGGCACCAGCATCATTCAGGAGGGCGACCACGTGGTGGTGGTCACCAATGCCCATACCTTCGACGATCTGGGGGACATTCTGGCGTGAACACAAAAGCCGTGGCCCGTGGCCACGGCTTTTTTCGCAAGGAGGGGAGACTGCATGACACGGGATCGTGAGACGGCCCGCCGCATCGCACAGCAGGTGCAGCCGCTGGGCGGCAGCGTCTACTATGTGGGCGGATGCGTCCGGGACCGCCTGCTGGGCCGGGAGAGCAAGGATCTGGATATCGAGGTCCACGGCGTCACCCCCCAGCAGCTGGAGATCGTGCTGGATCAAATGGGCGGCCGCCGGACGGTGGGGGCCAGCTTTGGCGTCTACGGACTGGCGGGCTGCGGACTGGACATCGCCATGCCCCGGCGGGAGGCCGCCGTGGGTCGGGGGCACCGGGACTTCACCGTGGAGGTGGACCCGTGGCTGGGGCCGGAGAGAGCCGCCCGCCGCCGGGATTTCACCGTCAACGCCCTGATGGAGGACGTGCTCACCGGTCAGGTGTTGGACTTCTTCGGCGGCCGGGAGGATCTCCGCCGGGGCCTCCTGCGCCATGTGGATGACCGCTCCTTCCCGGAGGATCCCCTGCGGGTGCTGCGGGGAGCGCAGTTCGCCGCCCGCTTCGGCTTCACCGTGGCGGAGGAGACGGTGGCCCTGTGCCGCACCATGGATCTGTCGGCCCTGTCTCGTGAACGGGTGGAGGGGGAGCTGCAAAAGGCCCTCCTGCAGGCGCCCCGCCCTTCCATCTTCTTCCGCACACTGGATACCATGCACCAGCTGCGCCCGTGGTTCACGGAGGTGCAGCGCTTACAGGGCGTCCCCCAGCCGCCCCGCTACCACGGGGAGGGGGATGTGTGGGAGCACACCATGGCGGTGCTGGATACCGCCGCCGAGCTGCGGCGCATCACAAACGCGAACGTGATGGCCATGGGCGAAAAAGTCGTGACCCCCGCGGTGGCCGGGCGTATGGCGCTGGCATTTGTGGACAGCGACTGGTGCGACGGCATGACGCCGGACAAAGCCGGTATGGTACACGAAGGCTTTGCGCGCATCCGGGAGATCGAGCGCACGCAGGCATAAGCCGCCGCGAAACGGCGCATTTGCGGCCAAACCGGGAACGAATTGCAAACTTTTTGTGACATGCCGCGAAATGCTTGGCAAACCGGCGCGGGGAATCTATAATGAAAGCAAGGAAGCCCGCCGGGCGGTGACGCAGGGCGGGCGGTTGCCCATTTTGCTGTAAAGGAGCGTAGAGTTATGGGATTTTTAAAAGGCTTGCTGGGCCTTGGTGTAACGGCGGGCGCCGCTTTCGCCGCATTGAAGGTGGCCCAAAAATATGAGGAAAACAAAGCGGCCGACGCTGCGGCGGCAGCCGCCGGGGCCGAGCCGCAGGACGTACCCGCGGGCAGCGTGCTGGAGGATATTGCCCGCGCGGCGGGCGGCGTGCTGAGCGACGCGGGCGCAAAGGTAAAGGAAGTGGTGACAGGCACTGCCGAGAAAGCGGGCGTGGATACCGTGGAGCTGAAAGGGGCGCTGCACGACGCCGGAGACGCGCTGTATGAAGCGGGCGACGCGGTGGCGGACGCTGGCTCGGCGTTTGCCGGATATGTGGCTGAGGAGGCTCCTGCCGTTGCGGGCCGTCTGCGCGACGGCGCGGAGGACCTGCTGGAGCGCGTAAAGGAGACCGTGGCCGCCGGCGCGCAGGCGGTGGAGGAGGCCGCGGACGCCGCGCAGGCGGCTGCCGCGGAGGAAGCGACGGAGCAGGCCGAAGCCGCCGCACAGGCGGAGGAGAAGCCGGAGAAGGGATCCGCGGCAGAGGCTGCGACGGAGCAGGAAACAGAGCAGCCGCAGGAAAAATAAAAAAACCCCGCCGTCCGGAAGCTGCAACAGCCGGGCGGCGAGAGTTTTTTGAGGCTAAAAATATTTCTCAAACACTTCTCCCAGGCGTAAAATAGTTTTCTGGTGCTTCGCATCCTGTGCGTCGGATTTTGGATTCCAGAAGGCAGCTGGGAGTCGGTGGATTGCAATTTTTTCCTATATTTCTTCAAGCGAACATTCGGTGCGGTCTTTTTCCGCTCTTGGTATACTATGAATGTGGAAATATGGTGCATTTTGTCCTGCGTTTTCATCGCTGGCGTTTGACGAATTTATGCTTTTACAACTGTATTTTTGTCAAATGATTTAAAGTTTTTTACGGTATCTATAACCTTGTATAATGCACGGGTGTACCTTTGCCGGAATCCAAAATATTTTTGCAGTGCTCCTTGGGACAACCAATAGATACCCGCCTGCATCTTTGGCAGCATCCCAAAAAGTAAAAGTATCATTTTACCGCTCTTGCCCGACAGAGCCACCTCGCTGAAAATTGGCTCTTTACAGCGCCGCAGCGTGCTGCGCG
>ENA-ORUM01002382-ORUM01002382.1-human-gut-metagenome-genome-assembly--contig:-NODE-2382-length-10900-cov-5.184232_pt1 | contig 10900 bp, 15 predicted proteins | sample MGYA00242083_ERZ509217 | MGnify/ENA primary metagenome ERZ509217 (study PRJEB26280, sample SAMEA2338831) | human gut metagenome | biome: human gut; feature: human-associated habitat; material: faeces... | reverse complement strand
GCGGGGCCGTATCATCTGCCATCGAGCAGAATACGGCCCCGCCTTTTTTGTTTTCAGCGCAGAAAAACAAGTGAAGGAGGTGCTCCCGTGTGGACCCCAAAAATCGGAACAGCTATGTCGGGGTGGTCAATCAACCGTCTCCCAAGTGGAACAGCGTGACGAAAAGGCTTTTCAATATCAATTTTGCGCCCGGCGTTGCTCCAGAACCGGAGCAAAGGCCAGTGTGCCGACAGTTTTCCCGCTGCGAGGGCTGCCCCTACCCTGCCCACGGCTTCCTCTGCTGGGGCAGCGAGGATGACTGTATACGTACCAGAATGAAAAAACTGAACGGAAAGGAGCCAGAACATGAAAATTAAAGCGGCTTTATATAACGCTGATCACGTAGAATTTGGGACGGTAGCCATCCCGTTCCCCATTCCTCAAGATCAGTACGACAGCACCATCCAGATGCTGGAGGCACTGGATATTGGGGATCCGCGGGCAAGGGACTGCATGGTGGAGGAGCTCCAGGGTCCGGTTCCCATTCTCAAGCGTCTGGAGGGATACAGGGTCAATGTGGACGAGCTGGACTACCTGGTTAAGCGGCTGGACAGTTTTGCGGACAACGAGCTGGCACAGTTCCAGGGGGCGGCTGCCGCGAAGGGATTTGTGGAAATAACAGATCTCATCAACCTGACCTTCTGCTGCCAGCAGGCTACGGTCATCACGGACTTTTCCGACCTGGAGCAGATAGGCCGGGATCACTACATGAATCTCCACGGCGGATGTGCCTCCATGAAGGAGCTGGAACTGTTGGATGCACGCAAGACGGCACTAGATCTGATCCTCAATGACACATCCGGTCAAATCACTCCCTACGGTGTGGTCTATGACAATGGAATGAGATTGGAGCCGGTCTATGACGGTCAGCATCTGCCTTGTTACTGCTATGGAAGGGATATGCTGGCGGTTGGGCTGCTTCCTCAACAGGAATCTTTGGATCTGACGGCGGCCACCTGGATTTATCTTCCTTCCACGGAAATACAGATCAGCCGAGCCGTAGCTCGGTCCGGTGCTGCGGCTCTGGACGAGCTCTTCCGGTATGAAACCGGCAGTATGTTTCCCGAGGAAGTGGACGCAGCACTAAACTTCAAGCAGGAGGGTCTGGATGCTCTGAATGCCTTAGCCAAAGCGGTGGTAAAACTCTCTCAGGAGGACTACAACAAACTGGGGGCTGTCGTGAGCCTTGTCAAGCCCCAAAATTCCTCTGAGATCTGCCGGCTGGCGGAAAACCTGGCGCAGTTTGACCTTATTCCCGGTGTCTATACCCCAGAGAGCTATGGAAAGCATATGATCCAAGAGTTCAGAGGCTCTGGACTCAGCCTCAACCTGGATGGGTTCTGCGACTACACTGGGATCGGTCTACAGCAGATGGAGCAGGAACAGGGGGCTTTTACCATCCGCGGCTATGTTACCTACCACGGGGCACTGACACTAGATGAGTTGGTACAAATGGATTCTGCGGAACAGCACCAGGGAGAGCAGGATGAGTCCATAGGAATGAAAGGGCTCTCCTAATGCGGAAGGAAACCAATCTTACCAGGGTGAAGATGATTGCCCATGTACTCCTTGATATGCCAATCGCGCAAACTTCATTTTCGCCGACCATCGTCAGTCACCCGTTTACGAGCACCGGGGTCACTGCTGTTCCAATCGAGAATGGCAGTTTCTCAGTGGTCGACTTACTCGACAATGCAGAAGACCGCGTGAAATGGCGCGAGATGATGGACGAACAGATCATGGAGTCCCCAGAGCCAGAGATAGAGATTCAGATGCGCTGAATTTTCTCCACGATTTGCAGTAGACTTTCCCTGTGAGTTGTGGTATTGGTTGTGTTCACAGAACTGGAGGTGTCGAAGATGAAAAATGAAAAATTGGATCAGGAATATTCCTTTGACCTGCGGCCCGCTTCTATGGAGGAAGCGGGCCTTTTCTATTCCAATGATGAGCAGGATGAGGCTCTGGGCACTGTGGGCCATCTCCGCTTGGACTTTGGATATGGCTTTTTAGAGTTGAGGTCTACAGGCTAGAGAAGGCTATCCAGATCTATCAGGCCAGCGACTGCCAGGAGAAACGCATTGGGGTTACAAAAGACGAAATTGCAACGGTGGACCTGGTTCGTTCCCTGGATGGAGAGCAGCAGTTCTTTGAGGATCACCGCAAATTGAGAAGTTTCCAAAATGATCCTTTCATCGCCAGTGCGGTGGAGAAACTCAAGCAAGAGCTGGAGCAAACCGTTGAAACGCAAGGATTTGAACTGAGCAGTCCTTGGACAGAGAGTGATTTACAGTATCAGGAATACTCTCAACGAATGTTGAGCGCCATATCCGGACTCACAAGCTATGCCGCATCTCTGGCGGCCAAGGGTCAGGATGACACAGTAGGTATCCTGCGGGAGCTGCTGATCGATATGGGTTGGATTTGGGAGGGCTACGACCCGATCAGTGAGACAGAAATGCCGTGGGACGAATTTCTGACCCAGTACATGGGGCCTTTTGATGAAGCGGTCGAACAAGCAAGACACACCGGGAATGCCCCCGGTGTTGCCCCGGAAACCAAAGAACAGATCTTTTATGGGATCGGGATCCACATGCGGGAACTGACCGAATCCTGTGGTAACAGGGAACAGGTGCGTCAGTGGATGAGCCTGGCAGAACAAATGAACGAGGAGTGGGCGGGGACAACCCAGTATCCCCTGTTTTATCAAATGATCAACGGCCCTCTCTGGGAGGGCGAGATGTTTAAAAAACCTATCATACATCTGCCTTATGATATGATTCCGACCAGTATTGTTCCAAAGGGATGGCACTACTATCACCTATATAGAGGCATAAAAAGTATAAGGATTGTAGACAAATGTCCGGAACAGGGATATATTGCCGCGCTCATTTCCCCCCATTCACTCAAACGTCCATCTGACCCATTTCGGATGCCGAGGGGAAAGTATCTGCTCTATAAGGAACCGATCACCCTGTGTGAATTTTGTGAGAAATATGCAATCAAGCTGCCGGAGGCATTTCTGGCGGAAGAACAGCAAAGGCAGAGTCAACGGCAATCTATTACGATGGAGGGGATGAGTTTATGAAAGTGGATCAAGCATGGCTGGATTTCCTGCGGGATCAATTTCCAAAAGGGAGCCAAGTTAGAAGCTGGGAACTGGATGACCCAGAACACATATCCATCGGGACGCTGGAACAGATCGATGAAGAAGGGCGGTTCCACACGCGCTTGGAGGATGGGACCATTCGTAAACTGACATTGGGAGAGGAACAATTCTCCGTTCAACCTCCTGAGCCGGCTTTACTCAAACTCTACATGCCGATGACCGCGGACCTATATGAGCGTGATGAATGGGGAGATATGTCCTACGACAGCACAGAATTGGACAGCAGAGATCTGGTTCCGTATTCGGATATGATCCTGGGTGCGCTGGTCAAGAACCGTATGCCGGAGGAGCGAGAACGCGGCCTCATGTATTGGTATGAAGAACGAGACAGTGTAGAGGCCAAGGTCCGCTCCGCCGAGTTCACTGCGGAAGTTCGGGATGGACGTCTCTGGTGCGTGGCCGAATGCCAAGTGGTCGGGCAGCTCACTCCCGAAGAACTGAAAGACTTGAAGGATTATCTCAGCGGCCAGGCAGCAGACGGCTGGGGCGAGGGCTTTGAACAGAGAGAAATCGAGACCGATGGCGGTGAACTGTATGTTCACCTGTGGAATTCGGACAACTGGAGCATTCAGACGGAGCAGGAGCAGTTCACCCCTAAAATTGCGGATGGCCTCCCGGAGATGTGTTTCTCCACCCTCCCCTCCACAGGACAACTCATCTGTATCAAACGCGGGGAAAACGGCTGCTACCCTTCCGAATGGGACACTGGAGACAAGATGAAAAATGTAGATCTAGCCGATGACCTCAACGAGAAGCTGGGCGTTACCCACGCCCAGCGGCAGGCCATGGAGATCGGGAGTATGGCGGGATGGAATGTGCCGGGAGCAGACCCGAAAAACTATGAGATCCAGAAAGAAGAACAGATGGGAGGAATGAAGTTTGGGTGAGAAGATTTTTCAAGTCTGCCTATCCAAGGTGAATGACACAGGGGAAGCCTTATATACCGAGCTGGACCTGCCGGCCCGGCCCTGGACGCTGTTGGATGCGCTGGACAAAGTGCGGCATCAGAATGGTGACGACCTCTCTCTGGAGATTGACACCTACTATGACTGCGAGGAGCTGGAGCCCCATCTGTCCGCAGATCAGATCAGCTTGATGGAATTGAACGACCTGGCGGCACGGCTCTCAGAAATGTCGGATACCCAGCAGATCGCCTTTCAAGGTCTGCTGCGCATGGATGAAGCCAAAGAGGAAGGGCCGATCTCACTCCAACGGCTCCGGGACCTGGCGGAAAGCGCGGACTGCTGCCATGTGGTGCGGGAGGCAAGGAGCCCCTCTCAATTAGGCAGATTCTATGCGGAAAACGGTTTTGTCCCGGAAATCGAAAGCCTGCCAGACTCTGTATTTGAGCTGCTGGACTTTGAGCTCATCGGCCGCTGTGCCCAACAGGGCGAGGGCGGTGTGTTTACGGACTACGGCTATGTGGTCCAGAACAGCGATTTGAATATCGCTTCGGAACTAACAAATAAGGTCCCCCAGGCACCCAAGTACACGGTTTTGTTGGAATTGCTGCGCGGCACGGACTATGCCCCGGATGTAACCCCGCTGCTTGTAGAGCTGCCGCTGTACCAAAGGGTCTCGATGGAAATTCTAAAAGCGCTCAATTCGCCCTATCAGACAGCATACGGGTGGAGATGTCTGGATTGCAGAGTTCCGGAATTGGCAGGCATCATCGAAAGTTCCTCCGATTTTGCCGCAGTGGAGACCTTGGCTGCAGGGCTTTCCAGGATAGATCAACTGGATGTGAGACTATATAAGGCAGTTCTGTCGGCAACAAACTGTACGGAGATTTCCCAGGCGTTGGAGCTGAGAAATCAGTTGGATCAATACATACTGGATCCAGAAATTTTCTCTCCAGAGGATCAGGCCCGGAGCGAGCTCGCCGCCATGCTGCCGGAAGCGGACGCTCAGATGGTGGCCAGTCACTTGAACCTATACGCCTATGGCAGCGAGCTGATGAAGGAAAACAACAGTGTCCAGACGGACTACGGCCTGCTGGAGCGCCGGGATGGTCAGCCCATTCAAACTATTGCGGAGCCGCATCCGGAGATGGGAGGAATGGAGCTTTGAAACAGCAGGACAAAATGTTTTATCTGCTGGACGGCATGGAGATGAGCAAATCAGAGCGCGAGTGGCTGGAACAGCGGTTTGCCAATATGACAGAAAAAGAGAGATTCCTGTTCACCGGCGCGCTGGAACTGGAGCGCCCGACGCAAGCTGACCGTGTAATGGAACTGGCGGACCAGCTTCCCTGTTTTGATCTGTACTATGGGGCCGGGGACGACGAAAGCCTGGGACGGTTCGTCCTGGAATACCTGGAGCGGCCCTCGTCAGGGGCGGCTCCCTTCCTCAACACAGAACAGGTAGGTGCGGCCTACCGGGATCAAGATAAGGGAGTCTTCTGCCAGGGTCACTACCTGCGGAGAGTCTCTCTCACGGTGCCTAGGCCGGAGGTTTCCCAACTTCTCCAGCCGGTGGCCGGAGATTACGCCATCCGGGTGAAGCTGGCCAGCCAGAGCAACATGGACGGCGTGTGGGTGGGATTCCCGGATACCGGGGAACACATGGACGCCGCCTGCCCGGACGAACTGCTGCTGGGACTGGATGCCCTCCAGGCGGAAACGCTGCAGGAGTGCATCGTACTGGAGGTGGACTGCTGTCTGCCTCAGCTCAGGGACATCCCATCCCAGTATGCCTCTGCCGGTGAACTGGTGCGCCATGCCATCGACTTCGGCTATGTCTGGGCGGAGCAGGGTCAGGGGGAACCCCACTGGCTGGAGAAGTGGCAGGCGGTGCTGGAACTGGAGGACTGCCGCCGGCTGGATCAGGCCCTGGACTATGCCCAGAATCTCCGGCACTATGCCTTCGTCCCACGCAATGTGGACCTGGCGGAGTATGGCCGGGAGCTGGCCATACGGGACGGTGTCATCCCCAAGACAGGTCTGCTGGCGGACTGCTTTAACAGCAGAGCCTACGCTGAGACATATATGAAACAACATGGGCTCTCCGTTACCGACCACGGCTATGCGGCATGGAATGGAGGTGAGTTATCCTATGAGTACAGCGATCCGGAGCAGAGATCCTCCCCAACGATGCGGATGATATGACCGCTGCACAGAAAAATAAAAGATCGTAGATAAGCAATAGGGGCCGTTTTTCCCGAAAGGGGCAAGCGGCCCCTCTTTTTTTGTGCCCTTTTTCGGGAAAGCAGGTCCCGGAAAGGATGAGAAATGAACCGAGAAGAACGGCTGTTGGCCTATTTAGAGGGCGCATGCTCCGGCCGAGACTATCGTGTTGGCGGGAAGGAGCTGGAACGGACTCTGAATCTCAGCGGCACAGAGTTACGGAAGCTGGTGAATCGTCTGCGGCAGCAGAACAAACCCATCGCCAGCGACCAGACTGGCTATTTTTATGCGCAGACCGCGGGAGAAGTCTATGCCACAATCCAGAATCTGAAGAAAATGCGCGCTGGTTTGGACGCGGCGATCCGAGGCCTGGAGCGATCCTTAGACGACTTTCCGGTGGGGAGGTGAGGCCTTATCGCCAAGCCCTTTATCCCGTGGGTAGGTGGAAAAGGGAAGCTTCTCCGGCTAATTCGAAGGCTGGCCCCGCCCTGGTACCCCCGCTTTATCGACGTGTTTGGCGGCAGTGGAACGGTTACCCTCGGCCGCCCCCTCCGCAAGGGGTGCCTGGAGGTCTACAACGACTACAACAGCAATCTGACCAATCTGTTCTGCTGTGTGAAGAATCGCACTATGGCCTTGCTGAAGGAGCTGGGCTTTCTTCCCCTCAACTCCAGGGACGATTTCAATGTCCTGTATAAATTCTTCTCCAAGGACGAGTTTACAGACGATTACCTGGAGGAAGAGCTGGAGCTGACCCAAATCTACCTGGAGCCGCCTCAGCGGGAGGCCATCCGGAAGCTGATGCTGGAGCGCTCTCCCCGGGGCGATGTCCGCCGGGCAGCGGACTATTTCAAGCTGATCCGATACAGCTTCAGCGGCGGTGGGAAATCATTTGCCGGCCGGTCCTGTGACCTCCGGCGGTTCTTTTACCTGATCTGGGAGTGCTCCCGCCGGCTGGCCAGTGTGGTCATTGAGAACAAGGACTTTGAGGGCCTGATTCGGCAGTACGACCGGAAGAACGCCTTCTTCTACTGCGACCCGCCCTATTTTGAGGCGGAGGACTGCTACGCGGTGGAGTTTCCCAAGGAGGACCACCAGCGGCTCCACGACGTGCTCCTCACCTGCCAGGGGTACGTCATGGTGTCTTACAACTGCTGCCCCTACATTTTAGAGCTTTACAAAGAGTTCTATATCTTCCACACCACACGGCCCAACAGTATGTCCCAGACCGCGGACAGCGAGTATGAGGAGCTGATCATCACCAACTACGATCCCCAAAAACTGGGCAGCGATGGCAGTCAGCTCACTCTGTTCCCAGCTTGGAGCGGAATGGACGAGGACGGCCTGCGCTATGAACTGATCCACGAGCCCATTTCGGCTTGAATATTTTATTTTTGGAGGAAAACGACCATGAAATTCTATGTACATCGTGACCCCAGCAATAAGCTCCAGAAGATCCCTTATGCCGCCATGCAGATCGCCGGTCTGGCAGACAGGGAAGATCTTACCCTCCAGGCTGACGAGGGGTGCATTCTTTTAAGCCATGACCATCTTTCCACGAGAGAGACAATCCAGACGGCTACTCTTCTGAAACAGGTCACGATTGATCTGATGCGGCAGCTGGTGGAAGCCAGTCAGGAGATGGCCAGCAAGCCCGAGGAGCGTGAAGACCCGCTGAACCAATTTGACGAGACTATGATCGAGGCTTTGGTGGACTGCGGCGCGGACCCGGACGGTCTGAGAATGCTGCTGGTTTTGGAGGAATCTGAGGATGAATGATGTTTACCTCTATCCCTATTCCGCCGAGGAGGCCCGCCGCCGGGACGAGCTGTCCCTGTGGCGGGCCAGCCACCGGGAGAACATCGCCTGCAAGGAGGCCATAGAGGAGGCCGTCCGGCAGCACTTTGACGGTTCTCGCCTAGACAACGACTGTCTGACTGAAGTATTCCAAGAGTTTGGCTACAAGCGGACGGCCTGGGTGCTGGCCAACACCCTCCAGCAGCTGGAGTGGGACGGCCGGTTCAGCCCCAAGAACAAGGCGTGGGCGGAGCAATTTCCCATCCCCTGGGACAAACAGCACGGCCCGGAATTTGTGGTGACCAGCCACCCTGCCGTGCTGGACGGGGTGGTGGACCAGTACCGCAAGATATATCAGGAGCTTGGGCTCTTCGGCCCGGAGCAGTGCGAACCAAATTCCTACTCCAGCCTGGACTATGAAGGGAAGGTGCTGGTGCTCTCCCCGGATACCCTGAAGGAGTCCTACTGGACGCCCCAGGCCCAGCTCTGGTATGCCCACGACGGATTTGGGTGCAGCCCCCACGCCATTGGCCGCTCCGTCCGCTGTACCTGCCTGGGGGACGGAGAGATGACCAGCTGGAACCGGACGGATTTTATTGGCGTGCTGAGGGAGGAATTTCTCCCGGACTGGGCGGAGGAGAAACTGGAGGAGTTGCGCGGCCAGGAACAGCCCGCATTCTCCACCGACATGACGATGAAATGAGGAACTGAAATGGAAATTTCTTATTACACCATTGACGATCTGAGACAGCCCCCCAAGCGGCTGTTTCGGAAGGGCTGTTCCATCCGGCATTTTGATACGGTGAAGGCGGCCATCTCCCACTATCAGACACTGCCCGCCACCGGTGAGAAATCCCTGGGGATCACAGACGGATTCCACGTGCTGGAACTGGTGAAATGTCTGCCCCTCTATCCAGACGACACAGAGGGAGAAACAGTGTGGGCGTCGGACTACCAGGCCCTGACGCTGTGGCGGGAGCGGTCTGAGTCCGCAGAGGCGGCTGCCGCCTGCGAGGCAGCCTTCCACCCCAGATACCGGCTGGACGGGGCTGTGCTGGTTCCCGTCTCCCAGCCCAAAACACTTCCAAAGCGCCTGTGGGACAAGTATCTATGGCTGAACGTCCGGGAGGACGAGCACTCCGCCATCCGGTGGGTGTACACCGCAGGGAAAGGCTGGGTCCCGCCCAGTATTTTGTACCGCCGTACCAGCCGCCCCGTCCTGGTCCTCAAGTACCAGGCGGACGGCCTTACGGACCAGGGGGCCTACATTCCTTTGGATGTGGCCCCCTGGGAATATAAACTGCTGCTCCAGCGCACCCTGGAGCGGCACAAACTGAGAGGAGATGCAAACGATGAATCAGCAAAAAAACACGCTGTACCCCAGTGAGGTACACAGTCCCATGGAGGTCGAGGTGAAGATCTACCGGCCCAGTCCCAAAGGGCCAGTCCTGGCGGACGCCTCGGTCACTTTGAATGGCTGCTTCGCCATCCGAGGGATCCAGATCCGGGAGGGGAAAAACGGCCCCTTCGTCTCCATGCCCAGCCGTCAGGTTAAGGGCGAGTACCGGGACATCTGCTTCCCCTGTACCAAGGAATTCAAGCAGGCCTTTGACCAGATGGTGCTGGATGCATACCAAATGGAGCTGCGGCAAAAGGAAGAACCCGTCCAGTCCGGCCCGGTGATGGGCGGCATGGGCATGTAGAGGAGGAATATCTGCATGAAACGAAAGATCGCCTTATTGGCCGTAGTTCTTTGCCTGACCATGGCCCTCTCCCCCGCGGTGCTGGCGGCGGAGCCCACTCAGGCGGAGGTCTGTTACCCCACCGCCGTCACTCAGAGCGAGGACGGCACGGAATTGCGGAAAATGTATGACCTGGGGCCGGAGGACGACCCGGCGGGAATCCCCCGGTCCGACTTTGAGCAGGACGGCTTCCACTACACCCTGGTGGACGTGCTGAAACAGGAGCTCCCCGAACAGGAGAGCCGGCAGCACACCGAGACCGTGTCTCTGGAGAGCAAGAGCAAGGACATGGAGTCGGTGCTGGCCCTGCTGCCCCTGGAAAAAGAGTTCATCACAGAAGACGGGCTGTCCGGTACACTCTCCCTCCAGCTGGAGACCGTGAATGTGGAGGCAGCCGGATACGGCACTTCCACCCGTGAGGTCTCCGCTACCCGATCCTATCCCAATCTGGTCAATCAGGACACTGCCAATATTCCTAAAACCATTGAGGAGGACGGCCGGACCCTGACGCTCCAGAACATCAGCTGGCAGACAAATAACACCGCGTCTGTGGGAGGCTATGCTCTGGGAGACCGATACACCGCTGTAGCCACCTACACCGGCAGCGCCACCAGCAGCTACGTGAAGGGCTACACAGTCACGGCGGACTATACCGGGACAGTCAGCCGCATCGCCCTGAATCAGGTACGCTATGTGGCCATCTTCGAGGGAACGCCCATTCAGCCTTTCCCCATGTCGGAGGAGGGGACACCGCTGAATTTTGATTGGATGGTCCTTTTGGTTCCCTTTGGCGTGGTGGTACTGGTGAGTGCTTGTATCGGCGGGGCCCTGTTCCTAAAGCATCGCAGAGAGAACAACGGTGAAGATGACACAAATCCTTAAGTCAGAGAGGAGAAAATACCATGAAACGAATCCTGCCTGTCCTGTCCGCTCTGTACATCACGGCAATGATGGCAGTGTCCGCTGGTGCATTGAGCTACGATATTGACGCACCCGGTGACCCAGACTATGGAAGCGCGACTTCGGTAGAG
>ENA-ORUM01002379-ORUM01002379.1-human-gut-metagenome-genome-assembly--contig:-NODE-2379-length-10905-cov-5.000369_pt1 | contig 10905 bp, 9 predicted proteins | sample MGYA00242083_ERZ509217 | MGnify/ENA primary metagenome ERZ509217 (study PRJEB26280, sample SAMEA2338831) | human gut metagenome | biome: human gut; feature: human-associated habitat; material: faeces... | reverse complement strand
TGTTTCATGTTTCGGATCGGGCTGCTGTTCTCTGCAAGGCACTTCAGCACAAAGCGGATATGGTCGGCGTTCAGCTTCATAAAGCGGCTGCGCACCACCTCGGCGGGCTTATCGTCCCCGGCAATGCGCAGCGTCTTGCGGTTGGTGGCACAGGTGTCCACCAGCAAATCTACGATCTGATAGATGGTGTCCTCATCGTCCGGGCAGAGCCGGAGCAGAAGGTCTACCTCCAAAGACTGCGAAAAATATTCTTCCAGTTGGGTGCGTTTGCTCATCCCATCCGATTCTTCGGAATAGAAGGAATCAGTCTCACTCATTTCAGTATCATTCTCTTTAGTCTTATTACATCGTGATTTTGCAGGGTCTTGACACGCGATTTTGAAGCCACAAGAATCGTCATTATCACGATTCTTGACGCTCTCTTTTGAAGATTCTGCTGAAAAGTTTTTCACATACACCAAACTTGGCTTTCCTTGTCCTCGGCGTTTTCGTTCAATCAGACCAAATTCTTCAAGCTCCCGCAGCAACTTCGTCGCTTTGTTGTCTGCGCAACACAATGCCCTCTTGACATCTTCGATTGTGAAGATGATGAACACCCGGCCTTGTTCGTCCAGCCAACCATTTTTAGCAGATAGGCTCATGCGGTCGAGCAGGATACCGTACAGTGTTTTGGCATCGGTTGACAGGCTCTGGAATCGTGGTTCCTGAAACAGTGCTTTGGGTATGCGGTAGAATGAGAAAAGCTCTCCGGCTTGTCCATAGAAGTAATCAAGGGTCATGCGGCTGTGCTCTGAAATAGCGTCGGTAAGATGTTGACATTGTAGAAAACCTCCTCGCAATAGATTTTTTGAAATAAAAAAGCGCAATTCCGATTTTTGAAAATCAAAATTGCGCTTTTCAGCTTGATAAATAAGAAGATTTCAACCTGTTTGGTACCGAAAGAGGGATAAAACATCTTGACAACACCTAGAGACAGGTTGTAAACTATACATCGTCAATAAAACTCGTTTAAGCAACAGAGTTGCTTCTGGGTGAGAATGCGTCTTTCTCGAAATAAAGCGTTATAACGACGAATATCGATCATCCCCGCACCTTTGTGTGGGGGTGCGTGAGTGCGTGGTTCGGGAGAGCGCTTGCATGGCATGCAAGAGGTCAGCGGTTCGATCCCGCTATTCTCCACCAAAAAGAAAGACACTGCACAGTTTGTGCAGTGTCTTTCTTTTTGCACTTTTGTTAGTCCAGCCTGATGCAGTAGATGCAGTAAAATAAACGAAGAAACCGCCTTTCCCGTTCGGGAAGGGCGGTTTTGTGCTTATTGAGTATCAGAAAGAGGGCGGCGAGACGGCGAAGATGACCTGCACGGTTTCGTCCGTGGGGTTATACCATCGGTGCATGGCCCCTCCGGGGATGCGGATGCTGTCCTCGTGGTGCAGCGTATAGCTGTCGCCGTCTATCTCGAGCTGGACTTCCTCGCCGGAGTAGAAGAAGGCAACCTCTTCGCCGAAGTGGCCCTTCGGCTCACGGCAGGAGTAGGCCTTGGGCGGGATGACCATCATGCAGAACTCAATCTCGCCGCGGGTGTCCGGTGTCAGCAGTTCGTACACGACGGAAGGCTCCTGCTTGTTGCCCAGCACCATACGGGTGCTCTGGGTGACGACGACAGAGGCATTGTCTTCGTCTTTGAAAAAGTAATAGATGGGCGTTTCCAACGCCGAGCTGATGGTGCGGAGAGTGGGAATGGACGGGTTGACCGCACCGTTTTCGATTTGGCTTATCATGGAGGCCGTCAGGTTCGTTATGGCGGCAAGCTTGCGCACGCTGATTTTTTTGCTGGTGCGGATAGCCTGAAGCTTTTTGCCGAGATTCAATTCTTCCACTATTCTTCTCCTGAATGTATTTCATTTGTATTATATCGGATTTTCGTGACTTTATCAAGGGAGAAGCTGAGAGTACTGCGAAAACTCTGAAAATGCATTTCGTTCATTTACACTGAACACATGAACGACGTAATGTTGCCTAAAAACGGGAGCCTGCTTTTGTAAAAATAGACGAAAACGCACTGAACGCGTTGGAAAATGCGGGTTTTTCGTTGACAGACACAGAAAAAACATTTATATTGATACCAATGGAACTTAACAATTCGTTAAGTGAAAATAAACAGAATGGAAAGGAGCATATAATATGTTGGATGTGTTGATCAAGAATGCGAATATCATCGATGGCACCGGAAAGCCGGCCTATAAGGGCAGCATCGGTATTTCCGGCGGAAAGCTGGTCATGGCAGACGGCAGTGAGGAAGCCACCGCTGTCATCGACGCCAGCGGCAAGTACGTCAGCCCCGGCTGGATAGACGCCCACTCCCACGGCGACCTCATTCTTGGCTCGGAAGATGCGCACCTCTTCAAGACCACGCAGGGCGTCACGACCGAGCTGACCGGCCAGTGCGGCCTGTCGATGGCACCGGTCATGCCGGAGAATCTGGCCGCCGTCCAGAACATGCTCTCGATGGGAACGACATGGTTCCCAGACGACATGAAGAACTGGAGCAGCTTCGCACGCTTCCTCGAGTACGCCGACCAGCAGAAGCTCACGGCAAACGCCAAGATGTACATCGGCCACAGCAGCCTACGCATCGCCGTGATGGGCATGGCCAACCGCCCCGCAACAGATGCGGAGCTTGACCGGATGAAGGGCATCCTGCGCGAGGCGATGGAAGACGGCGCAGCCGGCTTCTCCACCGGCCTCATCTATACGCCCAGCTGCTACGCCGAGGAAAAGGAGATCATTGAACTGGCCAAGGTCATCGCCCCCTTCAACGGCATCTACGCCAGCCATATGCGCAACGAGAGCGACAAGATCGTCGAGGCCGTGGAAGAGACCATCAACGTCGGCCGTCAGGCGGGCGTCCTCGTGGACATCTCCCACCACAAGATGCTCGGCAAGCCCAACTGGGGCAAGCAGAAGCAGACCCTCGCCCTCATGCACAAGGCCCGCGACGAGGGCATTCCCGTCATCTGCGACCAGTACCCCTACACCTGCAACATGACGACCCTGAACGCCTGTATGCCGCCGTGGTACTTCGCAAACGGTTTCCATGCCATGACCGACCAACTGAAGGACAAGGACTTCCGCGCAAAGCTCAAGGCCGAGATGGAAGACCCCGCCACCCCCTACGATAACTACTACCTCAACGCCGGCGGCTGGGGCGGCGTCTATGTTTATTCGGCATCCAAGACGCCGGAGGCCGAGGGCCATTTCATCACAGAGTACGCCGACTCTATCGGCAAAGACCCGTGGGAGGCATTCTTCGATATGTGCGTCGCCAACAACTGTGAGACGGGCGGCGTTTACAGCAGCATGTGCGACGAGGATGTCTGCGAGATCATCCGCGACCCCTACTGCATCGTGGGCAGCGACGGTCTGACACGCAGCTGGAAGGAAAAGGGCCACCCCAGAGCCAGCGGCACCTTCCCGCACGTCATCACTTACTTCGTCAAGGAAAAGAAGATCCTCACCCTCGAAGAGGCTGTCAACAAGATGACCGGCCGCACCGCCGAGTACCTCCGCATCAAAAACAAGGGCCTCATCAAGGAAGGCTATGACGCCGACCTCGTCATCTTCGACTACGACAAGCTTCAGGACACCGCCACTTACAGCAACTCCAACAGCATCACCGAGGGCATCGACTCCGTCTATGTGAACGGCGTGCTCGTCTATAAGGACAAGCAGTTCACCGGTGCTGCTCCGGGCAAGATGCTGCGCCACAACGCATAAATACGTCTTTCTACCGAACAAAATCTACGACAGAAAGGGAAATGATCATGTCTCCATTGATCGCGTTTTTGATCGTCTTCGTGCTCCTGCTCATTGCGCTCATCAAGCTTAAAGTCACCCCCTCTGTTGGTCTGTTTGCCGCCGCCATCATCTTCGGCCTCATGGTCGGGATGCCGGCTGCGGATATTCTGAGCAAGCTGCCCGCCGGCTTCGGCAATATGATGACGAGCATCGGCCTCCTCATCGTGTTCGGCAGCATCTTCGGTGACTTCCTTGGCAACTCGGGCGCGACCGAGGAGCTGGCAAAAGGTATGGTCCGGCTGTTCGGCAAGAAGAACGATTACCTTGCGCTGAACCTCGTCGGCTTCATCCTCTCCATCCCCATCTACTTCGGCTGTGCCTACATCATGACGGCCCCGCTGGTGACTGCCTTGCAGAAGATCAGCAAAAAGAGCATGAAGGGTTATGTCATCGCCATCTTTACCGGCCTGATGCTTACCCACAGCTGCGTCGCACCTACTCCCGGCCCTCTGGCCGTCGCAGGCCAGATTGGCGCGAACGTCGGCTGGTTCATCATCTGGGGCATCATCGTCTGCCTGCCCGCCAGCCTCCTCGTGGGCTGGGTGTATGCGAACCTCGTCAACTCGAAGGAAGAAAAGCAGCGCGCCCGCGACGCGATGAAGGAGATCGTGGAGGACGAAGACCTCCTCGCTCCCGACCCCACCAAGCCCTCCGCGCTGAAAGCCTTCCTGCTCGTCATGTTCCCCATCGTCCTCATCGTTTTCGCAGCCATCTTCTCGCTGTTCGTCACGGAGGGCCCTGTCTACACCGTCATCAACTTTGTCGGCAACTCCAACATCGCCCTCTTCATCGCCATGCTCATCACTGGCTATGTTCTGCATCCGTATATGCCTGAAAAGACCGTCATGCAGTACATCGACGCCTATGCAGACCGCACCGGCAATGTCCTGCTCATCGTGGGTGCTGGTGGATGCTTCGCCTCCATGCTGGGGGCAACGACCATGAGCACCGACCTCGTCGCCATCATGTCCGCGACCAAGATGCCCGTCATTCTGCTGGGATTCCTGCTGGCGTTCTGCATCCGCGCCGCTGTCGGCTCTGCCACCGCTGCCATGCTCACCTCCATCGCCATCGCCGGCCCGGCGTGCCTTGCCTCTGGCATGTCGCCCATCATCGCAGGCCTCTCTGTCTGTCTCGGCGCCAACGCCGCCACCTTCCCGACGGACGTTACCTTCTGGTTTCCGTCCACCTACAACGGCCTCGATACCAAAGACTGCCTCGCCACTACGACGATCCCCTGCATTCTGTCCGGTGCCATCGGCATGGTCATTCTGGTCGTGCTCAACGCCTTCTCCGGTGTCCTCCCCGGAATGTTCTGAACGTCGCTTTAGGAATAGGAAAAGGAGAATATTATGCTCTCACCAAATAAGATCATCGCAGGGCGCTCTGCTGCCGACTGGATAAGCTCCTGTCCGGTCGTGGGCGACATCTGCGAGCTGAAGGAAACGGCGTGGCTCAACCCCGACAAGCAGCCGTTTGAACAGGCCAAAGCCGCCTGCCTCCTCGGCATGGCGGACATCGAGGATGCCGCTGCGCGCTTGGAGCGCTTTGCCCCGTACCTGTGCAGGGTCTTCCCCGAGACAGCCGAGAGCCACGGCATCATCGAGTCTGCCGTCCGCCCCATCCCCGCGATGCAGAAGGTGCTGGAAGAAACTTCGGACACCGCCATCGCCGGGCAGGTGTGGATAAAGCTGGACAGTCATCTGCCGATCTCCGGCTCCATCAAGGCCCGCGGCGGTATCTATGAGGTGCTGAAAACGGCGGAAGACATCGCCCTCCAGAGCGGGATGCTCCACCTGACGGACGATTACGCCGTGCTGGACACCGAGCCGTTCCGGGAGCTGTTCTCCCGCTACTCCATCGCTGTCGGCTCCACCGGCAACCTCGGCCTCTCCATCGGCATCATGAGCGCAAAACTCGGCTTCAAAGTCACCGTCCACATGTCTGCGGACGCGCGGCAGTGGAAAAAAGACCTCCTGCGCAGCCGCGGAGTCAAGGTGGTGGAGTACAAGTCCGATTACAGCATCGCCGTGGCCGAGGGCCGCAGGCTGGCCGCAGATGACCCTTACTGCCATTTTGTGGACGACGAAAATTCCAAGACCCTCTTCCTCGGCTACACCGTGGCCGCGCTCCGACTGAAAAAGCAGTTCGACGCTCTGGGCATCATCGTCGATGAAGAGCATCCGCTCTTCGTCTACCTGCCCTGCGGCGTGGGCGGTGGACCCGGCGGCGTGGCCTTTGGACTGAAAATGGTGTTCGGCAATGCGGCGCACTGTTTCTTTGCAGAGCCCACGCATTCCCCGTGTATGATGCTTGGCATGGCGACAGGTGAAAATAACAACGTCTGTGTGCAGGATTTTGGCGTTGACAACCTGACCGCTGCCGACGGCCTCGCCGTGGGACGCGCTTCCGGTTTCGTCGGCGCGCTCATGCGCCCCTTCATGAGCGGCTGCTATTCGATCCAGGATGAGCGGATGTACAAGCTTCTTGCCGAGCTTGCGGACGCCGAAGGCATCTACCTCGAGCCGAGCGCCCTCGCCGGGATGTATGGCCCGGTCCTGACACAGCAGGGCCGGGCGCTCGGCGGGTACGCGGAGCGCGCTGTCCCCGCAGGGGCAATGGCCAACGCCATCCACCTTGTCTGGGCCACGGGCGGCAACATGGTGCCCCGCGAAGAGATGCAGCACTACTACGAGAAGGGAAAAGCCCAATAAATGCCCTGAACCATAAAACAGCAGCGGGTATCCGGTGAGAGCCGGATACCCGCTGCTGTTTATTTATTTGATTCAGTCGTTCTTCACAGCGATGAGCACGCGGATCTTGCCGCCGGCTGCGCAGCCGAGGCTGTCGTACCAGCCGATGAGGTGGTAATCTTCGGCGTTGACCTGCGAGAGGGTGGTGGCGTAATACTGGCCCTTGTACCACAGGTAGACCTGCATATCGTCGGCAAGCTCATAGCGCTTGGAGCCGCTCATGGCCGAGGCCGCGCCCAGCTTGTCGATGTTGGCGGGGACCAGCTGCACCATCGACTTCACGGTGCCGGAGGGGCTGGTGCTGGCCGGGGAGGACGGCATTTTCAAAGGCAAGCCCGGCTTTGCCGTTCTCTTTGACGAAGCGGACGGAAATGTCCTGCGCCGGGTCGGCGTATTGAGCAGGTTCGAGGTGATGTTGTCGAGGATGCGGTAGCCCTCCCCGGACAGGAGGATGCACACGCCGTCCCGGATGTCCGGGTCATCCTCTACGATCATGATGGTCTGCATAGTCTATGATTCCTCGTATTATAAAGTAGTAGTTATTAAAGTCCCTCTCCAAGGACAAAATGCTACAATAGACAAGGTGCTGTGGATTGGTTTAAACCTCCTACCGCAAGACGGTTTCGGAAAGGCTCCAACCACGGCTCTTTGTTTTTAGTGTTAATCAGTTAGATACCGCCAGACGGTTTATATAGAACGAGGTTACATAGCAAAGAGGTGTGGCTCTAAGCAGCACTGTAAAATAAAACGCCGGAGGTAAAAAGAAATGATTTTTGTTGGTATCGATGTTGCAAAGGACAAGCACGATTGCTTTATCCTCAACTCGGAAGGAACGGTCTTGGCAGATGTATTTACCATTGCCAATAACCGCATCGGTTTTGAGACGCTTCTTTCAAGAATCCAAAGCTGTTCCCAAGGTGAAAGCAAAATAAAAGTAGGGCTTGAAGCCACAGGACATTACAGCTACAATCTGCTGGGGTTTCTTTTAGACAGCGGCCTGGCAACCTATGTCATTAACCCTCTGCACACGAACCTCTACCGGAAAAGTCTCAGCCTGCGAAGAACCAAAACAGATCGGATAGACGCGCGTACCATTGCAATGATGCTCATGTCTGATGTGGACCTCAAGTCCTACTCAAATACAGCATACCACAATGAAGAGCTAAAGTCACTAACCAGATACAGATTTGATAAGGTAAAAGAGCGAGCCAAGCTGAAAAGCTCCGTTGCGCGGTTAGTGAATATTCTGTTTCCGGAGCTCGAAAAGCTGGTCTCAAGCCTGCACATCGCTGTTGTATACGCACTGCTGAGCAACTATCCGGGTGCAAGCTATATCGCAAACGCCAATACTGAAGAACTCGCTGAGACTCTTTGCACCGCCTCTAAAGGTCGTTATACCAAGTCTAAAACCGCGGAAATCCAAGTAGCCGCAGGGGTCTCCATTGGCTCGAAAATGCCTGCTAAGTCTATGGAGTTGAAACACACGATTGCTCTCATCCGCGAGCTGGACAAAGAAATTTCTGAGGTAGAATCCGCAATTGACAAGATTACATCTCAGATGGATTCTCCCATCTTTACAATCCCCGGTATTGGCCGACATATGGGTGCAATGATTCTTGCTGAAGTTGGAGATTTTTCCAACTTTGCAAGCGCAGACAAGCTGCTGGCTTATGCTGGACTCTCTCCATCTACATATCAGTCAGGGCAACTGCAAAACTGTTATGCTCACATGGAAAAGCGTGGCTCCAGATATTTGCGATATGCTCTTTTCAATGCCGCCAAATATGTCTGCCTTTGGTGTCCTACATTCTCGGCCTATCTTGAAAAGAAGCGTTCTGAGGGAAAGCATTACAATGTTGCCATCTCTCATGCTGCTAAAAAGCTGGTAAGGCTTATTTTTGCTATGCAGCGTTCTGGGAAAGCCTTCTTAGCTGATTATTAAGCGTGCGATTTTATACGGAGCGAGTATCCGACAACGGATGCTCTTGTTTGCTATACCAATTTTCACCACCTTAAAATTTCTCTCGAAAATTTTGTTTTGGGGCTTGACTTTTAATAGTTAGTCTTTCCTGTATTGCATAGTATCCGTATAGCAGATTTTCTGCATTGTGGACAGCTTATCACATACTTCTTGGGATTTGTGGGATAAAATCCTAAGGAATTCTTAAGAAAGCGGTCCTTTTGCCTCTTGCGGAGCGGGGCGGGGGAGAGTATTCTTATAGAAGAATACACAGGAAGTGAGGGTATCCCTATGCACAAAAAAGTTTTGGTATGTCTGCCCCTGAACGACGCCCACCGCGCCGCGCTGGAGGCATCCGTGCCGGAATTTGAATTCCGTTTCAACGCGCTGGACGATGTCCACGCCGAAGATGTGCTCTGGGCCGACATCGTGCTGGGCAACGCACCGGTGTCGATGATCCGTCAGAACAAGCACATCGAGTGGTTCCAGTCCAACTCCGCCGGCCCCGACGCCTACCTGAAGCCCGGCGTCCTGCCCGAAAACTGCATGGTGACCAACGCCACCGGCGCCTACGGTCTGGCCATCAGCGAGTGGATGCTGGCCATGTGGCTGGGCATCCAGAAGGATATGTTCCTCTACCGCGACCGCCAGAACCAGCGCCAGTGGGCTCCCATCGACCGCCCCGTGAGGGGCATCACCGGGGCGCGGGTGCTCTGCGTCGGCATGGGCGACATCGGCTCCAACTTCGCCCGCCGCGCCCAGATGCTGGGCGCTGAGGTGGTGGGCGTCCGCCGCACGGTCCACCCCGACACGCCCCGCCCGGACTACTGCCTGCGTGTGGTGGCCCAGAGCCAGCTGGACGAGGAGCTGCCCGAGGCCGACCTCATCGCCCTGAGCCTGCCCGGCACCCCCGAGACCAACAAGCTGTTCAACGCCGAGCGCTTCGCCCGCTGCAAGGACGGTGCCATCCTCATCAATGTGGGCCGCGGCACCACCGTGGACAGCGACGCCCTCGTGGAGGCCCTGCGCAGCGGCAAAATTTTCGGCGCGGGCCTCGACGTCACCGACCCGGAGCCTCTGCCTGCCGACCACCCGCTGTGGGGCGAGCCGGGCGCTATCATCACGCCCCACAACTCCGGCAAGTTCAGCCTGCCCAAGACGCTGGACAACATCGTGGACATCTTTATCCACAACCTCAAGCGCTACGCCGAGGGCCTGCCGCTGGACAATCAGGTCAACCGCACCACCCGCTATGCCGCCGACCAGAACGGCGGCCACCGCCTGCTGAGTACCCTGTAAAATACGATAATATGATGAAAAGCCCCTCTGCACCGCGGCGCAGAGGGGCTTTTGGTTTAGAGATTCATCGTGCCAGCACCACCGAGAGGGTGACTTCCTTGGCGTCAGGCGAGAGGTCGAAGCTGCCGCCGTCCTGTGCGGTGAGGCAGATCGTGTAGACCTTCTTCGCGCTGAGACGGGCCGGGGCATCGTCGAAGTGCCAGTCGGGCACCTCACGGTAGCGGCCATCCGTGCCGAGGGCGAAGAGCTTATAGTCGGCGGCATTTCCGGTCAGGCCGTTGATGCGGAAAGAAACAGTCGTCGCGGGGTGGAGGTTGTCGAGGGTGGCGGTGTGGAGCCAGCTTGCGGGGGTGCCGGCGCCGCCGGCGGCCTGGAACTCTGCCGCCGAAAGCACCCGGCGGGAGGTCTTGTCCAGATCGACTTTGCGGTAGGGCATCTCGGGCAGGAAGACGAAGCGGTCCTGCAGGCGGAGAAGCTCTTTGTAGCCGGTGGGGCAGTAGAGCTTGTTGCCGTCACGGCCCGCGTACATACCGATGGCCATGTTGTTGTAGCCGTAGAGGGAGGCGACGTCCACGGTGAGGACGGTCTTTCCGGTGTCGAAGTCCAGCACGATGTACTGCCACATGCCGCTGTCCACATCCTGCACGAAGCCGTAGATGTAGCCGGTGGCGGTGGAGAGCTTCATCATGGAAGTGTCGCTGAGGTCGTCGCGGCACCAGACGCTCTTCATGGTCCAGCCGTCGGCGGTGCGGATGGTGTCCACCCGTTCGACGCCGGGCATGATCATGCAGTTGCCCTTGAGCAGCCAGTTGCGGTCGTAGATGTTCTCGTAGCTCTGGATGGAAGAGTCGCTGTCGGGCTTTGCGAGGTTGGGGCTGCCTGCGCCGAACCAGTTGCAGACGATGGTGCTGACCTGGCCATTGCCGTGGTCGTAGACGATGGCCGAATTTTCCACCGACACCGGCATATTGGCGGGCAGCTCGTCGATGAACTACCACAAGTCTACACTTTTTCGACCGCCTGTGCCGTATATCCATA
>ENA-ORUM01002372-ORUM01002372.1-human-gut-metagenome-genome-assembly--contig:-NODE-2372-length-10937-cov-11.078111_pt1 | contig 10937 bp, 10 predicted proteins | sample MGYA00242083_ERZ509217 | MGnify/ENA primary metagenome ERZ509217 (study PRJEB26280, sample SAMEA2338831) | human gut metagenome | biome: human gut; feature: human-associated habitat; material: faeces... | reverse complement strand
CTTGAGAAAATAAGATAGCCATACATAGTATTACTGCGATAATTCTGTTCTCTATCCTTCTTTTTTTCTTCATATCTGGACCTCTAATCTTTTGTCTTCACTTGTTACTTTAATTTTTTCCTTTTTAGCCATTTTTGCTGCTTTGCTGCCTCCTGAAAGCATTGCATCAGCTGATTGGAAAATGCTCCGCATTCACCATTTGAAATCATCTGGATTGCCTCTTCAGGTTCATATTTCCTTTTGTATGGGCGATCATTGATCAATGCATCGTAAGCATCAACAATCCCAACGACCTGTGCACACATCGGAATCGCATTCCCTTTTAAACCGTCCGGATATCCTGATCCATCATATCTTTCATGGTGATGTCTGCATATTTCATAGCTATATTGATTCAGCTTTTCCGTTGTTACCCCCTCTGGGAATCTCTGGGTCATCGCTGCACCTACTAATGGATGTTGCTTTACTACATTCATTTCTTCATCCGTCAATTTTCCATTTTTATTTAAAATTTCAAGTGGTACTTTTATCTTTCCAATATCATGAATCGGTGCCAAATGAGCTACTGACGCTATTTCTTCATCCGTAATCCCGTATTCCGGATATTTATTCTGCAATTGAAGATATACCTGTTTCGTATAGAAACTGATATCGTCTTGGTATCCTGCTTCAACTAAATGATTATGATTCAATAGAGTAGTTAAAAGTGATACCATATCCCAATACTGCTTTGCCATATCCTGTTCTTTTTTTATGAGTTCTCGTTCCATCTTTATAACTGTGTTCTGGACAATCTTCTCATTATGTAAGGTAATAATTGCAGTATTCTCATTTGCATCTATATATTTTTTTGCTTCCATCCAAACATATGCATTCTTATCTTTTCCGGTAATTCTACGGTACGGAAGATCTTTTTCCATACATCCATCAACTAATCTTTCTTCTAATCCTTCACTTGATAAGAAGTCCTGAACCATTTTTTTGTCAGAAGCATACACGTATCTTTCTACATATTGGCTTATGAACTCTTCATAGTTTTCTGTTTTTCTTGCTTTCTCATATACTTCACGGATATGTGAATACACACACTCGTAGCTTTTTTCCTTTAAGTTCAGTTTTAATACAACATAAAATCTTCCAAAATATTCATCTTCTCCAGGGCGGATAACGTCTGAAACCTTTACACTCTCTAATTTATTATTGTATGTATTCTGCAAGCTCAACAATATTTTATGTATCTTGCAGGTATCTTCCAAATTTCTGGAACAAAAACGATCTTCTTCCAAACAACGATTAATTGCCATTGTTTCCTCTACACACGATATAATTTCCATCAGAGAAATATTCTCCGGTTGTTTTGCCAGCATATAGCCACCATTTATCCCTTCACAGGCAGTGACTATTTTTGCATTTTTCAGTTTTTTCGCTATTTTAGGAACATAATTAGCAGAAACATTTAGCTTCCGTGATAATTCTGATGTAGATACCATCCGTTCCTGTGCTGCTAAGTAACATACAATTCTAATTGCGTAATCTGTTGAATTTTTTAGTTGCATCGTTATCCCTCTAATCTAAACCCTGCAAAGTCTTAGTTTATATCAAAAAAATATTCAGAAATTGATATATTCAATGTTTTTCACCGATAATTTTTCTCATTAATTTTATATTATACGCTATTAAATTTATAAATATAATGTGCAACGAACGAAAAATTTTTAACGTTTTTTTGTTCGAAGTGCTCCATTTTCGATTAACAGGCAAAAAAAACGAACCACACTAACCATGTTGTTGTGTGATTCGTTATCTTTTATAACAATTCTAATATTTTTAATATTATGAATCTCATCTTTGCCTCTCCAAAAGATTCTTAAAAATTCTACATTACTTCAAGAACTCGAATTGCTATCAATCCAATTCGAACACTAAGCACTTCTGCTGGATTATTAAAATCTATATTCGTTATTTCTATTATTTTCTGCAAACGATATGAAGCAGTTCGATAATGAATAAACATTAATTCAGAAGTCTTTTTTAAGCTTTGGTTGACATTCAGATAACATTCCAATGTATCAACCAGCTCTCCATTTTTCTGAATATCGTGCTGGCGAAGTTTATTCAATGACTCTGGTATAAACGCTTGCAACTGATTTATATCTTTCATCTTTTCCAGTACATGATTAAAGAATCCTATCTTTGTACTATCTATAACTGACTTATCCTCGTCTCCGATTATTCGTCTAATAACTTTAATATATTTAAGCGCAATTTTAGAAGATTTAAAAGACTCCTTCAATTCATGGTATCCTGTGACAGTTTTACCTATACCAATCAGAAAATCTATTTCAACTCCCCTATTAACTAGAAATTCTTGTATCGTTTGCTGCAGTTTCTCCAGTTTTTTACGAAATTCCAATCCGGTTTCCCGTTCCGTTTCTCTGTGAATATATACAATCTGGTTGGTTTGCAAAAAAATATGCTCCCTCGGTAAATAACGTATAATTTCCTTTTCGACCATTTCTGTTTCTTTTATCTGGGCATTGGTAAATTTTTCTATATTCTTTATTGCATCCATACGGAAAGTGACAACCCGATATATCTCTGCATCATTAAGACCAAGCATACCTGCAACTTCATTTTCTTCATCATTTGACAGCGAACCATCCAGCATACGATATTCCAAATCTCTTAGATGTCGTTTTTCAAGATTCTCTTCTATTACATGTCTGATCAAACTAAACTGTAATGTAATGATAATATTCTCTAATGCGATAAAATCCAATTTTCCTAACGGTTCATTCTGTTCTGAAACAACAAAATACATTTCTTGCCTTTTAAAAATATCGAGTTTCTTAATGTATTCAACATACTTCGTATTTTTCCTTTTTTGACACAAATATTGATATCTTGTGATAATTTCAGGCTTATATTCCGTAATATTTTTTTCCATTCTAAAATCCTGTGTTTCCGAATTACTTGAAAAAAAACAGGTTCCATCTGCGTTATATAAACCGACCGGATTCCCGAGCATGGTACTGATCAAGAAAAATATTCTCTCTATAGATTCCCTTGAATCTATCATGTTCAGTAAAATATTACTTAAATTATCATGTGTCATCTTAAAATATTTCAGTTTTGCAGTTTCAATATCACACAACTGAAGTAGTATATGCTTAATAATTCCCCAAAAATACAAATCCTCAGAAATTTCTATCACGGGCAAATGATACTCCTGCGAAAATTCCATTAAAATATTAAACAGTCTTTTCAGGTGTTCAGTTCTCTGATAGCACTTTACTATAAATCCACTTATCTGCTTTTTATCCAATTCTTTTAAATGATACAAAAAAACATCTTCCTCTGTATCCTCATAGGCTCTCATACTCGTTAGGAGCAGCTCCCCCCCCACCAGGAATTTTTCCATTTCTGGCATTTCAATGATTCGGGCTCCTTTAATTTCACGATCAATTCCGGAATGATCACTTATCAGCTGCATTTCCGGGAATTTGTTTGATTCAAGCAAGTCCTTTACTGTATACCCCATTTGTATTCCCTTCCTTTTACAATTGAATTGATTCATCTTTCTTTTGCTTTATTATGCCATATCTATTTTAATATATTGGTGGAGTTATTTCTATAATTTTTTTTCATATTCTCTAGTTTGTTTTCTTAGCTATTCTGATAACCCATCGGCATCTGGTTTTATAATCTCCGAGACCTTTATGCCCTTTAGTAGATTGTCATAAGTTTGCTGCACATCCAGCAATATTTTATGTACTTTACAATGCTCTGTTGCATTTCTGGAACAAAACCCATCCTCTTCTAAACAACGATTTAATTTCATGGTTACTTCCGTGGAGGATATTATGTCAAACAGAGAAATATCTTCTGTTTTTTTCACAAGTGAATACCCACCTTTTATTCCTTCGCAAGCTGTAATTATATTCGCTTCTTTTAATTTTTTTGTGATCTTTGGAATATAGCTTTCTGGAATCTTTAATTCGTAAGCTAACTCAGACGCAGTGATTACTTCACCACGACAAGCCAGATAATATACTATTCTGATCGCATAATCCGTTGTAATTTTTAATTGCATAATTGCTCCTCTCCAAAGCAGGAAAAATCCCGAATTATTATCCTTGCGCTTCATCTTTTATCGCCTCAAGTCTAATAAATTCGGGATATTGTATAACCTTTCCTCTTTACCTCATTATCAGCTTTTTCAGTTCTTCTTTTTTATTCCTTTAAAGAATACCATACCAACTATACTGATAGCAAGAACTAAAAACATCAAAACCATCAGGCCATTGTTTGCAAGTGTTCGTCCTGTTACAGGCGGTTCCATTGTTGATTTATTAATAAACGCAATGTTTATTTCTTTGTCCATCTTGAAAGATGCATCTCTTCCATCTGTGGCGGAACCATTATTTATTTTATATGTTGTCTTATAATTCTTACCCGGATCCTCTTCGGACACCTTATATGACCAGCCTGTCGGCAGACAATTAATCTTTACAGATTCATCTTTTTTTAATGTAAAGGTCGCTTGGTTATTTGCAAAAGAAAGGGGTATTGCTGTCGCCTTAGACCCTTTTGTAATATAAATCTGTCCGTCCTTAATCTGCGATATGCCCGGATCTGCTCCTGCAGGTGGAGCTGCTGTAAGTGTAAATGTAAATTCTTTATTCGGTTCCTGATTATATCCTGCCACTGTTTTACTGACTTGCAAGACAGTAGGTTTATAATACAGTTTTAATACGACAGGCTCTGATAAAGCACCGTTCTCCACATCCTTTTCTAATGTATTTCGCTTATCACTTTCATCAAATACATAACCTGGAAATGTTCCATCCGGCTCAGGGTTCGCAAACGCCTTAACGGTCTCGCCGTCAGCAGAAAATGAAATGGTTCCTGAAGTTGTCTTCTCAAGTTTTTCCGTTCCATCCGGTATCTTGAGATAATGCTCAACCTTTATTTCTTTTTTGGCTGTTTTTTTCCACTGTGCAACAATCTGATATCCTGTATAATTTTTAGATGCAAATACAGGCAGATTCGTATTATTTGCATATCCGTAATTCTCATCAGAAATCGTAAAGAGTTCACCGTTACTATATGTCTCTTGACTTAACTTACCATCTTTGTTTTTCAGCTTCCATCCTATAAATTCATAGCCTTCACAAGTGGGTTCTGCCCAACCTTCACCCATAATAAAGGTAGTACCTATAGTTCTTATTCCCTTTCCAGTTTCCAGATCCTTTCCATAAGAATGCATAGGAGTGTTGTTATAACTCCTTGTCTTCGGATTATCCGGAATGTTCTTCACATCTGCATTATTAGGAAGCACTCCCATACCGGCACCGGAATTATAATGTACATATAGGCTGCTAGATGCAACCATGAAAGAGGCAGAATATAAACGCCAGCCATTATCTAAAGGTTTTGCCCCTCCCCACGCTAAATATCGGGTATACCCTTTTTCCTTCGCAGCTTTTTGTGCAGTCTGCCATTGCTCATCATATATTTTAAAGGAATTATTCCCTCTTATAAGTGACGTAGCTGTCATTGCATCTATGTTACCAGCATCAGCATCATTCTTTTTTCCATCCCCACTAGGATTGTCGCCATGAGGCTGTCCATACATAACACCAATAGCATTTTGAAGTCCATTTGTAAATTCATACCCGGCTTTTGGCTTGGCAAAGAAAATTCGTACCTGTCTTATGTTTTTACTTCCATTATACGTTACTGGATCCATATCTATGGTTTGATTATCTTTTACAGGAACCAGTGCTTGTTTCTCATAGTCCCACATAACTACGTCCAAACCTTCGCCGCTTCGGGTTTGATTCGTATATAGCCTTACTGTCACAGCCTGCTTTCCGCGCTCTTCTTTGTATGGTACTAAGGTAAAATTGTAATCCTCAAATTTACCGGTTCGGACTTTCAAATCCATCTTATATTCATAAGAACAATTTTTTTCATCACCTCTAGTAGTTGTGTAGCTATCTGTCATCTTGGTAATTAAACTTAATTTACCTGGAACCGATGAAACACTATCGCCTTTACTTATTGGCACCTCACTCACTCCGCTCTCAGAAGAGGCTTGAATGGAAGTACCATTCACCACCATATGTATTACACGGTAGCCTCTTTTCGTATGAAAAGCAGGAATATCTAAGTTGTAGCCTGACATTTCATAAACATCATCTGGTGTAAAAGTCCACATGATTTTGTCCTGATCTTTCAAATACTGCCAGCCATTCTTTTCACTATGCGCAATATTAATATATTCTTCTCCATTAATATCTTTTGTATTAATGAATATTCTGTAAATACTTTGTTCTTTATAGGTAATTGTAATCGTATCGTCTTTTACAAAGTTAATGGAATAGGTAGCTTTGTTTTCATTTCCATTTTCCTTCGTAATTGTCGCACCCTCTTGAGAAACAACGGATTCGATTATAAATCTTTTCGCTTTGGGATTATTTGCTTTTGCTGTGTCTGTGCCAGGAGTTACTGAAATTATAAAGTTTTCTCCCGCATTTACACGAATCTGATTCGATATATCAAGCGGCGCATCAAGGCTGCCATTTTTTTGGTGATTGTACCAGGTGTACAACTATCAGGAACTACTTCCTTTATGCTGACCAGATGATACTCCTGGTACATCATCGTTAGTTTCTGAGTATCATCCATTTTAATTGCAATCACACCATCCGTACTATAGTAAATGGTGCCATTATATTTTCCGATGTATACACAGTTCTTTCCATCTACTTTTGCACTCTTAAACTCGAAATGTCGGCCTTCTATAGATAGCTCTTTATGATCCGCAATTGCTCCAAATTGAATGACAGAAGGTGCTCCTGTAATTGGATTTCCATTGACATCTACATACTCTACTCTATTTGTTGAGGCTTCTTCTCCATTCTCGGCAACCGCCAGTAATTCTTCCTCCAGACTCTGTACAGACATTTGTTCCGGTGCATTCAGATCTGTTATCTGGTCTGCGGAATCCTCTGTTTCAGACTGTTCTCCTATATCAATCGTTTCTTCTGTCTCAGACTGCTGCTCACTTACTGGCTTCATTTCCCTATCTGTGTCTGATGCTTCAACTACTACATTTAAGGATAAAAAACATATAGAAAGAATCAAAATCCAAGAACATAAAATTTTTAAGTATTTTTTCCATATATTATGCCTCATCTTGTGATTCTCCCTTATTTCTTTTCTGCTTTTTATGGATTAAAACGCTTAGACAAATCAGTGAACCAAACAGCAATAAGAAATATCCCATAACAGGACTGTCATCTCCAGTCTTTACACTATTGATCTTTCCTGATTCATCTGAATTGGACGGACCAGATGGTTGTGACGGGTTTGAGGGCTGTGTTGGATTTGGCTTCTCTTCTCCAATATAACTATTCTTAAAAGAGATTGCTTCTATTTTCTCCCCCTTCTCATTTGCTACAATTGTGACAACTTTTAACTGATTCGATTCATTATAGTAAGCCTCGACAGTCACATAGTACCTGTTTTGATCATATTTATAATCATCCTTTTTTTCTGTCGTCTGATAAATGTTATAATGATACTGTCCTGCTGTTTTTACATTCAGTATAATCTCTGTTGCTGCATTCTTTTCCATTGTCCAGGAATACTGCATATTGCAGCTTCCGGCGGGCATTGGTGCGTCGCTTTGATCTGTTGTCATAATATAAGAAAATTCATCTGCAATGCCTTCCACTTCACTGTCAAAAATCTGTCTCACCGGAATTTTTACTACAGTACAATTATCAGATGCAAAAGCTGATATCTGCATGCTCAGAAAAAGGAGCATAGTCACCAATATGATAGTTACTTTTTTTAAATCAAGGATTTTCATGTTTTTTCTTTCCCTTCTTCATTTTTCTATCTACTATCAATAGTACGATAATAAGCAAAAGTATCCAGTAAATAGCCGGCACCTGAATCATCATTTCTTTAAATTCATCAATTCCCGTTCCCAGATTCTTGGCTTTCTCTTTCTCAGGATAGACCTGATCCGTAAGCCTTCCTACTAATATATTTCTTCCATTTGTCATCTCTGAAGTACATGTTATCAGAAGAACCAAATGGTCATTTTCCGTAAGTTCAAAGTTTCTTTTATATAAAGCATTGTCTGATATTTCCTGCAGACACGCCTGTTTTGCTTCCGGTTCCTCTGAACTGACACTGAACAGCCGTTCATTATAAGCATCTGCCTGGATCAATGCATAAAATTCAATTCCATGATCTTTTCCATCAAAAAAAAGATTTCCGTATGGATGTTCGTCAAAATACTCCTTATCTGTGAATAGCCCCACATCTCCAAACATCATGTGTTTTTCCATATGGTGTCCATAAATCATATTGTTAAAATCGGAAAAATCCGGTTTGTTTGCACAGTGCAAAAATATGGAACCACTTAAAGAATACTTGCCTTCGGCATCCGTATTCATATAAGTATCATCATCTTCTGCCTGAAGCAGCGGATAATTAACGTTTGTTTCATTTATTCGAATCCAGCCAATAATATCCGGATTGATTTTCTGCAATTCTTCAAAAGATTTCGTATGTTTTTCTGTTGGAATATAGGCTTCGTAGTTCTTCGCATCAGCCGCCTGATATACCTGATTGGAATCCCATAACATATAGCATGACAGGAACATTACCATAAGAATCAGCAATAACGCTATAAAATTCACCATATGATCGACTATTTTGACTAAAAACTTTGCTGCTTTTTTCATATGAAATATTCCTGAAATTTCCTTTCTTATTGCAAAAGGGAATGCGACGGAGTATCGCCGCACGCATTCCCTTTGCTGTTTCTTTTATGATTTTATAAAATTATTTCTGTACTTTTTTGCGTTTGAAAGCAACGAATCCAAACAGTGCTACAGCACAAAGAGCAACCATCAGAACGTATGGAAGAGTGTTCATGATAATACCAGTTGTTGGTACGTTGTTGAATTTGTTGGTTACGTCAACAATGTTCTTTTTCTGGCCGAGTTTACCACTGGCTGTAATTGCTTCATTGTATTTTGTTGCTGCTTTAGATGTCTCTACACCATTAAGTGTAACTACAGTGCTTCCCTTGTAGTTTGCTTTTGCAGCCTCAGTTACGGTAATCGTTGTTCCTACTGGAAGACCTGTGAATTTCATGTTCTCGCCATTTCCCAGCTGGAATGTACATTGTCCAGTCGCGTCTAACGTAACACCATTACCATCTTTGTCTTTTACACCGCCAAGTGTATTTGCATCTGTTCCTGCCGGGAATTCAAATTTTGCAGTAAAGTCGAATTTCTCAGTTGGAAGAGATTTTTGGTCATCTGTTACATTCTGAATAACCTTCTTGGATACGTTTAATGCACCGTATTTTTTATAGTCAGGATCTGGTGTAACTGGCTTGTCAGGATCTGGTGTACCTGTGCCAGCTTCCTGTACATAGGTGTTGACAAAGTTGAAACCATTCTTCTTTGCATCACTACCAATATCTACTTTACCTGTTGTTTCGCCATCTTTGTCACCTTTTGTCTTATTTACAATGATCTTATCAATTTCAAGTGTTCCACCAGTTTTCTCAACAACATATACATCCATTCTATACTCAGCCTTGGACATAATCAGTTTTTCATATTTCTTTTCTCTCATCGGCTGTTCCTCCAGTTCTTAAATATTTTCCTGATTATCTTAACATCTTCTTCTGTATCGGAAGATATAAATATATGTACGCTCTGAAATGCCGCTTTGATTCGCTGTGCATATTCGGATTCCGCTTCGTTTGGCTTCATCGGCAACTTAATGAGTTTGATTCCACGTTGTTTACAGAGATGTTCCTTTAGTATGTCTATCTTCTCCGAGTCCGTATTCACTTGAATGGCAACCTGCTCCAGTGGGATATATACATCAAGTGGAATGCCGAATAACCTATCAGAGCCAAGTTCAACTTTCAATCCTTTCAAATTGGCATAATAACTGATTACAAGAGCCGGGAACAACGACAGATACTCCTGCTCACATATTCTGCACCCTTTTCCGAGAACAGTACGCTCGTTTATCTTCATACTCCAAGAATGACCGTATCTGCATTGCCACCATGCTCTCTTTGCTGAATTTCTTGAAACTTCCGTCGGCTTCAACTTATTTAATTCATAATCCCATTCTGTCAGAAGCTGCTTATCCGTCGTAGCCAAATCATTGTATCCGGCAAGTACCTCTCGCTCTGCACAAACAGGGCAGACCGTTCCTTTCACACGAGCATTGATAACCGACTTCCACTCGTTACCGCATTTCCTGCAATGCCACCATACATTTTTCCTCGACTTTGCATTGACTTCATCCGGTTGCAGAGGATAGTTTTTCTCTGACCATTCTTTGGCTATCTGTGGGTGTGTACTTTTTAGGTCATTCTTTCCTTTTATAAATATATATCCACTGCAATTCTTGCAGTGACAGCTGAGCATATGTATCTGTAAACCATTGATATAATTCGCCAAGCTGATTCCACTTAAAATTCTCCGAAGGAGTATTGACAGGAATACCCTTTCTTTCGTCTGATTCCCATTTAATAACAAGAGTTGTCCAGCCAACCTGATAAGCAAGATTTTCTGCCGGAGTTCGATCGACCTCATCAATTCTCTTATCTTTTAAATGCTCCAGAATATCATTAAATTCTGAAATATACTTTGCAAAGCTTTTATTTATCTCGTTTTTAAGCTCGTCTTTATTCTCATATGTTCTCAATAGTCTATCTCCTCAGCTTCCGATTTTCCAGTTTCAAAAAAAGGATTTTTCAAATTAGTCTTTGCAAATAACCCTTGAACCTTCACCATCAATTACAATTCCCTGATGGTTGTTAATAGGGCATAGATTCAAATCCGAAAACTCAGTCATTATTTTCTCGGTAACTTTCTTAA
>ENA-ORUM01002371-ORUM01002371.1-human-gut-metagenome-genome-assembly--contig:-NODE-2371-length-10943-cov-2.289677_pt1 | contig 10943 bp, 10 predicted proteins | sample MGYA00242083_ERZ509217 | MGnify/ENA primary metagenome ERZ509217 (study PRJEB26280, sample SAMEA2338831) | human gut metagenome | biome: human gut; feature: human-associated habitat; material: faeces... | reverse complement strand
ACATCAGGTCCAGTTGGTCATTGACCGGGATCTGCTGGCCGACGAATTCATCAGTGGCCACCCTGGCCGCTCCACCTCTACCCTCCAGTTGAAGCGGGAGGATCTGCTGAGATTTGTGGAGTCCACCGGCCACAGCCCCATCTATGTGGATCTGCCCGACCCCCGTATGGAGGATCAGGCATGAAAAAGCCTCCGGCCCATTGCTAACGGGCCGGAGGCTTTTGTTTTCCTGTTATGCCCGGCGGATGATGCCCATGGGCGTACATTCCTCTCCCTGGCCCAGGGGGTTATCCCCCAGAATCTTGGCGATCTGGTCCATAGAGGGCTGTTTTTCCGAGAAGCCTAAAATATTGGCCCCCAGGTCGTTGATGTCCACGATGGCCACCGGGTGTCCAAGGGCCTTCGCCAGACTCTTGGCCGTCCCCATGGGGTCGGGCGGAATGGTGCCCTCCGTAGGGCCGTCGATGCCTCTGGCTTTCGGTCCGGCCACAATGTAGAACCACCCCTTCTTTCCCAGCAGCTTGCCGATGACCGAGCAGAAGGCGGCGAAGAGGATGCGCAAGGTACCGCACTCCTGAAGGGCCATCTCCATAGTCTCCGGAATCCCCAGGCCAATGCCCGCCGGGGTCTTAGTGACATAGCGGCTCAAGGTGACGGCCAGCTTACGGGGCTTAATATCCTCCATGGGGATGGCACGGCACTGGGTACAGGCCACTGCCTTCTCCGAAATGAAGAGAATATCTCCCTCCCTCATCAGGTCCTGGGGATATTTTTTCACCACGTCCGCCATATCGTCATCCTTTGTGATCAAGTGTGTCTTGACCGGGATACGAATATAGTCCACCCCATCCACCGCGCGGATCAGGTTTTTCCCCGGATTGGGGGTAAAGTTCATCTCTTCGCTCATTTGTGAAGCGCTCCTCTCAACGGGCCGCGTGATGCCCTAAACATTATCGCCCAGCAGCGGCTCCTATTATAACACCGGCGGCCTTCGAGAGCCACATTTTTTTCAATCCGCCTCCCGCCCCAGCAGGACGCTGCCCTCCACAGCGGTGAAAGTTACCTGTCTGATCTGATTGTGCAGGTTCTCCCCGCTTTGGAGGGCAACCTCTGTATACCGGGTGGTGTGGCCCCGCCACAGGCCGTCCCGCTCCTCCTCAAAGAGGACAGGCAGGGTCCGCCCCACAAACCGCTCCAGGTATTCCCGCTCCTCCGCGGCCTTCAGCGGCCGTGGGAAGGACCCGCTCCCACCCGAGAGCCGCAGAGTAAAAAACAGACCGTTCATCATTAGATAGATCCATGGCGACAACATATGCCAACACCTCCGCCCTACTCTATTCCCCCCACGCAAGTCCCTATTCTCCCGGTCCTTCCCCTCTGTCGAAAGTTCCGGCCCACCTGCCCGTGCAAAGAGCTCCCCCGGACACGCCCTAAGGCGCGTCCGGGGGAGCTCTCTTTCCGTTCCCGGTGTTACTGCTTCTCCTGGAGGGACAGGCTGGCGATGAACTGCTGGGCGGTGCGCGGGGTGCGCCCCGCGTGGCGGATCTCCCAGGTCATGGCCTGGGCGTGGAGCAGCTCAGCGGACATGGCCACCCCGGCCCGGGCGGCCAGATGGTCCACCAAGGCCAGATAATCCGCCTTGCTCATGGTGAGGTAGGGGATACGCAGTCCAAACCGCTCCGCCAGGGCAGTCTTCTCCGAGATGGTCCCAAAGGCGTCCACCTCACCCCCCGCCCGGTCGCTGAAAGACTGACGGACCAGGTGGCGGCGGTTAGAGGTGGCGTAGATGGCCACATTGGCCGGGCGGCGCTCCAGCCCGCCCTCCAGGATAGTCTTCATGATGGAATAGGTATTGTCGTCCTGGTCGAAAGCCAGGTCGTCGATGAAGAGGATGAACTTCTGCCGCCGTCCCGCCAGGGAGCGGATCAGCCGGGGCATCTGGGCCAGCCCCTCCTTCTGCACCTCGATCAGCCGCAGATCCCCGAAGCCGGGGCGGAACAGCATAGACTTTACAGTGGCTGACTTGCCAGTGCCGCCGTCGCCAAAGAGGAGCACGTTGTTCACCAGGTGCCCCTCCAGCATGGCCTGGGTGTTGGCCACCACCTGTCCCCGCTGCAGCTCGTAGCCCATCAGCTCCTCCGGCCGGGGGCAGTCCGGGTCGGCCACCGGGATCAGCTCCCCGCTGTCCCAGACAAAGGCCCGGTAGCGGGCGAACAGGCCGCAGCCATTCTCCTGGTAAAACGCCGTAAGGCCGTCAAAGTCAAAAGGGGCAGACGCCCGCCACCGGGGCAGCCCAGCCAGCACCGGAGCGTATACCGGGGGCAGCAGATTGGACAGCTCCCCCACATACCGGTCGCAGTCCATCCGGGCCAGAAGGAGGAAGGTCTCCACCTCCCGCCGGGCTGCGTTCTCCAGGGCGGGGTCGCTGTCCCCTCGCTCCGCCAGCGTTCCATAGGGGCTCTCCACATAGCGCAGGCCGTCCCAGAGCCAGTCACCCAGTCCCTGGTATCCCTCCCGCCGCAGCAGGTGGAAGAGCTGCGTATAGGCCTCCAGGGCCTCCGTTCCACGCCCCTGGGCCAGACTGCCCACCAGGGCCCGGCTCTGCTCCATCACCGGCGTCTTCAGCAGCTCCGCATAGGCAGATACGCCATGGAGGGCCGCCCAAAGTACATCAAATTCCATCTTATTTCTCCCAGTTCCCCCTGCTTCCACAGGTGATCTCTTTTCATTGTAAAGCGGACAGGGCGGCCTTGTCAACCGGGTGGGGGTATGATACAATAAATAAATCTGACTCAGGAAAGGAAGACAGAGGACGCGGCGCGTGAAACGGCGGCCTGCTCGGGCCCCGCCCCGCTGTCCTTGCCCATATGCTGTCCATTGGAGGCATCCCCATCGAAGCGCCCCTGGCCCTGGGCCCTATGGCCGGGGTCACTGATATGGCCTTCCGCACCATCTGCCGGGAGCAGGGCGCCGCCCTGACCTGCACAGAGATGGTCAGCGCCAAGGCCTTGTGTTATCAGGATAAGAAGTCCATCCCCCTGCTCCAGCTGGGGGATGGCGAGCATCCCGCCGCCGCCCAGATCTTCGGCAGCGACCCGGTCTGCATGGAGGAGGCGGCCGCCATCGCCCGCCAGGTCTCCGGCGCCGACTTCATCGACATCAACATGGGCTGCCCGGTGCCCAAGGTGGCCAACAGCGGGGACGGCTCCGGCCTGATGCGTACCCCGGACAAGGCGGTTCGGGTGGCTGAGGCGGTCATCCGGGGGGCCGGCTGTCCGGTGACGGTGAAGTTCCGGCTGGGTTGGGACAAGGGTTCCATCAACTGTGTGGAGTTTGCCCGGGCCATGGAGGAGGCCGGCGTGGCCGCCGTGGCCGTCCACGGGCGGACCCGGGCCCAGATGTACGCCGGCCGGGCGGACTGGGACCACATCCGCGCCGTGAAGGAGGCGGTGAAGATCCCTGTGATCGCCAACGGCGACGTGTTCAAGCCGGAGGACGCCCCCCGTATCCTGGCCTACACTGGGGCGGACATGGCCATGATCGGCCGGGGGGTATTCGGCAACCCCTGGCTGTTCGCCCAGTGCCGGGCAGCTCTGGAGGGCCGCGAGATCCCTCCCATGCCGCCGCTGGCGGAGCGTTGCGACACGGCGGTGCGCCAGTTCCAGCTCTCCGCCGCCAACAAGGGGGAGAAGATCGCCTGTCTGGAGGCCCGGCGCCACTACGCATGGTATCTGAAGGGGGTCCCCCACGCGGGATATTATAAGGAGCAGATCGTGAAGATCACCACCCTGGAGGACGTGTACCGGGTGACAAAGGGGATCAAGCGGGACCTGTGCTGACCCCGGCCGCGGGGCCGGAGGGTTTGGATTTGGAAGGGGTGAAGGTATGACTGACCAGGAGCTGGCGGCCCGCGCCCGGGACGGGGACCAGGACGCCTTCGAACAGCTGGTCCGGGACAACGAAAAACGGATCTATACCCTTGCGCTGCGGATGACGGGCAGCCGTGAGGATGCTCTGGATCTGGCCCAGGATGCCTTTTTCCAGGCGTGGAAAGCCCTCCCCACCTTTCAGGGGGAGAGCAGCTTTGCCACCTGGCTCTACCGCCTGGCCACCAACCTGTGCCTGGACCATCTGCGGACTCAGAAGAGGCGGACCCAGTCCATGGGGCCCGCCCTCTCCCTGGACGACGAGGAAAACGGTCCCGTCCAGGTGGCGGACCAGCAGCTCCAGCCCCAGGAGGCGGTGGAGCGCTCAGAGCGCCGCCGGGCCCTGGAGCGGGGGCTGGCCTCCCTCCCGGATCACCACCGCCAGGTGCTGATCATGCGGGAGTTGTCCGGACTCTCCTACCAGGAGATCGCCCAGGTCCTGGACCTGGATCTGGGGACTGTGAAATCCCGTATCGCCCGGGCTCGTCTCTCCCTGCGAAAAATTTTGCTGGAGGATGGGAACTTTTTTGACTCTCCGGCGTCTATGGAGATAGAACGACACAGAAAGGAGTGACCCGGCATGTCAGGCTGTGAACGTGCGCTGGACCTGATCGGCCTGCGTCTTGACGGCCCCCTGTCCCCGGAAGAGCAGCGGGAGCTGGACGCCCACCTGGAACAATGCCCTGCCTGCCGGGCCGCCGCCCGGGAGCTGGAGGAGCTGGAGGGGGCCCTCGTCCAGCTGGGTGAGTGCGATCCCCCGCCCCAGCTCGTCTCCGGCGTGATGGAGCGGGTACGCGCCGACAGCGCCCCTGCCAAGGTCGTCCCGCTCTGGAAACGCCCTGCCTTCCGGGGAGCACTGGGCATGGCGGCCTGCGCCGCCCTGTGCATCGGCCTGCTTCCCCAAATGGCGGGTCTCTCCTCCGGCGGCGGGAACAGCACCGGCGCCGCCCCTGCCAGCGCCTCGGAGTCCCAGGCCGCTTCCTCCACTCCCGCTGCCGGTGCCTATGCTGCCGGCGGGGAGTCCTCCCCCTCTGCCGAGGTCCGCTCCAGCAATGCGGGCCGTCCGGAAGCCGAGGACACCGCCCCGATGGAGGCGGAGTCCCCCGCCTCCATCGCTCCCTTCTCCCTGCAGGAACAGGGAGCGGGCGCACCGGAGGACTTCTCCGCCCTTGCCCCCGCCCTGTCCGAAGCCCTGGCCGGACAGCTGGGCCAGAGTCCCGGCCGGCTGCTCCTGTTCTCCACCATTCCAGAGGAACTGGAGGACCGGGACTGGCAGGAGACGGACGGCTTTCGCTGGACCGCCCTGGAGGCGGAGGGGGACCACTCCCTGCTGGACGCCCTGACCGCCCAGGCCGCCGCCCTGTGGGAGAGCGGGGTGGAGGGCCCCGCAGTGGCTCTGGTGTATCCCTGAATCTTACTTCAGCCCTGGACCGGGTGCGATTTGTGCCCGGTCCAGGGCTCTTTTCTGCTTTTTTTCGTGGGAGAGCCGCTTTTTCTTCATTTTTGTTTCATTTTACGTCTGCGACAAAAAAGAGGTTGTCAGATGTGCATTTTTACGATATAATAGCCAATAGCAGATCACCTCGCCACGGCGGCTTCCGCCTGGGGAGTCTGTATGAGTCAGTCCAAACATAAGGAGTGGTAACAATGAGCTATTCTGTACAAAACATCCGCAATGTCTGTCTGCTGGGACACGGTGGGAGCGGAAAGACCTCCCTGGCGGAGAGCCTGCTTTACATGACCGGCGCTATCGACCGCATGGGCAAGCCCGCCGACGGCAACACCGTCTGCGACTATGATGCGGAGGAGACCCGCCGCCAGATCTCCATCTCCACTTCCGTGGCTCCCCTGGAATATAAGGGCTGCAAGATCAACATTCTGGACACCCCGGGCAGCTTCGACTTCTCAGGTGAGGTGCTGGAGGCCCTCCAGGTCTCTGACGCCGCCATCATCGTCTGCTCCGCCAAAGACGGCATCTCTGTGGGGCTGGAAAAAGCCTGGCGCTACTGCGAGGAGCGCGACATGCCCCGCTTTATCTATATTTCCAAGACAGATGAGGAAAACTCCGACTATAACGCCACCTTCGACGCCCTGCGTGAGCGCTTCGGCAACAAGATCGCCCCCATCGTGGTCCCCATCTGGGACGACAACAAGAAGGTCACCGGCATCATCGACGTGCTCAACAAGCGCGGATTCTCTGGGCGCCCGCGCCACAACCGAGGACCCGCTGTTCACTGGAAAGCTGGCCATCCGCTGGCAGGCGGACTCCGCGCTGGCTTCCATGGTGGATGCTGCGAAGGAGACCGGCACCAACATGGGCATCGCCCCGATGCCGGCTCCCGCCGAGGGCGGCGAAGGCCAGGGCATGCTGAGCTGCGGCGTGTGGGAAGTGAACGCCAAAACGGCGAACGCCGAAGCCACGCTGAAGGTGCTCAAGAGCCTGACCAGTGCCGAGAACATGGCCTTCATGGCTGAGGGCGACTATGGCAACGGCGCGTTCATGCCGCGCAAGAGCGCTCTGGACGCGGTCATCGCGATGGACGGCGTTTCCGAAGAGGCCAAACAGGTGGCTGAGATGCTGCGCGACGGCGAGTTCCGTGCGTTCCCCATGAGCTCCTATGTCAACGAGTATCTGACTGAGATCAGCACTTACATGACCGAGGCGCTCGCCGGCAATATGACCGTAGAAGACGCGGCCAAGGCCGTTGTGGAAGCGGTGCAGCCCATGGCGGACGAGGCCGCCGGCTGAACAGACAAAAGAAACAGTAAAGAATAGAGGAAAGCGCCGGCTGTGCGGTTACCCGGCCCGGTCGGCGCTTTCCTTTTTTGTATCGCGCCTGTATTCCCAAAGCCCGTGCCGCGGGCCATCTCTACGAAAGCGAGGTTTTGGCATGAGAAATGCATCGGCCGCCAAAAAGGAAGGAAACGGGATCAAAAAACGAAAATCGAAACAAGAGCGGAGGTTCTTCCTCCTTGGCCTGCTGTTTGTCTCGCCGTGGCTCATCGGGTTTTTGTGCTTCCAGCTTTATCCGATCCTCTCCGCGCTGTATTATAGTTTTACGGATTTTAACATCTTCCAGCCGGCAGAGTTCACAGGGCTGGACAACTATGTCACGCTGTTCAACGACAAATATTTTCCGGTGTCGATCAAGAACACCGCCGTCATGTCCTTCATCGGCATGCCCATCGGCCTTGTGGTCGCTCTGGCGCTGGCCGTGCTGCTGTCGAAGGAGGTCAAGGGCATGCCCGCGTTCCGCACCATCTATTATCTGCCTACAGTGGTGCCCATTGTGGCCAGCGCCATGCTGTTTTTGTGGGTGCTCAACCCGGAATACGGCCTGCTGAACAACTTTTTGTCCTGGTTCGGCATCCGAGGCCCAAGCTGGCTGAGCGACCCGAAGTTCACCAAGATCTCGCTGATGATTATGGACGTGTGGCGCTGCGGGCAGAACACCGTCATTTTCCTTTCGGCGCTGAAGGCGGTGCCAAAGTCCTTCTACGAGGCGGCAGAGCTGGACGGCGCGGGCCCTGTCAAGCGTTTCTTTAAGATCACTCTGCCGTACATTTCGCCCACCATCCAGTTCCTGGTGGTGATGGGGCTTATTTCGTCGTTCCAGTATTTCACGCAGGCGTATGTGTTTGCCAGTGTTTCCCAGGTGGGGCAGAGCATCACCGGCGGGCCGCAGAACTCGCTTTTGTTCTATTCGATGTATCTGTATATGAACGGCTTCAGCTACATGAAGATGGGCTACGCCTCGGCTATGGCCATCGTGCTGTTCCTGATTGTGCTGGTGGTTTCGTTCGTGGCCATGTACCTGATGGAAAAACGCGTCACCTACGACGTAGAGTAAGGGGGGAACAGCTGTGAAAAAATGGATCATCTCTGCAAAAACCTCGCGCACCGTGGGCAAGGTCTGCTCTTATATTCTGCTGATCTTTTTTGCCTGCATCTTTTTCATGCCGTTCCTGTGGATGCTTTCCACCGCGGTAAAGCCTACGAACCAGATATTTCTGAATCCGCCCAAGTGGATTCCGGACCCCATTAAGTGGGAAAATTTTGCGACAATCTTTAAGCGTATGCCGCTGTTCGCTTATACGAAGAACACGCTGGTGGTCGCGATTCTGCCGGTCCTCGGCCAAATCTTCGCCGCGCCGATGATCGCCTATTCCCTGACGAAGATCCCCTGGAAGGGTGCGAAATATATTTTCCCGCTCATTCTCGCCACAATGATGATTCCCTGGCAGGTCACGCAGATCCCGCTGTTCATCACATGGTCGAAGCTAGGGCTGGTGAATACCTTCGTACCCCTGGTGCTGCCCGCATTTTTCGGTACGCCGTATTACATCTATCTTATGCGGCAGTTCGTAAAGGGCCTGCCCGACAGCGTCATTGAGGCCGCGCGCATCGACGGTGCGAACGAGTTCGTCATTCTGTACCGTGTGGTCTACCCGATGTGCAAGCCCGTGCTGACGACGATCATGGTGCTTGTATTCATCGGCGGCTGGAACGATTTGAACGGCCCGCTGCTTTATTTGCAGGACAGCGCAAAGTATACGCTGTCCATCGGCCTGCAGATGTTCCTGACCACTGCGCGTCAGGAATGGGACCTGCTGATGGCCGCAGGCGTGATGTTCACCCTGCCGCTCATCATCATCTTCTTCCTTGCACAAAAACAGTTTATAAGCGGCATTTCCACGACTTCCGGCTTAAAATAAAAGCCGGGGAGCTGAAATCCTGCGCCCGTGCGTTTTGGCGCATGGGCGTTTTTTGTGAAACAGAACAGACAGAGCACAGAGTACCCATTTTGCGGCACCCTTGTTTTGGTGCGCTCAAAAACAAACAGAAAACAAGAAAGAAGACTCAGAACAAGCCCATTGGTATCATTGAGAAGGAGTTATCCGAATGCGTAAAGAAAAAATCATGCGTTTTTTCCTGGCGGCGGTCCTTGCAATATCCATGCTGGCGATGCCGCTCACAACCGCCTATGCGGAAAGCGTGTCGTCTTCCTCTGACGCGGCGCCGTCTTCCGCTGTTTCATCCTCCACCGGGACAGAGTCCTTCCCGGATGCTTCGTCCTCCTCCGGGGCGGCGTCCTCTCCGGACGTTTCGTCCTCTTCCGGGGCGGCGTCCTCTCCGGACGTTTCGTCCTCTTCCGGGGCGGCGTCCTCTTCCGGCGCTTCGTCTTCCTCCGAGACGGTGTCTTCGGATGTCTCATCTTCTTCCGGTTCTGCGGATACAGCCAGCGCCGCAACGGCGGCAGATACTGTAAACCTGGCGCAGGGAAAGGGCAATGATGCCTTCACACTGGAAATGGAAGGCGCCGGTACGGACCTTGACCCTGCCACCAAGGATACAACGATCCGCGAAAAAGAGGAGAGCATCCTCAACCGCCTGACAGACGGCTATTACGGCAGCGGCGAGATATTGGACGGCAATTGGAATGGCAGCGGCATGCGCTCTCATTATTATGAGGCATACCGGCAGATCGACCGCGCCATCACGCTGGATCTGGGGCAGCTGAGCCATATTGAATCGCTTTCCTTCCACATGCAGGAGGGCCTGGGATGGGGGATTTCTGCGCCGTCGATGGTCACCTACTTCCTGTCGGAGGACGGCGTAACGTTCCACCGCGTGGGCCGTGTTTCCCGCTTCGACGCCGTGAAGGACGAGGACCCGGACCATTATTATTCCGTGGTGGAAAACGGCAAAGAGGTGAATTGCCAGAGCTACTATTTTACGCTGGACGGCCTGAACTACAATGCGCGTTATGTAAAGGTCGCGTTTGAGCTGACAGGCACCTGGGCCTTTGCCGACGAGCTGGAGGTACGGGGCACAGCGGCGCCTTCGGATACCGCCGAAACGCTGCCGGATACTCCGGGCACGGATTATGAAGTTGTGAACAAATATGCCTGGACAGACCAGGCACGCGGCATCCAGCACGAGGCGCTGGCCTATGCCGGACACTGGTTCTCTTCCGCGGGCGGTGCGCTGCAGACCAGCCAGAAAACCGTGGAGGAGCTTCTTCCCATGGTGGGCTATGTGGACGAGGAGGGCAATATTACGGATAAGTTTTTTGAATCCGTTACCTTCCTGTCCCACGGCTATACACCAAATCTGGATACGCCGGATGACGATACGGATTACCATAACCTCATCTATGTGAGCAGTACGATGACCTCCAACCCCGATGCGGCACAGATGTGTGCCACCGCGGAGGACTGGCAGACCTATCTTGATTTTCTGTTCCACTACGGCGAGGGTACAGGCACGGCTTATAACCTGGACGCGCTGAACGAGGCTGTGGCCCTGGTGAAAGAGGCCACAGGCGACGCGGATTACAAAGTGGGCGTGAAGATTGCGTTTTATCCGCCCATTCTGTGCCAGGATGCCTTCGGCACGCTGCCCGGCGGCACCCATTCGCTGAATTTCGCGGTCTCGGATACCAATCCGGCGCAGCAGGCTCTGGCGGACCGCATGGAGGCCTCCAGGTGGTATCTGGACACCGTGATTCGGGAATTCAAGGCCAAGGGTTACGAGAACCTGCGTCTGGACGGCTTCTATTGGTACGATGAAGTGATGCACTACGACGTGGACCCGTTGGTTTTGGAAACGGTGCAGGGTGTAACGGATTACGTCCACAGCCTGGAGAACGGCGCGTATCAAATTTACTGGATCCCCTTCTACCAGTCCTCCGGGTTCCGCGCCTGGAAGCCCTTCGGCTTTGACTACGCCATCATGCAGCCCAACTATGCGTTCGACGCCAATGCCTCCGAACAGCGCATTGCGGATACCGCTGCGCTGTGCAAAAAGTACGGCCTGGGCATCGAGATGGAATTCGGCGGCATCAACGACAAATACATCAGCCAGTTCCGCTCTTACCTCACGCAAGGGGCGGACGACAAGCTTGACTATCAGAACAACAGCCTGATTGCCTGGTACACGGGCACATGGGGCATTGCAGAGACGAGCCAGAACGTCTCGGGCACGCGGTATATCTACGACGCGATGCATGATTT
>ENA-ORUM01002368-ORUM01002368.1-human-gut-metagenome-genome-assembly--contig:-NODE-2368-length-10946-cov-3.259756_pt1 | contig 10946 bp, 9 predicted proteins | sample MGYA00242083_ERZ509217 | MGnify/ENA primary metagenome ERZ509217 (study PRJEB26280, sample SAMEA2338831) | human gut metagenome | biome: human gut; feature: human-associated habitat; material: faeces... | reverse complement strand
GAAAACCGACCTCCAATAGTTAGATTTTTTGGTCTAACTTCTGGGGGTCGGTTCAGTTGGCGGTTATTTTTTTTGCTAATTTTATAAATAAAAGTAGCAAACGCAATCAGCATTATAACAAATTCAAACAAGTCTGAATATGTAACCATCTTGCATCCCTCCGTCAACAAATTTCCTCTTTCGAAGATCTCTATGTAATCAGAGGGTCCAGTCCCTCTGTTGAGGGCTTAACCGCCTACCGTTTTCTCGTAGCACCTCATTCATTATACCAAACCAATAAAATCAGTGCAATTTATTAAATTTTTAAAGGAATGCTTTTAATGTGTAAAATTTTGTACCCAATGATGCAAATACTGTGTAGATCCATCTGCATATGTAAATTTTTCAACATAACAAGATACTGATATTTTTGTAGACACATCCGACAAAATATTTGCTTTATGTCCTGCGGAATTCATCCAGTCATTAACTACTTCACTTGCACTTGTCTCACCTTCTGCAATATTTTCTCCTACACTCCAGTTTCCACCTGCAGAATTATGGCTATAATCTGTAACTATCTCCTTTGCGCGTCTATCTGAATATGAAGCCATATTGCTATCCCATGAATATGCTGGCAAACCATTATTTGCTCTTTCTTGATTTGTCAAATTAAATACTTCTTGTGCCATATTGCTATCATAATAACCAGATACTTGAACATTATTGTCTGTAGCACTTCCATAAGCTACAGAATTTAAGTAAGCATCTCTTTCATCTGGTGTCATTGCTTCAAACATAGCTACCCATTCATCATCTGTCATTCCAAAATCATCTACATCCTGATTTTTACCAGCCTTTGAAATTTTTTGAGTATTTGTTGTTCCAGGTTTATTATCACTACTTCTGGTTTTTTTTTCATTGGCAGTATCATCACTTGTCTGTAAAATCAGACCCGTCTTTTCGATCAGAGCGGCTGCATCCAAACCTGTATATGTTACCGTCACTTCATAATCTGCCTTGTTTTCGTTTCCAGCCTGATCCAGCACTGTGCAGTGTACATTTAATACTTCAACCGGGTTTTCTTTCTGCAGATTAAAAGATTTCTGCTCAAATTCGTAGCTGATCGCATTGTCTCCGCAAAATGCATCACTGGCTGCCGCCCACTCCGCATTTGAAAAATCCGGAAGCTCATGCAGCATGTCTGCAATCTTTTCCGCATCATCCGTGTTGATGTCGTCAATACTGATCCCGGATGCATCCACATCCAGATCGATCACATTCTGTGCCAGCTCTGGAGCTGTGCCATCCACGTAAACGTTTAATGTTATATCTGTAAAATTGCCTTCACTATCTTTTACCTGGGCTGTCACTTCATAGCAGCCTTCTTCATCCAACTGAACACTTTCTTGATAGTCTGCTTCATCATACGAATCAGTAGTATCTACCACCGCTTTTTTCTGCAGCATATCATCATAATCACAGGCTGCAAGATCATCCTTCCTCTCACAAGAAACGATCCCACTGGAAGTTTCCGATGCATCTTTGATCTCCGTTACCAGATCATCCACGATCAGAGTTCCCGGCTGCATGTAGATATAATCTTTTGCTTTGCATTGCGGTAAGTCGTATCCTTCACTTCTACCGTAAATGGATAATTTTTCCCATCATATGCAACGGCAGCATTGTACGAACCAACTTTTGTTTCATCTACTGCTGACAGATCAAGGCTTGCACCCTTTAAGATTTTCTCATCCGGATCCTGCAGATAATCTGCAACATTTTCCGACAGCTCATCGCCAAGCTCCAGTGTCACTGTGCTCTGCGCGAGTTCCACCTTGGAACATCCGGCAATGCCAGCCACGCTTAAAAAAGTCATTCCAAAAAGTACGAATTGTTTATTTTTATAACTTGTGTTCTTCATTTTGTGACCTCCAAATGTATTTTCTTATTATAATATAAATGTACCACAATATCAAGAACATTTGTTCTGTCACAAAAAAGAGAAGCAAAAATCATTTTTCCTCTGATTTTTGCTTCTCTTTTTTGTGAAAATTTCATTTTAAAATTTATAGATATCCTATAACATCACAATCGGCATATGCCAAAATGCTCCAAACTCCGCTTACTGTGCCACAGTTCCATCCGTTGTCTGCGCTGCAGGATCTGCAGGAGCAACTGTTGAGCCATCTGCAGGGGCTGTTTGGTCTGCCGCAGGCTGCTGTGCAGCCGCTGCAGCGCCACTCTTTAAGGCTGCCAGCGCTGCCTCATCATCCACAAGTGTCTGATAATTGGTAACATAACTTTTTGCTGTATCCGATAACGCATCGTATGCTGTTCTTGCAGCCACGATAACAGGTTCGCTTTCTAATGTAACAGTTCCGATACTGTTGATCGTATTTACAACCGCAGCTGCCTCTTTCTGTTTCACACTGTCGCTTTCCGTTCCCGGAAGGTTATAAACAAGGACGCAGTATCCCTTGTCGATTGTCTCATAGATTTTCTTGGCTGCCGAATATGGAAGGTTGATACATCCATGAGAACCTCTGGTCTTATAAATATCTCCTCCAAAAGCTTTTCTGGAAGTCAGGTCATGCATTCCGATGTCGCCGTTAAATGGCATCCAATATGTAACAGGAGTTTCATAATCCGGTCCACGTAAAACAGCATTCAATGTTTTATAGGTAAGCATAAATGCTCCGCCTGGTGTTGCGTGCCCTTTTGCCACGTTTCCGGATACAAAATCAGACTCTGTCACAAGCACACCATCTTTATAAAGGAACAAATGCTGTGCAGTAAGGTTAATCTCCACATAGGAATTACCGTAATCATTTTCGCCATGGCTGTTCGCAGTCTGGGAATAAACCGGTTCACGTTCCACTTTTTTTCCGGCTTTCAGATCATCTAAAATCTGTGCCACTTCCTCGGAATTGTTGATTTTCCATCCATAAGGTCCATTGGAGATCGTCACAGTGGAACCATAAGATGTTTTCAACTCTTTCGGTTTATAACAGGTATTATATTTACTTGCAAGCTCCTTTACAAAGGAAAGAACACCTTCCTCGTCCACCACAAGATTTAAATCATCGTCCACGGAAAGCCACTCGGAAATACGCTCCCCATCCAGCACTTCTTTTGCAACGTCAAAATCATAAGTGATCGTAGTTCCCACATAGCTGTTCATCTCATCAATGACTGCCAACAGTTTTTCATTATCGTCTTCAACCTTCGGCTTCACATAACAGTCTGCCTCATCCAGATCAAGTTCATCTGCGAGAACTAAAATGGAATCCTCCACCGCTTTTTTGAATGCACTTTTATCAATGGTCGTACCATAATCTGCCGGAACTAAAGAATATCCATCTGCTGTGTACGCTGAAACCGTTGCATCCACGGGTTCACGCTGTGCACCAGCCTGCATACAGTTTAACGCCTGAAGCTCGCTGTCCAATGCATCCTCATCAAATGTCACAACCTTAGCCAGTTCCAGATTCTCATGTTTAAACAGTGTAACCACCCATGCGAAACCATTCTGTCCATTCAATAATTCTTCCACTTCGCCATTAAACACCGGTGCAATGTGAATGGAATCTCCTGCAATGCTTTCCTGTCCCTCCTCACGTTCCACGAGATTCAGCACATAGCTGTCAATCTCCTCTGTGATGAGCTGCTCCATCTTTTCTACCGACTTACCACCGGCTTTTATTCCATCGATGGTCGTACCAAAGCAGAAATGGCTCTGGAAAAAGATTCCAAATCCGACATAAATAACTGCCAGACACGCCACCACAACACCTGCGATGACAAAAATCCTCTTTTTGTCTGCGGATTTTCCTGCTGCATTGTTCTGCGTCAGATTCTTTTTTTCTTTTTTCATAATTTTTCCTCTCACTCTTTTGTAGCTTATTCAAAAAGACGTATCAATATGCGCCTATTTTCAGCAAAACCATACTCTATTATAGGTAGAAAAAGGGCTTTGTCAACAATTTGCGGCAATCGTAATATTTGCGTAATGAATTTGTTTTAATTCGTAACAATGATGGTAAAATTTTTCTTCTGAAATTGTTTGTAAGGTTGCACAAAAACCAGACATTTACCTTAAGAAATCTTTAAATATTCAATAATCTTTCTTAAAAAAAGAGAAAGGGAATTGTTTCCTAAAAATCACTATGTTATAATCGCACAATGTAAGGAAAAAGAATTTATTTTTATATAAAAATCTGTTAGGAAGGTGATATTTTGAAGACAGATATGAAAAGCAGACTCAATGCTTTTATCGAGAAAAACAAACATGCTTTTTTGCTTCTTTATTTTTGTATCTATTTTCCATGGTTTCATCATCTGGAACGAACCGTGACCACGCATTTTCATGTGATACATACTGCATTGGATGACAGGATCCCATTTTGTGAATACTTTATTGTTCCTTATCTTTTATGGTTTGGATATGTCGCGTGGGCAGTCGGATATTTTTATTTTAAAAATAAAGATGAATATTTTAAACTCTGTGCAATGCTTTTTACCGGAATGACCGTTTTCCTTGTGATCTCAACGATCTATCCGAATGGTCACTATCTGAGACCAGCTTATTTTGAACATAATAATATTTTTATCCAGATGGTAAAATGGCTGTATGCAACGGATACACCGACAAACCTGTTTCCAAGCGTACATGTCTTTAACTCCATCGCCGTGAATATTGCCGTATGGCACAGTGACAATTTCAAAAAGAACAAAGCTGTACGCTATGGTTCCGCTGTTTTGATGGTACTCATTATCTTATCCACAATGTTTTTGAAACAGCACTCCGTTTTCGACGTTGTCACCGGTATGGTACTTGCCGTATTTATGTACTCCGTTGTATACACAACCAACTGGGCTGCTGTCACCGTTGCAAAACCGGTGCGCAAGCCAAGACAGATCTAACTATGTTTTTACCACAATTTCAGTAGCTGGATTCCTGTTTTCATAACTTTATACTTCACATCCTCAAGTTCTGCTGCAGCATTTTTCAGCTCCTTGCGGATTTCAATATGCTGCGGGCAATGCTTCTCACACTTTCCACAGGAAATACACTGGGATGCACTGCTCGTATCTTTTCGAAATGCAGTACACTGCAGGTAATCTCTTCTTCCCGATTTTTTTCCTTCGGAATACATCGCATTATAACAGCGGAATGTACCCGGAATATCCACTCCTTTTGGGCATGGCATGCAGTAACCACATCCTGTACATCCCACTTTTACATTTTTCTTAATCTCATCTTTTACCTTTTCGATCAGCTCCCGGTCGGATGGTGTGAGACATCCCACCAGTGACTCGCTGGCAGTTTTTACATTCTGTTCCACCATCTCCATGGAATTCATGCCGGAGAGCACACAGGTCACTTCCGGCTGGTCGTAAAGCCATTTCAACGCAAGTTCTGCCGGAGTGCGATGTTTTTCATCCCTGCGGAATAACTCTTTCGCAGATTCCGGGAGAAGGTTCACCAGACGTCCGCCACGAAGCGGCTCCATGATAATAACCGGAAGTCCTTTCCGGTTCGCATAACGCAGTCCTTCCACACCAGCCTGAGAATGTTCATCCATATAATTGTACTGGATCTGACAGAAATCCCAGTCGTAAGCATCTACTAACTGACAGAACATCGCGGAATTACCGTGATAGGAAAATCCGATCTGCCGAATCTGCCCGGACGCTTTCTTCTCCCTGATCCACTCTTCCATCCCCAGTTTTTTCAATTTCTCCCAGGTTGGAATGTCCGTCAGCATATGCATGAGGTAATAATCAATGTAATCGGTCTGCAGGCGGCGCAGTTCCTCCTGAAACATTTTTTCCACGCCATCGATCGACTTGATCAGATAATGCGGAAGCTTTGTGGCAAGGTTGATTTTCTCCCTGCAATGATTCCGGTGTAAAATTTCTCCCACTGCCACTTCATTTCCGGCATACACGTAGGCAGTGTCAAAATAATTGACCCCCGCCTCAATTGCCGCCATCACTTCTTTTTCTGCTTTGTCAAGGTCTGCGCTGTTCCCCTTTTTCGTAAAACGCATACAGCCGTAGCCCAGCGCAGAAATATCGTTTCCATATTTATCTTTCCGATATTGCATGCTGCTATCTCCTCTCGGTGTTTAATGCCTCCAGTTCTTCCATCCAGATCCGTGCAGACGCATCCGAAGGCATACGCAGATCTCCGCGCGGAGAGACAGCAACGCTTCCGACTTTTGGTCCATCCGGCAGGCAGGAACGTTTGAACTGCTGTGCAAAAAATCTGCGGTAAAAAGTTTTTAACCATTTCAAAATGGTTTCATCATCATAAGTTCCCGCAAAAGCAACTTTCGCCAGACGGTAAATCTTTGCCGGCGCATAGCCAAGACGAAGCATATGATACAGATAAAAATCATGTAATTCGTAAGGTCCGACCAAATCTTCGGTCTTCTGGGAAATCTTCCCATCCTCCGGCGGCAAAAGTTCCGGTGAAACCGGTGTATCCAAAACATCGAGAAGAACCGCTTCTAACGCTTCATCGCCACAGGTATCCGCGTAATACCGGACAAGATGGCGGACCAGTGTCTTTGGCACAGACGCATTCACCGCATACATGGACATATGATCTCCGTTGTAAGTCGCCCAGCCGAGTGCCAGCTCCGACAGATCGCCTGTGCCGATGACCATACCACCGGTCTTATTTGCAATGTCCATAAGAATCTGGGTTCTCTCACGTGCCTGTCCATTCTCGTAAGTCACATCGTGCACTTTCGGATCCTGTCCGATATCCCGGAAATGGATATTGACCGCATCCTTGATACTGACTTCCATAAAATCCGCATTGAGACATTTGATGAGGCTCACCGCATTATCGTAAGTACGATCCGTTGTTCCGAATCCCGGCATTGTCACAGCCTTAATATTTTTATGATCCATGCCGAGCAGATCAAATGCACGCACCGTCACAAGCAATGCCAGTGTAGAATCCAATCCACCGGAGATACCGATCACGGCAGATTTGCAGTGTGTGTGCTCCAGACGTTTTTTCAGTCCCATCGCCTGAATGGATAAAATCTCATCACAACGGCGCTCTCTGTCTGTCTTACTGCCCGGAACAAACGGCATTGGATCAATGTATCTGGTCAGTTCCGTCTCTTCTATTTTCAATGCAAATGGAATTTCCGTGTAACCGTCCATTCTGGTTTCAAATGTAGTCATTCTGCGGCGCTCTGCGTTCAGACGCAAAACATCGATCTCCGAATAAACTGTTTCATTCGCAAAACGTTTCGCTTTCTTTAAAATCCTTCCATTTTCCGCAATGATATTATGCGCGGAATAGACGACATCCTGCGTGGATTCCCCATCTCCGGCACTCGCATAAATATAGCCGCACAGAAGCCTTGCAGACTGTCCGCCAACCAGCTCCTCGCGATAAATGTCTTTTCCGGTCGTCTCATCCGATGCTGACAGATTGACAATGACATTCGCACCGTTTAACGCATGACGGATACTCGGTGGTTCCGGCGTCCAGAGATCCTCGCAGAGTTCCACACCGATTTTCAGTTCCGGCATGGTCTGGCAGGTAAATAATAACTTTTTGCCCATTGGAACCACTTCTTCTCCGAGGCTTACCTGCACCGTTTCTTCCATTCCTCTTGTAAAATGTCTTGCCTCATAAAATTCATTGTAATTTGGCAGATATGTTTTCGGCACAAAACCAAGCACTTTTCCATTGCTCACAGCGGCAGCCACATTATAGAGCTTTCCGTTGTATTCGAGTGGAAGTCCCACAAACACGATACAGTCCAATGCAAACGTAAAAGCAGCGATCTCAAGGAGCGACTGTCTCGCTTCACGCAGCATTTTTTCCTGTAAAAACAAGTCACTGCATGTATAACCCGTAATACAAAGTTCCGGGAGTACAATAATCTTTGCCCCCTCCTGCTCTGCCTTTTTAATCTCTGCGCAGATTAATGCGGTGTTCTCTTTTGTATCCGCAACTACAATTTTCGGGGTGACGGCTGCCACCTTGACAAATCCCTGTCTCACTACTTTCTCATCTCCTTCAGTTCGTCCACTTCAAAATGATATGCCTTGTTACAGAACTGGCATTTTACTTCAATCGCTTCACCATCGTTGATAATATCGTCTAAATCTTTTTTGCTCAAGGTTGAGATTGCACGGGAAACGCGCTCTTTGGAGCAGTCACACTGGAATGCTGCCGGAAGTGTATCCGTGATCTCAAGTCCAAAATCGCCCAGAATGATCTCTAAAATCTGCTCCGGTGTGTTCCCCTCTTCCAGCATCTCAGTCACAGACGCGATCTCGCTGATTTTTTTCTCTAGTGCATCCACAACTTCATCCGGGGTAAACGGCATCAGCTGAATGATAAATCCGCCTGCCTGCTTTACAGAACCGTCCACATCTACTAAAACGCCCAGTCCCACTGCGGAAGGAACCTGTTCTGAAGTTGCAAAATAATAGGTTAAATCCTCTGCGATCTCTCCGGTCTGAAGTGCGATTTGTCCTACATAAGGCTCTTTTAAGCCCATATCCTTGATCACACTCATGACGCCAAGTCCAAGTGCCCCGCCTACGTCTAATTTTCCCAATGCATTTGGCGGCAGCGCCACATCTGCCACTCTCGGAAATCCCTTGACATGTCCTGCGGAATCTGCTGTCACGGTCAGTCCCTGCGCCGGTCCCTGACACTGGATCTGTACTGTGAGAAGATCCTTCTCACCCTTCATCATGGTTCCCATCATGGCTGCCCCGGACAATAACCTGCCAAGAGCTGCTGTGATCACCGGACTTGTGTTATGGTCTTTTCTTGCCTCTTCCACAATGTTTTTGGATGTGATTGCAAATGCGCGGATGGAATGATCTGCCGCAGTTGCTCTTACAATATAATCGTTCATGTTTTTCCTCTTTTCCTGTTATTTTATATTAGGCAAGTGCCTGTTCTGTTATATCATATTCCTTAAATCACCTTCGGTCTTGCAATGATATACATGCGCTCACTCTCTGCCGTCACCGGATCATGGGTAAACGCGTCATACGCTGCCACAAACTCCATGCCTGCCTGCAAAAGCAGCTCTTTCACCTGCTCTAATTCGTAGGCTTTCTGATAATGAAGTTCCTCGTATTTCCGATAGAGGTCACTTTCCTCCCGGATAAAAAGCGTCAGGTCATACTCATTGACCATCTCATCCTCATAAAAATAGTTTTCCCAGATGAAACTGCTCTCTTCCCGGTTTTCACTGATGGTGCATTCTCCCATCAGATCCCGGTATTTATGCACGGTGTTCAGATCAAAAATAAACACGCCGTCCTCTGCAAGATATTCTTTGACCAGCCCAAATACTTTTTTCAGATCTTCCGGTTCCATGATATAGTTCATCGAATCGCAGACACTCACGACTGCCCGGATATTTCCAAACAATTCCAGTTCCCGCATATCCTGAAGAAGATATAAAATATCATTCCGCTCTTCTTCCTCCTGACGTTCTCCTGCAATCTCTAACATTTCGGCAGAATTGTCCACTCCCACCATATCATAGCCTGCATCTGCCAAAAGCCTTGTCATTTTTCCGGTACCACAGCCGAGTTCCACCACGGTGCCATCTGTCACCTGATACTCCTTTAACAGACTGATAAGATATCTGCTCCACTCCTCATAAGGTACATTATCCATAAAAAGATCATATACCTGTGCAAAACTGCTGTATGCTTCCAATGTTTTCTCTCCTTGATTATTTTTTCACGAACCTTTATACTACTAGAGAAGCAAGATCCAATATTCTTAAGGTTTTTTCCTTTTGATATCCCGATAGTATAAAGCGAGGTTTTTTATGCCCGAGAATTACGACCATTATATCACAAAAAACATAAAAGCATTATATAAACGGCGACTTTTTTCACCAATTGTATATCTGATCATCGTGATCGTACTATGGCATGTATTTTCACTGACGGATCTTTTATTTCCGGTGCAGCTGACGGATGATGTTACGCTGGAATCTGCCTACCGGAATGACGCTGCCAACATGCATACCACACTGACAGATTTAAAATTCACAGGATACACCCGAAATAACTTTTCCGGGACTTCCGGTTATTATTATTACACGATCCGGAATGATGAATGTATCATCGTACTGCTTTCTCCTTCCACCTGTGAAGAGGGACTTCCTTTCATTGACGAGGTAACATTTACCGGGAAGATCAAAAAGTCCACTGTTTCTTTCCAGTCACTTTTAAAAAATATGTCGGACGATCTCGGCTGGACAGAAAGTGGAATCACAAGCAAAGTTTCCGGATATTACATCAGTGAACCGGATTATAATCGTACCATAAATACGATCCTTTTTACAGTCATATTTGGCACCAGTATTTATGCGATCCTCTGTATCGTACTCTATATCCTGTTTATTTTCTTCCCGGTACTCTCTCCCTGCTGCCAGGATCTCGCCTTATTCGGCAATCCGAAAAAGCTGTTAGACCAGGCGGAGGAAGAACTTGCAACGCTGCCCCAGCTTGCAACGGAAGATATGTTTATCACAGAACACTTTTTTATCGAGACCTCCGTTTACGGAAATGCGATCATCCCGATCGACCAGATCATATGGATTTACAAGTACTCCACACTCCATAAGTTTTTCTGGTATCATTTCAGTATTTCCTACACACTGCATATCAGTGCCAACAGGCATTTGTATATCCAGTGCCCGAAGAATATAAAATCCGATATTGATGGTATCATGGATTACCTTGCGGAGGCCAATCATAACATTCTGGTCGGATTCAATGAGAAAAACCGGCTGGAAGTACAGAAAATACAGGGAACGCCGATGAACTTTGAGAAATTTATCGCCTTCCTGAAAAAGCGGATCTGATGTAACCGGAGTTTAATTGGCGTAGTGTCGCAGATTCTGTAGTGCTTTTATAGGTTGTGAGGGGCAGATATAAGCGTCCTC
>ENA-ORUM01002360-ORUM01002360.1-human-gut-metagenome-genome-assembly--contig:-NODE-2360-length-11015-cov-2.366971_pt1 | contig 11015 bp, 7 predicted proteins | sample MGYA00242083_ERZ509217 | MGnify/ENA primary metagenome ERZ509217 (study PRJEB26280, sample SAMEA2338831) | human gut metagenome | biome: human gut; feature: human-associated habitat; material: faeces... | reverse complement strand
GTCAAAACCTCCGTTTCCTTATTCATAATGGGTAGGGTCAACCCTATCCCCCCGCCCTTTCCCATTCATGGGAAAGGGGGCGGCTCTGGAGGATATCCCCCCGCCGCCTTGCCGGGAATAGCACAGCCGGGGCAGGCCGTAAAGGGCAAGCCGCCGCAAGCGGCGGGCGTTCCGCCCCTTGACTGCCTACTCCCGGCTGTGCTCAATAGTAGGCGGCGACGGGGGATATACCACCAGAGCCCCTCTCTAAAAGAACGCCATGCAAGGCGCGGGGGAGGGGCGCGGGAAAAAGAAAGAGCCTCGGGACAAAATGTCTCAAGGCTTACTTTTCCCGGTCGGTCTTTTTCTCCGGCGCGGTGCGCTCCGGGGGCTGTTTCTCTTTCCACGCGGCCAGCAGGGACATGATCTGGTCTTTCATCTCCCGGGGCGTGGCATCCTTGCCGAAATACTTGTTCAGTTCAGCGGCGGAAATAATCACCTTGTCTACCTCCTTTTTCTCGCGGCTCAAAATGCCGTCAATCACATCGCCGTTCAGTTTCCCGTCCTTATCCAGCTTGCGGAGCTCCTGGGCCTGGGAGAGCGAGGGGGACGCCTGCTCGCCCTCAATGGAAACGGCGATAAACCTCTGGTTCTTGGGCTTGATGAACGAAATTTCCACGGCGGGGGTAAAGGACAGCTTTTTCTCGTTCACCATAGACTGGAGCTCCGGCACAAGCTCGGTCAGCCGGATATACCGCTGTACCTGCTTGTAGTTCATGCCGTTGCGTTCCCCCACGATCTCCGTGGAGCGTTTCCCCACGTCCCCGGCGGCCACGCCCTCCAGCTTTGCCCCCTGGTGGCTGATGGCCTCCACCTGCATTTTCAGCGACTGCGCCTTTTCCATCGGCAAAATCTTTTCCCGGTGGCGCAGGTTGTCATCCGTCATAGCGAGGATGGCCTCGTCGTCCGTCATGTTGCGGATGATACAGGGCATATTCCCAAACCCGGCCAGCTCACTGGCCCGCTGGCGGCGGTGGCCCGCGATGATTTCATAGCCGCCGCCCTCGCGGGGACGTACCAGCGCGGGCTGGTGTACGCCGTTGTCCTTGACCGACTCCACAAGCCCTTTCATTTCCGCATCGTCCCGCACCCCAAAGGGATGGTCTTTGAACGGGAACAGCTCCGAAAGATTGAGATATACAATCTCTTCCTTTTCGGCGCGGGTAGCGTCACGGGGCGGGGGCGGCACTTCCGGCGCAGGCTGGGGAGCGGCGGGAGCCTCTTCCTTGCCCTTTACCGTGGCGGCCTTTCCACCCTTGCCTTGGGACATTTTGTCTCGAGGTGGGGACGGGGGCTTGTCCGTGGCCGCCTTGTCAGCCTTGGCCGGGCGGCCACGGCGGGCCCCCGTCCCTCCCGGTTCACCGGGCCCCGCTTTTTCTTCCTTGGGCTTGCGGCCCCGCCTGCCCTTGGGCTTTTCCGGCTCGGGCGCTTTTTCCCCGGTGGTCTTGCCCTCTTTGGCGGGCCCCTTTTTCTCGGCGGCCTTTTCCTCCGGGGCCGGGGTAGGCGGCTGTTCCGGTTCGGGCGGCTCGTTCTTTTCCACCTCCGCACGTTCCGCCGCCCGGCGCTCCGCCATCAGCTTTTCAATCTGGTCAGCGGAGACATTCACCTCGCCGGGAGCACCAGCGGGGGCATCCTGGGCGGGCGCATCCCCAGCGGCCTGCTCGGGGACGTTCTCCGGGGTCGGGGGCTCCGGCGTGGGAGCGTCCTGGGCAGGAGCACCCTCCGGGCCGTTATCGAACAAGCTGGGCTGGGGATTTTCTTCCTGGCCTGTGTTCAGTTTTTCGTCTGCCATTCGTTACCTCCTTTTTTAATTTCGTGAATGTTGCACAAATCTTGCGCTAAAAGTTTGTTACTATTTTTTCGCCTCCCTCCCGGCTATCCACGCAAAAAAGCCGCCCGTTTTTTCATGCCGGACGGCTTTTTGCGTAATGTGATAGCTCTGATTAAATTTTTTTGTGGGTGTAGGCTCCGAAAAGCCTTGATATTACAGCGTTCCTAATAGGAGACATTCATATTAGAAGTATCACATTTCAAAACCCTAAAACCCATATCCATTTTTTGACAATACATATCATTTTGCAGCATAATTTCAGCACTTATTCTACGGATCCGTTCCTTACCAATCTCACAAATCGTATGAGGAACACCCAACTGTTCACATAACTTTATAGCATTTCGAGCTACTTTTTTGCTTTTCTCAGAAGATAAATTTTCTTCTGATATTTCTTCTGGAAGCTGAACTAAAATGAACCTAGAATTTACTCCCTGCTCCAAATTCGCAAGAAATACAGCGTGAGCTGTAGTGGCTGAACCTGAGAAGAAATCTAGAATATAATCGTTTTGAGAAACACCACAAAACTCAATAATTCGTTTGATAATATCCTCATCTTTTGGATTTTCAAACACTTTTTCTCCCAACAAAGTCGCCAGTCGTTTAGAAGCAGCTCGTCCATCCTTATAGAAAACACTATAAGGAACACTGTATTCTCTATCTTTCAAATAAGATTTAAGTGTTGGCACAGACTTCTCATCTTTACCAAATGCTACACGCCCCTGAGCAATCCACTCTTTCATAGTCTTTTCATTGGTAAGCCAACCTCTGGATGGAATTTTTACTGGTTTACCAGTAATAGGATGCATTACATTGTACTTAGGTCCCCCTCCGCCTGGCCAAGAAATATTATCTGAAAAATAAATCCCCTTGTCATCTACTCGACAATAGTGAGAGTGGTCATTGGCAGGATGTCCTCCCGGAAGATTCTTAAACCATGTCTTAAGTTCCCTTTCAATACGCTCATAGTCATCACAATATGTTTTTCTAAGCAAATCATATTGAGCATAAATATCATCAAGGCCTTGTTTCCTTTCTCTCCAAATGATTTTATTTTCTCGAATATAATCATAATTACGGAAGTAACAAAGGATATACTCATGAGAAATGCTAATGTGCTTCGAATCGTTTTTTCGTCCAGCAGCCCAAATCAATTCGGCAACAAAATTGCTTCTTCCGAAAATCTCATCACAAATTATTTTTAGAGTATTCACTTCATTTTCATCAATCGAAACAAAGATTGCACCATCATCTGTCAGTAAGTTCTTAGCAATTTTGAGTCGTGGGTATAACATATTTAACCAGTCCGTATGAAAACGTCCATTACTATCAAGATTTTTGACAAGTCGATTACCTTCATCATCAAACTGTCCGCTGTTTGCTAGATACTCCTCTGTACTTTGTGCAAAATTATCTTCATATACAAAATCGTTTCCCGTATTGTAGGGAGGGTCTATGTAAATCATTTTGATTTTTCCCAGATATGTTTCCTGCAAAAGCTTCAATACCTCAAGGTTGTCCCCTTCAATATACAAGTTTTCGGAGTCAAATCCACCCGGTTTGCCATCTTTGCCAACACTTTCTTCTCTGCAAGGGCGGAGGGTTTTAGAAATAGGTGCATTTGCCAGCAGCACAGACTTTTTCTTGTCCGGCCAAGTAAACTGATAGCGTTCTTCTTTGCCATCCACTCCTCTTGTATTGATTTCCTGCATCAATACATCTTTGTCTATGGCACGCACAACTTTCCCATTTTCATCAATGGTTTCTGTAATTGCGTTGGGGAATAGCTCCGCCAGTTTTTTGTAATTTTCATCCGCCTTGTTGGGCGTGTGCATTTTCAGCTTGTCCATTTTCATTTTCCTCCTATTTTATAACACATCCAAACTTGCAAGATATGCTCTGACTTTTTTATTTAAGTCATTCAATTTATCATATATTTCTTTCGTCATTTTTTGTTCTTCATCTGTTGGTAACGCATCCTCTTTACAAATAGCACAAAATGATAAATTCCATCGTTGCTGAAATACATGAAGTTGATAATTGCAAAGCTCTAATATTTTATTATACCCATTATAGATATCTTCTCTTATAAAAGGAGCATTTGCTTGTAAATTATCTTGTGCAACGAAAAATGCTTTCACTGCCGTTTTATAAATTTTCTTATCATACTCATCTTTTTCTTCTTCGCTATCAAATGCTGGTGTACTAATCATACCATAAGGATTTAATTTAGATGTGTGTTTTATCATAGCAAAAAAATCTTTTGAAAGTTGTCGGTAGATTTCAAATTCTGTATCGAATCTGGTTTTACTTATATAGTTTTTTCTCTCATTGACACTTTTTTTATCTTCCAGTGCCTTATCTAGAGATAATTGAAACTGTTTTATAACAAAATCCCTCACAGGCGGAATGAAAAAACCTGTTATGATTATGATCCAACCCAAATTCATTGTAATAAAATCAAGTATATTAGTCATTATATAACTCCTTTTTGAATTGATTAATTTTCTGCACCAACTCAAACTTCTTCTTCGGCTGTTTTTCTGCTCTCGCCTGCTTTTCCAGCTTCGCAATCTCTTTTTGCAACTTTGCTTTCTGCTCATCCAGTGCAATTTGTTCTTCCAGGGTATTTCCAGCATCCATATTGATTTCCCCGATCTGAACAATAATATTTTCCCAAATCTGATTCAGGTCCAGTCCCTTTAGCGTAACTGTAATGTCTTCAGTTTTCTGCCACGGTGTCATCATCAGTTTTGTGTGATAAACCGCCAGCCTTGCTTCCTGTTCATACTCCAATACCATCAGCATATTCTGAGGAATGATCTTTGAAATGGTAACGATGTTCTTTTCGTCAAAATCCTTATGCTTCAAAGACACCAGAAGTACATAGAACGATTTGACACTTTCCCCTTCCGAAACCTGCACGCGGGAAGGGGAAATTTCATTTACAATGGAAAGTTTAGAAATATCATAGTCGATTTTTTCTTTCGCCGCTGTATTCATTTGAAATTTAGTATAGATCGCTTTTTTCGGAAGCTGCTTGTTCATTTCCGTATTTTGAGGTAATCCAAGCATTTTTTCAGCCCCTTCCTTGTAATATTATCAGATGTTCGTTACAGATGAAATGATATATTTTTTGCAATCTGGGTTCAAAGTAACAAAGGTTTTGTTCTCTTATGACTTCTTCTGCGAAATAGATTTTGGCAATTCCTTAATGACCAAAAAGCAAATCAATTCAAAATCATCCAAACCTTTGATTTCATTTGACAGAAAACTGATCTGTCCACCACCTAAAAAGGCATCAATATCACTTTCCTCTTTTACTTCTATAATAGAGGAAATGGCTCTTTCCAAAAGCTTTGATAACTCTCTCATATCTTTACCATCACGGGTTTCTTTATTGAACACCTTACACAATACTATATTGGGTTCCGATTTTCCCTTGCAAAGATAACGCATTTTATCCAGCATATCTTTGGGTGACAAATGATCACAAACGATATCCCCATCCTGACTGACATAAACCATATAAAATGGATGCAGCCGATTTTGATTATCAATATTAACGCTGTTTGAACGATTTTTCAAAACATAGATCACTCCTACCGGCATTTCTTCCGATGCCGGGACTACAGCATGTAACCCAAAAGGTGTTTTATCCAAATCTGCATGATTTTTGATATACGCAAGCAAATCAAGCCTAAACTTATTCAATCCCAAATCCATAATGGAAATACCTGTGGTCATATCTTCAATATCTACCACTTCTTCTTTCAGCCGTTTCAACTGATTTTTTCGATATTCCAGGTCTGTTTTCTCTTCATCGCTCAGTAAGTTATCATCACCTGTTGCAGTCATGTCCACAATTTTCATACGGGTTTCAACCTTCGCTTTCAGGTCGATATACTCATCAAGCGTTACATCCGGCCAAAAATTAACAAGCTGAATATAAGCATTACGGCTTCCAATACGGTCAATACGCCCGAAACGCTGAATGATACGGACCGGATTCCAATGGATATCATAGTTAATCAAATAATCACAGTCCTGCAAATTCTGACCTTCGGAAATGCAGTCGGTTGCAATGAGTAAATCAATCTCTCTGTCATCATTCGGCATCAGAAGCTGTTTATCCTTTGAAATCGGAGAAAAACAAGTCAATACCGTATTCAAATCACTACGAAGCTTTGGAATTGTTGTACGTCCTTCGATAGAACCGGATACGATTGCTGTATTCAACCCAAAATTTTCTTTTACGTACTTGCTTACATGATCATACAAATAACCTGCTGTATCTGCAAAAGCAGTAAATATTATAATTTTCTTATTCCCCTCATTGATTGGATGTTCCATTTTGTTTTTGATCACCTGAAACAATTCCTGCAGTTTGCTGTCATACTCAGGTGTAATATCTCCAACCATAGAGGTCAGGAGTTCCAGTGTTTCTCTATCTTTTGCAAGACTGATTCTCCATGACTTGTAGTCCATATCACCAATTTCAATTTTTACTTTTCTGCCAAATGTAAAAAGTTCATCATCGTTCTGATCTTCACCATCGAACTCATCCAAATCTGTGATATCCACTAGATCCAATTTCACCGAGGACATTTTATCATAGCTATCAATGATTTGTATTGTAGAATCGATCAATGCTAAAATTCTTTTCAATGTGAGATTAAAAGAAAATACAGAACTTTCCATTCGTTTCATCAAGTTGATAGCTGTTAATCTACGAATCCCCTGTTCACGATTTGCCTGTGTAAAACCAATATTCACTTTATTGTCGCCATATAACTCAGCATACTTTTCCATTTTGCTTGGTAAAATAAAATGTGTTGGCGTATAGATCGTCAATGTCAGCAGCATAAGCTGCTCAAAAATTTCATTATAATTGATTGCTTCCTTTAGATTTGTAAAACGTGGACTTAATGATATGGGCTTCAATCTAGTTGGAAATGTTCCGATATCCGCTGTATCATAATATTTCTGAATATGTTTACGGGAGCGAGCTATGGTTACAGAATCCAAAACCTCAAAAAAGTCAAAGTCCAGCATGCGGAGTAAGTTTGCTGTTGTACGATCAACGGCTTCCCACTTGCTCCATGTATTAAATGCTCTTTGGGCATTTTTAAAGATATCATCAATACTACGAGTGGTATTCAATTTATCGTCAATGAGTTCTGTGTTTCCTTCATAGGCAAGAGCTAGCTGATTTTTTAAGTCATTAAAACGATTGTTTACCGGAGTTGCAGATAACATTAAAACCTTAGTCTTTACACCTTTACGAATCACTTTATTGAGCAGTCTTAAATAACGGTTTTCCTTTTCATTATCTTCACCAGATAACTTACCGCCATTACGGAAGTTATGGGATTCATCAATGACAACCAAATCATAATTGCTCCAGTTCAATCTATCTAAGTCAAGTCCATTTGACGTACCCTTTGTACGACTCAAGTCCGTATGATACAATACGTCATAACGTAAACGATCAGATGCAATTGGATTATTTACATAGTTATCTTTATATGTATTCCAGTTGTTTGTCAACTTTTTAGGGCAAAGGACTAGTACAGACTTGTTTCTATTTTCATAGTATTTGATAACGGCTAACGCTGTAAAAGTCTTGCCAAGCCCTACGCTATCAGCTAAAATGCAGCCATTATATTTTTCCAGTTTACTGATGATCGCAAGGGCTGCATCTTTTTGAAAGTTATACAGCATTGACCAAATTTTACTTTTCTTAAAACCTGTAGCTTCATTTGGTAACATATCTTCTGAAATATCTTCCAAAAATTCATTGAAAATATTATACAGCGTTACAAAATAAATAAAATCTGGAGAGTTTTCCTGATATGCGGCGGTAATACTATCAATCACCTCATCTGTAACAATCTGAAGCCTTGTGTTATCCTTCCATAAACTATCAAACAATTCAATATAGGCTGTGGAAAATGGCGTTTCTGTTTTTTGGATCATATTATACGCATTATTACCTCGTTCACATCCCATATCCACAGTGGTAAACCCATTGATAGGCATATAATTTTTATCATCTAGATTGATAAATCCCATCATATTATCATTTGTAGTATTAGATTTGAAGGTAACCTTTTCTCTGATCCATTCGGCACATTCTTTTGCAATAGCTTTTTGGGTCAGTTCATTACGGAGTTTTACTTCAAATTCAGTGCCATACAAACTCCGTTCCCTGTTTAATCTGGGAATGTAAAATTCTCTTTTCTCTTTTTTTGCTTTTTCTGTCACAAAAGTTGGTGATGTGAAAATAAAACGCAGTTCTTCTATGCTTTTCAACTGCTCTTTCAGTTCCTGAAATGCGTAAATTGAAAAACAAGCTGCTGCAATAGATAACTTGCTCCCCTTTTTTATTTCGATAGCTAAATCATCCTTTAATGTTTTTGTTGTATTATTGATCAATTCCATATACATTTCTCCCGAAAAGACACTACCTTAAAAAACACTCATTAAAAACATAGGCAAATATTCTTTGTTAATATCATTATATATCTTAAAACATTTTTTTCCAACTTACATACACTATCTTCTAAAAATAATATCACAACATCTAACATATACCTATAATCTGAATGTACTTTTTCCCGCTTCTTGACCCATTGAATATCATTCTCATCTTATTTTAAAGGCATGAACAGTATCATTATGAATATCTATATTTCAAATGTATCGTACTTAATTATCAAACACTTTATTTGACCATAATAAAATCAAAATTATGTAATTTTGTATGCATAACTTCTTTTCCTCTAATAGAACACACGGTACTATCCTCTGAAAGCAAAAAACATCCCGAAGCACTTTTGTTCCGGGATGTTTTTATCGAATAAAATTACAACTCATCATAATTCAATGCCGATTCCATCTGCAATTCATATCTTGTTGCACCAGAAATATTATCCTGTATATAGATCTCAAACACTTTCGTTTCTCCTGCACTCATGTTCATAACAATACCGTTTCCTGTTCCTTTTAAACTTGTACCATTATAGAAATTCAATTTAAATGCTACAAACTCAAAATCTCTGTCATAGTGGTTTGTGATTTCCCCATATACACGATAAGTCCCTGCAAAATAGTCTGTCTTCAAATTCGAAACAGTAAAGCAATCTTGACTTGAAGTTTCCTTTTGATCCGGTTTTGTAGACTCTACTACATCAGAGTCATATAATCGTACAATTTTCTTTTCATTATCCCAGGAAACCTTTTTCCCAACAGCTTCCGCAACATCATGGACAGGCAGATACGTTGTCCCGTTATAAATAAAAGGTTCGTTTGTTGTAATCAATTCTTTATCATCTACAGTTACTTGTATATTTTGATAAATAACAGATATCTTTTCCTCCATCCATTTACCGTATGCAAATGTGCCACATTGTAATGCAACAACAGTCGCCACAACACCTGCTGCAAATGCTTTGAAATTCCCCATTTCTATACCCCTTTCATGATGTCGTTTCTTATGCCGATTTTACCAGATTATAAATAACCATAACAGGAAACAGAAAAATTAAAAACGTAATCTTTAAAAGCGCCTTTATCATCATATACCTCCATCCTTCTATTACTTCTTTACATCCATAAAACTTATGAAAACAATAAGTCATCTGGATGTTCTCTCCACATCAACTTATGCTTGTGTCAGTTCTGTGCCATAATGCTCTGACCAAAATCCATTATCCAAGGCAATAGTAAAAAACGGTGTCATTTTATTATAGATTTCTGTGTCAGCAGGTTTTGGTATATTCAGAACATAGTTTGTAAATTCCGGTGTTACATTGCCCTGAATGATCTTTCCATATTTCCAGCAAGTTTCTTTCACTTCTCCAAATAAAAGTGCCATATTGATTTCCTCTTGCTCCATATTCCAGCAGTGTATCTCAAAGGTCTTTGCTGTTTTCAGCTTTTTATACATCATTTCTTTCCAACGCAAGTTATTCCTTTCTGTTACATCGAATTCTATATATTCCATTTATCTTTCCTCTTTCACGAAAACAATCTCGAATGTACAAATTCTCTCTGAAATCATCATATCTATTTTTCTAGAAGCTGTAAACAGCTGTTATAAAATACCACCTAAGAAAAAAACGATTTTATAATCATAACAAATTTAGTATTTCCTTTTCAGTTGCTTCTACATAAAATGCCGGAAGCCTTTTGGCTTCCGACTTCTCGTATAGAAAAACATTTTATTCTACGATATTCTTACAGAAATTTAGTAGCCTCTTCAAATCTTGTTTTTTAGCTTCCTGTATCCAGCGTACCATCATATACAGTGCCTATGATAACTATACAAACCAATCGCATTGCAGTATATGTATACTCTGTATAGTTAGTATATCAGCATAGAAAAATATATCAAGTGTAATAACACCGGCACCATTCACTACGGATAATATTAATAGACTTGGGAACACAATGGTATCCAAAGAGCTAAGTCCTAATATTCGTTTAGACTTTTTTGGGACTTCACATGCTATCTCTATACAGATTCATCAATTAAGTAATGGCTTTACGTTCAAACTACGTGCAATACCAATTAATGGAGTTGGGTATTTCTTATCTCCGATCTTTGAAACCATATCTTCAAGGTCAACCATATTCCCAACAAAAACAATGTCAAGATAATGTTTTGCTCGAGAAGCACCGACATAGAATAATCTCCTGCTCTCTTCATCAGCAAAGGTCTTTGCATCAGCATCAATGATGATGATTGCATCAGCCTCAAGTCCTTTAAACTTTCTGGCTGTTGTAAAGAGCACATTTCTATTATCACGTATTGTCTTAATACCATGGTTACCAATCTTTTCAACACCGTGTAGAATGGATGTTGTTTCAGTTTTTACAGTCAGAACACAGATTTGATTGTAAGCATATCCATTATTTCTATATTGATCAATCAACACAGAAATCTTTTTAATTCCCGCAGCCTTATCATCACAAACATAGAACTTCGGCATATCCCCCTTTACACCTTTATTTTTTACTTTAGGTTCAACACTAATTGGTTTCCCGGAAGTATCCGCAATAGAGAAGGTATTTCTACAGTTAACATTCAGAACTAATCTACATTCAGAATTTTTTAGCCAGTTCGGAAATTCACGTCCTT
>ENA-ORUM01002357-ORUM01002357.1-human-gut-metagenome-genome-assembly--contig:-NODE-2357-length-11023-cov-3.608589_pt1 | contig 11023 bp, 9 predicted proteins | sample MGYA00242083_ERZ509217 | MGnify/ENA primary metagenome ERZ509217 (study PRJEB26280, sample SAMEA2338831) | human gut metagenome | biome: human gut; feature: human-associated habitat; material: faeces... | reverse complement strand
TTATAAAAGTGATTATTTTAATCATCCTACCGATAGATAGAAATTGGCTATCATATTATGGTAGGTGGTGATATGATGGCAGACTATCCCAAACAATTAAGGGAGCGGATAACCAAGTTTCGGGAACAAAAAGGGGTATCGGAAAGCAGGATGTCCAGAGAGCTGGGACAAAGCAAATGTTATCTGCAGCAGATATCTTCTGGAAAAACGCGGCCTTCCATGGGAGCATTTTTCAGGATATGTGAATATCTTGAGACGCTACCGATAGAATTCTTTTGGGATGACGGAATTGATTCGATATATATGCATGAGCTTCTGGGTTGTGTAAAAAGTATGACAAAGGAAGATGCCGACTACTTGCTCATGTCGGCAAAATATTTGAGCGGCCGGGGATATACTTCAAAAAATCAAATCTGATTTTTCAAAAGCGACCTGGAAAGGCGCAAAGTGCAAGCCCTTGGAGGAACATTCTTCCGGGGCTTGTCTTTCTGTGTGTGTTTATAAAAGGGTGAGGCTTAAATGAAAAAGAAACCATGGAAGAGGTTAAGTCAGTCAGATTCTGAAGCTGTGATGCGGTTGGTGGATGAATATCAGTCGAGCATAAAACGGATCATTGTATCCGTTTTAAAAGGACAATGGCCGGATGCAGTGGATGATATACTTCAAGATACATATGAGGAGATATGCAGACAGCTCAATTTGATTGAGGAGGCAGAGAATCGGCGCGCATATGTGTGTAAGATTGCAGCCAGACTGGCGATTCAAGCGCACAGAAGATTAGGGCGGGATCTTCCGTTGGACGAAGACGTCCCTGCACCGGAGGATTTATCCTTCAACCTGGATACGATTCTACCCTGCAGCCTATCTCCATCCGATAAGAGATTGTTGAAAAGAGTCTATGAGGAGCAGGACAATATCGTAGACATTGCGAAAGAATTCGGAAAGAAGGATACCGCGCTTCGACAGCAGTTAAAACGGGCCCGCGACCAAGTCAAAAAGATTATTATGAAGGAATAAATTTAAATAGTATGTCACGTTTTAGAAAATAGGACCCACTAATAATAGTGAGGAGGTAGATAAGATGTTGCAGCGGAACGGTGAGGACATTGCTTCTAAAAGCGTCTTCAACGAAGCTAATTTGAAAGAACATCTTAGGGGAAAGACCGCAGATGAACTGATTGAGGAGTTGGAAAAACTTTATGATGAGGAGGAACTGACTGGGGAAGAATTTGATCCGCGGATTGTAGAGATCTATATTGAAGCCATGGAGAAGGTAAGCCCCCCAGATCCTGCCGCTGAACGTGCGTTTGATCGATCTTGGGCGCTGTTCCACACGAAGCATCGTGTCGAAAAAGAACCTTCCAGTTCTCATAGAGCTGTAAAAATTCGATGGCGTATCGAAGCTGCCGTGCTTATAGTTATTTTCTTATGCGTATCCGCTGCAGCATTTGGTTGGAAGGATTATATTATTACATGGAAAGATGAACTGTTTGGAACAGTGCCGCACATACCAGGGACTATGGAACTTAAGGAACCGAATGTGTCTGGCTATCGTTCATTGAAGGAAGCCGTTCAAAAGTATACTGACATTTCGGTCGTGCCTGGATGGATTCCTCCTGGGTATACGATTGACGAGATCTATGAGATGGAAGTCGAGTCAGCTGACGTTATATCGGCAACATATAGAAACGGACAGAAAAGTATTGTTATCAGAGTATTTTGCTACCGAAATACGGAAGATATTTCGGATTTGTGGGTAGAAAAGGATTCTGGTCTGTATAAAGACACTTACCAGACGCACGGAATTGAACATGCCATCTCAGAAAATTATGGACACACGCAGATAATGTGGAGAAATGGTCAATGCACATGTAGTATTACAGGGGATATTTCCCGAGCAGACGCTGAAAGAATGATCAATTCTATCTATGAAAACGGGGGATAACAATGAAAAAAAGACTTGGAACTGTACTTTTATTAGCACTCTTTGTCATTTCCAGTATGATGCCTACCTCTGCAGCCACAGCAGAGATCTGGAATGAAGCAAGAGCCAGCCACTACTTTGATGCATATATGCTGGGCATATCCGCGAAGGGAGGGGGCGAAATGGCGGTTTCGTTCGGTGTATTCGGGACAGATACTATGGATAAAATTGGAGTATATAGTCTGCGGATTGAAAGCGAAATCGCCCCCAACAAATGGATAGAAGAATTCACTGTATACGGAAGCAGTGATCCGGACACTTTCTATGCTATGGATACAATACAGCACGGCGGCGATTTCTATTTTGACGGAATGCCGGGTGTAAAATATCGTGCTGTAATGGTGGCATATGCTAAAAATGCTTCCGGCTATGAATATAGCAAGGAGATGGCATGCACAGGACGGTACTGTGAATAAAAATATTTACATTTCTGCAGGTAAAGTTATATATCTCGAACCTTTATCTAATATCTAAGCTGGTCAGTGCGCAAAAAACAGAGAGTAGGAGTATACCCCTACTCTCTGTTTTAATTTTTATATGGGAAAATAAAGTACATTAAAGCAAGGGACAAAATATGGTGGGGATGCTCAACGGCGTATGCCAACGAGATCAAGCGGCTCTTTTTGCGTCCATCCAGCTCTTTGGTCGAGTTGGATGGACGCTTTTTGTTTGCTGACATAAAAAATCTCGAAAAAAGTTTTTAATCCGGACATGAGCTGTCCGCTTTAACCTGTATGATTCGGCCATGGAGGTAAAAGGGGGGGAGTGTGTGAGGATGAACGATCGGCAACAGCAGCTTATCAGCCTGCTGTGTCAGCGTCGGAGTGATAGCATTCAAAATCTGGCGATGGAACTTGGTGTCTGTGAGCGAACGATTCGCCGGGATATTGAAGAACTCACACTTACTTACCCAATCGAGACTGTCCGTGGCCGATATGGCGGTGGGGTCAGGATGGCAGACTGGTACTTTCAGGACCGGCCAAAACTGACTCCCAAACAAACAGCGCTGCTCAAACGCCTAGCTATTGGGCTGCATGGTGAAGATTTAGATGAGATGAATCGAATTCTCACCCACTTTGCTTCCTGAAGGAGCCTGACTACAGGCCCCATTGTTCTTTGACAAGTTCATACCAGCAGCGCGGAACACCACACAGACACCAGATCCAATGTGCGCCAAGACCCGGAGGCCCCTGCGGGGCCTCGGCGAGCGATACCACAGCGGATCGGACGGCCCCGGCAAGGTCGTTTTCTCATTCCCTGGACTGAAAGCAGTAGAGGTCCCCGGAATGTGTTTGTGAAGGTCTGCCACACCTTTTCCGTGCTGTTCCTAACTCACCGGGGGAGCGAGCTGCAAATGCGGTGAGATGATCAGTAACCAAACAAATGATATGAGGATTTGAATGATGGAAAAATGTAACTATTGGAAAAAACCTCACCAAAATATCGACCATGTCTTCCGGAACTTGCTCCCGGCTCACGGGATGGTAGAGCGTCCGGCACAGGTGGAACTGAGCCATCAGATGCTGGACACCATGCTGAATAACAGCATCGCCCTGTGCGATGCCGGGACAGGTATTGGAAAAACATACGCCTATCTGGTAGCAGGGGTCGTGTTTCGCAAATACAGGTCGTGCATCGGTCTACCAGAGCAGCCCCTGCTGATCTCTACTTCCAGCATCGCACTCCAGGGTGCGATCATCCACGATTACCTTCCATTCCTCTCCAAAGTTATGATGGCTGATGGCCTGTTGGACAGTCCGCTCCGAGCAGTGCTGCGGAAAGGAAAATCCCACTATGTCTGTGATGCCCGCCTGATGAAGCGGCTCCAGACCGCGAACCTGGATCGGAAGAATCCGCTGGCAAAAGCGGCACTCCTCTCCATGAGAGACCATTTGGACCTGGACATGGCCCCTCATCTCAGCGGATATGACCGTGAACGGATCTGTGTTCCTACAACGTGTGACTGCGGCAAGACTGAATGCCGTTATCTCTGCTATCTGGATGTGTGTGCCTCAGAGAGATATGCCATCCAGGTTTGTAATCACAACCTCCTTCTGGCCGACGCCATTCACCGAGGGAGTGGGAAACGCCCCATTCTGCCGGATAGCTGCGCCATCGTAATGGATGAGGCCCACAAGCTGCCGGAGACCGCTCGGCAGATGTTCGGTATTACACTGGCAGCAGGAGAACTGCATACTCTATGTAGAAAACTGCGGAGGGAGCAGTTCCTGCTGGCGGCGGAGACCTTGGAGGACACGGCAGGGCTTCTGCTGTCTGAGATGGCCAAGCCCTGGAGCGGAGACAGCTCCTTTTCTCATTTCAGCATCCCCCTGGATGGGGTGGAACGTACCTTGTCGGTGATCCACCGACAGATCCGACGGATGCTGACTGCCGGCACCAGGATGGAACTGGAGCGAGTGCTGGATAAAACAAAGCTGTTTTGCCTGCACCAGCCGGACATGGTGTATTACACCGCTGAGGACGAGACTGGCGGTTCCATGCTGTGTGCCTCTGCTATGGATCTTACAGCACAGCTCCGGCAGACGCTATGGCAGCAGGACCGGCCCATGATACTGGCTTCCGGCACGCTGGCAGTGGGCAGCAACTTTCGGCGGTTCAAAGAGGAAACTGGCCTGCTGGCCGAGGGCAGGGTGCGGGAACATACCGCCCCCTCTCCCTTCGACTACCAGCGGAACTGCCTGCTGTACCTGCCCCAAATGCCGCCTATCCAGGCTGACAGCGATTACTATGACGACCTTGCAGAACAGATCGTCAAGCTGTTGGACGCAGCTAACGGCCACGCTTTGGGGCTGTTTACCTCCTACGCGGCCATGTCCGCTGTGCGTGAACGGCTGAAACAGCGGGACCTGCCCTATCCTGTGTTGACTCTGGGCCGGAACGGCGGACACACGATGTCGGAGTTTATGGCTCACCCAGGCAGTGTTCTGCTGGCTGCTGGAGCAGCGTGGGAAGGTTTTGATTTTCCTGGAGACTGCGTATCTCTGCTCGTTCTCCCCAGGCTGCCGTTCCCGATCCCGGACGCGGTGAAGGAACAGGAGCGGATGAAACACGCCACGCTTCACGATTTTCTCCGAACCGTGGTGGTGCCGGAGATGCAGATCAAACTGCGTCAGGGATTCGGGCGGGCGATCCGCACTGAGACAGATACCTGTGTGGTCGCTATCCTGGATGAACGTGCCGGGAAGAATCGGCGCTATTTCCGGGACGTGCTGACTGCTTTGCCGGAAGTGCCGGTCACCCACAGCCTGAAGGATGTGGAGCGGTTCATACGGGCTGTGAAGCCGGAAGGCTACTTCCTGGAGGGCGCGGCATGAGCAACATCAAAACAGAACTGCAATACCGGATCGCCCTGGGTATCCTGGGACAGATGTGTTCAGCTGGCCTTGTCAACGACCAGGAGGCAGAGACCATCCGGCGGCTGGCAGCAGAGAAATACCGCCCGGAAACTGTTCGGGGATTGTAATGGATATTCCAGCCCAAGTGTGGTAGTGTTGGCGTTGACCAAACTGGCAGAAAGGAGTCAGCACGATAGAATACACATTTTACGCCGAGCAGACATACCTTCTGAAGGAAGGATGTGTCCGGGCCAGAGTGCTGCCTGCCCAGGAGGCGGAAGCACTTGGCTATGAGGACGGTTATACAGCCTAGAAGCCGGAGGGCAGACTGTATGTAGATGGCTTTGACAGCGAGGCCGCAGCCAGATACCATCTGGAGGGCCTGACAGACTGCAAGATCATGAATTGAAAGGAGCTGAGACGATGGCAGCGAATGTGACCTACATACCGCCCAAGGCGGCAAAACCGGAGACCCTGCGGGTTGCGGCTTACTGCCGTGTCAGCTCCGACTCCAGTGACCAGCTCCGCTCCTATGCCACCCAGATTAAGGTGTACACGGAGCAGATCGGCGCCCATGCGGATTGGGAGCTGGTGGACGTGTATGCGGATGAGGGCCTGACCGGGACCCGGATGGATAAACGGGAGGACTTTCAGCGCCTGCTGGCTGACTGCCGCAAGGGAAAGGTCGATCGTGTGCTGTGCAAATCCATCTCCCGCTTCGCTCGGAACACCAAGGACTGTCTCGCAGCCCTGCGGGAATTATCCGCCCTGGGCGTGACCGTCTACTTTGAAAAAGAGAATATCGACACCGGGACGCTCACCAGTGAATTGATGGTGAGCGTCTCCGGCGCTCTGGCCCAGCAGGAGTCCATCTCCATCTCCCAAAACCAGCGCATGAGCTACAAGCGGAGAATGGAACGGGGGGAGTTTATTACCTGCAAAGCCCCCTTCGGCTACCGCTTGGTGGAGGGGAAAGAATTGGAGATCATCCCGGAAGAAGCCGAGCGGGTACGATGGATATTCGCATCCTATCTTTCAGGAAAAAGTCTGGAGTGGATTGCGGAACAGATGGAAAAGGCTGGAATTCCAACTCCGGACAATGCTCCATACTGGCAGAAAACATCCATTCTCTATATCCTGACCAACGAGAAGTACATCGGTGACTCCCTGAACCAGAAATACCTCTCCGGTGGTTTCCCATTCCTCAAACGGAGAAACCACAGCGAAGCCGACCGGTATTACATTGAAAATACACATCCCGCTATCGTGTCCAGAGAGACATTTGAAAAAGTACAGCAACTGCTCCAACGGAAGGGCGCACGGCAACGGATGGAACACCCCCGTTCCTCCCTGGTCAGGAAGATCCGGTGCGGCCAATGCGGGACTGTGTTCAGCCGTAGGGCGGGGCGTAGCGGTCTGGTGACTTGGTCTTGCAGAAAACACGACAGGGATGCGGCAAGCTGTCCAGTGGGCCGGATACCGGAAACAGAGATCTACGCCGCCTTCGTTCGGATGTACAACAAACTCAGGGCCAACGCGGACATCGTCCTGAAACCGGCCCTGACCCAACTGGATGACCTGGAGCGCGCCCTGCAGCGGGAAACCCCCGCCATGTTGGAGGTCAACCGGGCCATTGCCCAGGCCGCCGAGCAGAGCCATAACATCAGTAAGCTGCAAGCAGCCGGGCTGCTGGACACGGATGCCTGCGCCGCCAAGCTGAATGCCATCAACATCCAGCTCACCCAGCTTCGGAGAGAACGCCGCCGCCTGCTGGAACATGACGATATCGAGGACACCATCGGCAGGCTGCATCAGACGGCGGACGCCATAAAGGCCGGGCCGGAACGGTTGGATACCTTTGACGAGGATCTGTTCGAGGAACTGGTGGAGGAGATCGTGGCAGAGAGCCAGACTCGCATCCGGTTCCGGCTCCATGGCGGAATTGAGCTGGCAGAGAAAGTCGGGAGGGCAAAACGGTGAGCTATCGGAAGATACTGTATGGCTATCAGATCCAAAACGGAGAACTGACCCTAGTGCCGGAGGAGGCCGCTGTGGTCAATCGCATAGCGGGCCTCTACCTGGACGGCCTATCCTATCAGAAGCTGGCCGACCTGCTGAATCAGAAGAATATCCCCTTCAGCCAGGAAGCGCCGGCATGGGACAAGCACAAGGTCAAACGCCTGCTGGAGAACCCCCGTTACACCGGACAGAAGGGCTATCCGGCCATCTTAGACGGTGGGACTTTTCACTGCGTCCAGAGCCGCATTCAGGAAAAAACGGCAAAACAGACACCCAAAGCAGAGCGGCCAGCCCTCAAGTTGGTAAGCCGTCTGCACTGTGCCGCCTGCGGCGCGGCCCTCCATCGGATGGGCGGCAGGAACCGCCAGAGCGACACCCTATACCTGAAATGTGTCCAATGCGGCGCTGTCATCACCATGCGGGACGAAGTCCTGCTGGATGAGATCGCCCGCCAGACGGCGGAACAGGAGCGGCCAGAGCGGATATCCTACCAGCCCTCCGGGGAGGTCGTGCGTCTCACCAACGCCATCAACCGGGGGCTGGAGCACCCGGACGATCCACAGGAGATCGTCTCCCTGATCTTGCAGGGGGCCGCGGCGCGGTACGCCTGCTTCCCCGACATAACGGAACAAATCGACCGCCCGCTGGATGTGTGCTTGGACCATATCCGTCTGGCGGTTTCTCATATCAACTTATCGGAAGAAGGTACGGTGGAGGCGGCATTCCCATCCGGCCACCGGGAAAGGACAGAACATGGAGCAGACTGTACAGCGGCGGGTGCGGATCATCCCCGCCAAGAGGGATACTGACACCCCGCAGCCGGGGAAAAAGAAGCACCAGAGGGTAGCGGCCTACTGCCGGGTATCCACCGACAGCGAGGAGCAGATCACCAGCTACGAGGCGCAGAAAGCCTACTACACCCAGAAGATCGAGGAGAATCCAGACTGGGAGCTGGCCGGCATCTTTGCTGACAAGGGACTTTCGGGGACCAGCATGAAAAAGCGGGAAAACTTCAATAAGATGATCGCCGCCTGCAAGCGGGGCAAGATCGACACCATCCTGACCAAATCCCTCTCCCGCTTCGCCCGGAACACGGTGGACTGCCTGGAAACAGTGCGGATGCTGAAAGCCCACGGCATCGGCGTCATCTTTGAAAAAGAGAACATCAATACCCTCACCGAGTCCAGCGAGTTCCTCATCACCCTGTTCAGCGGTTTCGCCCAGGCAGAAAGTGAGTCCCTCAGCAAAAATATCATCTGGGGCAAAGAGGAGAGCAAAAAGGCAGGTAAGGTGCCCTTCCAGTATAAGAAACTGCTGGGTTACCGGAAAGGGCTAGACGGAAAGCCGGAGATCGAACCGCAGGAGGCAGAGACAGTGCGGCGCATCTATCGGAGGTACCTGGATGGATGCAGCCTGTCCCAGATCCAGCAGGAGCTGGAGGCGGACCGTGTCCCCACTGCCCAGGCTGTTCAGCGGTGGTCGTATCAGGTGATCCGCAACATCCTCACCAACGAGCGTTACATTGGGGACGCCATGCTGGGCAAAACCTTTATCACCGACTGCATCAGCAAACGGGTGAAGAAGAACAACGGAGAGCGGGGCCAGAGCTATGTGGAGAACAACCACCCCGCCATCATCCCCAGGGAGCTGTTCTACCGGGTACAGGAGGAGATGACCCGACGGGCCAGCAAGCGGAAGGTGATGCAGAAAACTGGCAAGACGGAGCTGGGCAAATACTCGGCCAAATACGCCCTCTCCGAGCTGCTGGTGTGCGGGGAGTGTGGGACCCCCTACAAGCGGGTGACCTGGGCCAGGAACGGAAAAAAGCGGATCGTTTGGCGGTGCATCTCCCGACTGGAATTTGGAACGAAATACTGCCATAACTCCCCCACACTGGACGAAGAAAAACTGCATCAGGCCATCCAGGAGGCCATCAACGAGTTTGCCCAGGCTGGAACGGAAGTGAAGGAGGATATGCTGACATTCACTGCAATGGCCTGGGGAGGCGATGCCATTGATGGAGTCAGTCTCATCGACCTGCGTCAGAAACTGAAGGACATCACCGCCCAACAAGCACTGCTGCTGGATCAGGTGCTGGAACACATGGATGACGAGATCCTCAATGCTCAGCTCAAGGCAATGATGGACGAAAAACAGGCCCTTCAGGAACAGATCGCGGCAGCGGAGCAGAGCCAGACCCACAATGCAGCCCAGGAATCCCGGATTGCGGAACTGCGGGAGTGGATGGCGAAACTGGAGGTCAACCAGCAGTACAGCGATGAACAAGTACGCATGGCAGTGGAACGGATCACAGTGGTGGACGCTGAGACCATCCGAATCCGCTTTCGGTATCCAGGGGCGGAACTGGAGAAAAAACTGTGATATAATTAGGAAAAGGAGACAAATAGAATGGAACTTTACATCACAGGAGATACCCACGGAGACTTTAGCCGTTTTCGGCCTGAGAGCTTTTATGAGCAAGAGAGACTGACAAAAGAAGATGTCATCCTGGTCGCCGGGGACTTCGGCGGCGTGTGGTACGGCGACAGCCGGGATGACGCAGGCCTGAACTTCCTGGACTCCCGGCCATTCACCACGGCCTTCGTGTCCGGCAACCATGAAAACTATGACGCCTTGGCTGCCTACCCCCAGGCGGAGTGGCACGGCGGCAGGGTGCGAACGATCCGCCCCTCGGTGCTGATGCTGGAGCGTGGGCAGGTGTTCGATCTGGGCGGGAGGATGTTCTTTGTGATGGGCGGCGCCAGCAGCCACGACATCCAGGACGGCATCCTGGAGCCGGACGCGCCGGACTTCCTGCGGCGGTTCCAGCAGCTCAACGCCCAGGGCGCAGCTTTCCGGGTCAACCACCGCTCCTGGTGGCGGGAGGAGCTGCCCAACGAAGTGGAGTATGCCGAGGCCAGGGCCAGCCTGGACCAGGTCGGGTGGACGGTGGACTACCTCCTCACCCACTGCGCTCCCACCAGCATCCAGAACGACCTGCTGGGGCCGCTGTCCAAACCGGATGCCCTCACCGACTTCCTGGAGGGAATCAGCCAGCGGTGCCGGTTCAAGTATCATTTCTTCGGACACTACCATGAAAATGAGATCATCCGGGAAAAATATGTGCTGCTGTACGAGCAGATCATACGGCTGAAATGAAAGCATCGGGGATGGACGTGCTGAGTATGGACGTCTATCCCCGATGTTTTTATTCCCGAAGAGTATACAATGAGGTCAGTATACTGCAAGTAAGGCTGTGGATGCTTAGTACATCAGTTCTTGCAGATGTAATCCAAACATCTTGTTGGGCGACATAATCTCAATTGTAATTTTCGACATCATATGATATGCTTTTTGTAAGATTTGATTTTGTTTTCATTGAGAGGTGAGGCGTGTGGCAAATCAAAGCGCCCTTTCATATTATGATACGCTAAAAATTGACGAGATTTTCTCTCAGCATGGATGGCCGAAAGATGCTGTTAATAAAAGCAGTCTGTATAAACGGTTTATACGTACATATGAACAATTGAGCGTTGATGAAAGAGATTTATTTATAAAATTAAGTCGGTTATATAAATGGGTTTCTCTATCCGAATATTCGGATTTAGTAGTACAGTTATTAGAGAAAGCCATAACTAAATATTATAATATCAAGGCTCAAGAT
>ENA-ORUM01002346-ORUM01002346.1-human-gut-metagenome-genome-assembly--contig:-NODE-2346-length-11072-cov-2.575111_pt1 | contig 11072 bp, 7 predicted proteins | sample MGYA00242083_ERZ509217 | MGnify/ENA primary metagenome ERZ509217 (study PRJEB26280, sample SAMEA2338831) | human gut metagenome | biome: human gut; feature: human-associated habitat; material: faeces... | reverse complement strand
AATTTTCTTACGAGGCATAGCTCCCTGTCCCTTGGCATTGATACCACGCACACTGCCGCCATTTTCCAAAGCGCCTTTAAACACTGCAAATTCACAGTCTTTTACCACTTCGGAAACATCGGTCAGTTCCATGCCAAACCGCAAATCCGGCTTGTCAGAACCAAAGCGGTTCATGGCTTCCTGCCAGGTCATTCTCTGAATAGGCAGCTGTACTTCTATATCCAGAACCTCTTTAAACAGGAACGCCAACATTCTTTCGTTTACGTCCAGAACATCTTCCACATCTACAAAAGACAGTTCCATATCAATCTGGGTAAATTCCGGCTGGCGGTCCGCACGCAAATCTTCGTCACGATAACATCTGGCCAGCTGGAAATAACGGTCATAACCGGAGCACATCAAAAGCTGTTTAAAAATCTGGGGAGACTGCGGAAGCGCATAAAAACTTCCCGGGTGCACACGGCTCGGCACCAGATAATCTCTGGCTCCCTCCGGCGTACTCTTAATCAGAGTCGGTGTCTCAATTTCCAGAAACCCTTCTTTTGCCAGGAACTGACGAACCAGGGTAGACACCTGAGAGCGCAGCATCATATTTCTCTGCAAATCAGGTCTTCTCAAATCCAGATAACGGTATTTTAAGCGCACTTCATCTCTGGTTTTGCTGTTTTCTTCAATAGGAAACGGTGGTGTCTCCGCTTCAGATAAAACACGAAGTTCCGTAGCCCGCACTTCAATTTCTCCGGTAGCCAGATTGGTATTTACCGCACCGGAACGTGCCTCTACATGGCCTTTTACCGCAATCACAAACTCACTTTTCAAGCGTCCTGCCTTTTCAAAGCCCTGCTCGTCAATATCTTCGTTTTCAAAAATAAACTGCATGATACCGGAACGGTCTCTTAAATCTACAAACACAATTCCGCCTTTATTCCGGCTTTTCTGCACCCAGCCCATTAAGGTTACGGTGCTTCCGATATCCGCTTTCGTCACTTCTGCACATCTATGGCTTCTTTTCAGCCCATTCATTGATTCTGCCATGATAGTATCTACTCCTTCTGCTGTTTCCGATTCTTATAATTCGGAATCGTTGTATACTTCTTCTATAATAGAATATCCTTCTTTTTCCAGCTGCTCTTTCTGGAATTTCTTATTCTTCTTTGCATAGACAATATTCACGCTCTGTCCGGCAGCACGCTCTTCTCCGGCTTTTTTCATCACTGCCAGAATCTTGTCAGAGGACAGCTTTTTGTCCAGAAGGTAAACCTTCTTCTCTTTTGTTCCCGGAACTTTAAAGCCTTTCTCCATCAGCAGCATAACAATACGCTCAAATCCAATGGAAAATCCCGTTGCCGGTGTTGGTGTTCCTGTGAACTTGCCAATCATCTCATCGTAACGGCCGCCGCCGCCTACGCTGCCTGCAAAACCGTCAATGGAAATTTCAAAAATCGGTCCGGTATAATAGGACATACCGCGTACCAGCGTGGGGTCGAATTCCAGATTAAAGTTGGCTGTCTTAGCCTGCATGACACTCTCGATAATCGTGGTCAAATCCTCTGCCACCTTCGGATCTAAAAATCCTTCCAGCTTTTCCTTGCAGTAAGCCACACCGTCAACGCCGGCACCCATAGCCTTGAACAAATCCATATATTTTTCTACGCCTGCCTGGTCAAAACCGGATTCCACCAGCTCTGCTGCCACGCCGTCCATGCCGATTTTATCCATTTTATCCAGAATGATAAATACCTGGGTAAAGGATTCCTCCGGAAAACCGCTGTAAGCTGCCATGGCCTTTAAAATTCTTCTGTCGTTGATACGAATGGTAAAGCTGTCGAAATCCAGCTTTCCTACCAAAGTGGAAGTTGCCAGAATAACATCAATTTCAGCCAGGAAAGTCGGCTCGCCCAGAATATCAATATCACACTGCATAAACTGACGGAAACGGCCTCTCTGAGGACGGTCTGCACGGAATACATTTCCGATGTGCAGAGCCTTGAATGGCTGCGGCAGTTCATTGGCATTGTTGGAATAGAAACGGCACAGTGGAACGGTAAGGTCATAGCGCAGACCACTGTCCACCAAATCATTTTCTTCCTTGGCCTCACTGATTTTCAGCTTTTCTCCTCTTTTCAGAATACGGAAAATCAGTTTTTCATTGTCCCCGCCCTGCTTACTGGTCAGATTCTCAATGTGTTCTACGCAGGGTGCTTCCATGGAGGTAAAACCAAACTGTTTGTAAGTTTCCTTAATCAGTCCGATAACATAATCGCGGATTTCCATTTCCTGAGGTAAAATATCTTTCATTCCTGTTACTGGTTTTTTCTTTAACTGCATCTCTTTTTCTCCTCTCTTTTATGATTCATGGACGACTCTCTGAAATGCAAGAAATATCTGCATATCAAAATTTTTCACTTCATCTATCATCATCCTGACAGCCGTCTGGCTGTCAAAGGCGTCCCGGTAAGGGCGTTTCTCCGTAAGGGCTGCATAAGTGTCGCATACCCGCAGAATCCGGCTTCCCAAAGGGATTTCCTCTCCCCGCAGATTTTCCGGATAACCGCTGCCGTCAAAATTCTCATGGTGGTAATAAACTGCTTCCAGAACAAAGGAAGAATATCCTTTGTTTTTCAGTGCTTCATATCCCAGCTGGGTATGTCTGCGGACATATTTGATTTCTTCAATTACCAGGGGATTTTTATCTCCGGACACATACCGGGAAAGCCGCAGCTTTCCGATGTCATGAAGCATGCCTGCCACAGCCAGTTCATAGCACACATCTTCTGCAAGGCTCATCTGCCTTCCCGTCTTATAAGCCAGATTGCTGACCTGTATCCCATGATTGATTTCTGTCTCCAGGTCATAGCGGATAATCTTTTCACTCATTTCAGCCATGTCTCGATTCCGACTCTTTTCCGTTCTATCATTTCATCGATGCGGCTGATGTAGCCTGCCACATCTTTTACATTTTCCGTCCGTTCAATACGCGCTCCGTGCTGGAATACATATTTGGTAGACGCACCGGCACCGGCCGCCAGAATCGATTGTTTCTCCTCCATTATAAGTATATTGTAAATTCCGGCTTTGTCAACTTTTGCATAGCCGGTATTTTCCAGATTTCCGCACATATTTTTCTGACGGTACAGATAATAGGGAGACATCTCACAGGATCTGGCGTATTCCATAGTCATATCCATGATTTCCTGATTGTTCTCCAGTCCCATTTCCCGGTACTGCTCCTGAAACAGCTTCAGCCGTGCCGCTCGTTTTACTGCCAGTGAATGGACGGTAAGACTGTCCGGATTCAGCTTTTTCACTTCTTCCAGTGTATGCCGTACGTCTTCCTTCTGTTCTCCCGGAAGACCGACAATTAAATCCATATTGATGTTATCAAATCCACATTCCCTCGCCAAAGCGAAGGCGTGTCGCGTATCCTCCACCGTATGCTTTCTTCCGATAATATCCAAAGTCACCTGGTTCATGGTCTGGGGATTTACGGAAATTCTGGTGATGGGAAACTTCCGGATGGCCTCCAGTTTCTCTCTGGTAATGCTGTCCGGACGCCCGGCTTCAATGGTGTATTCTTTTACCTGATGTACCGGAAATTTTGCCTGAATATGTCCGAGCAGCCTGGTCAGCTGATAAGGCTCTAAGGTTGTTGGCGTTCCTCCTCCGATATAAATGGTATCCAGCACTCTGTCCTTCATGGCTTCGGCAATAAAGTCCAACTCTTTCAAAAGAGCATCCAGATAACTGTCTACTTTTTCCCGCCATCGCTCTAATGGAGAGGAACTGAAAGAACAGTACAGGCAGATACTGGGGCAGAAAGGAATCCCCACATACAGACTGTAGCCCTTTTCATAGTCAATATCCTTCAAAATATCACGTTCCCGATTGGCAATGGCAATGGCCAGCGCTGTCTTTTCGTTGCTGGTAAAATAGGTATTTCTCATATATTCTGCGGTCTGTGCATTGCTCATACCGGACTCTATCAGCCCCATAGCAATCTTCGTGGGACGGATTCCTGTCAGATTTCCCCAGGGAAGCGCCTGTCCCGTTTCCTGCACCAACAGCTTATAGAGCACCTGTTTTAATTTATTTTTTCTTGTTTTTCTGTCTTCTGTTTCATCGTAAGGCAAAAAATCTTCCTGCTCTTTTCCGGCAAACTTCAGACGGATTTTCACCTTTTCTCCATATTCTATGGAAATCAGCCTGTCATATGCCCTGGTTTCCTCCTCCGCGGTACAATACATCTCTATGTCTTCCTGGGGATAAAAGGCCTTCACCAGGGTATAGGCATCATATTCAAATTCTCTTTGATTAAACGCAATTCCAATCATATACGTTGGTCTCTTTCTCTCTATTTTCTACAGATAAGGATTATTCTTTCTCTCAAATTCTGCATCTGTAGCTTCTCCGTGTCCCGGATAAATTTCTGTGCTGCCCGGAAGAAGATGAAGCAGACGGTTTAAACTCTGCCGCATGCTGCTCATACTGCCTCCCGGCAAATCGGTTCTGCCGCAGCTTCCGCAAAAAACAGTATCACCGCTAAGACAGACACCCTCGTCTTCTATCCAGTAACAGCAGGAACCCGGTGTATGTCCCGGAGTCAGCAGCATTTTTACAGAAAAGCCGCCTGCCTCAAAAACAGCGCTGTCCTCCAGGTACACATCCGCCTTTACCGTATACGGCACGCCTGACCAGTCTGCAGACAGATTGCTGTATGTATCTGCCAACAGCCCTTCCTCTGCCTTCGCTGCATAAACCGGAATTCCGTAATGCTCTCTCAGTTCATTGGCTGCACAGATATGGTCATAATGACCATGGGTAAGCAATATGGCCGCTGGCTTTCCCTGCAGTTTTTCCAGCGCATAAATAATTCTCTCCGCTTCGGCTCCCGGGTCTGCAATAACAAGTTCCCCTGTTTCTTTATGTTTCAGAAAATAACAGTTGGTCTGTACCGGTCCAACCACGATTCCTCTCAATATCAGATTCTTCATACAAAACTCCTTAACCGGCAGTACGCTCAATATCCTTAACGCTGTCTATCTGCCTGATTTTCTCAATCAGACTGTTCAGCTCTTCCTTGCTTTTGACTTCAAAACAAATATTAATCGTTGCCACTCCCTGTTTGCTGGTTCTGGTATTCAGCGCCGAAATATCAATTTTCCGCTCTGTAAAAATCTTGGAAATATCCACAATCAATCCGGTGCGGTTATAGGCAAACACATTTAAATCTGCCATGTAACGCTCTTCCGTCTCTTGTTCCGGCACCTGCCATTCCGCATCAATCAGACGGTTCCTATCCTCTGCAGACATATTCATCACATTGATACAATCGGTTCGGTGAATGGTTACCCCACGGCCTCTGGTTACATATCCCACAATTTCATCTCCCGGAATGGGGTTGCAGCATTTGGAAAACCGCACAGCCACATCGTGAATACCTTTTACCACAATACCGCCTTTGGCCTTTCCGATATGCAGCTTCTCTTTATGCTCTGCCGTAGCCTCCAGCACCTTTTCGTCTGTCAGCTCTGCCTTATGATCCTTATTATAGACTTCCAGCAGCTTGTTGATAATCTGACCTTCCTTTAAGCCTCCATGACCTAATGCTGCCAGCACAGAATCCCAGTCTCTGAAACCGTATTTCTTCATAACCGCTTCCTGGTATTTGGGTTTTTGAATTTCCCCCAGAGCAACTGCTTTTACTTTTGCGTACTGTATCAGCATTTCCTTGCCCTTCAGGATATTATCTTCTTTTAATTCCTGCTTGAACCACTGGTTAATCTTATTCTTGGCCTGGGTGCTTTTTACTACTTTCAGCCAGTCCCGGCTGGGGCCTTTGGAATTCTGGGAAGTGATAACTTCCACCCGGTCTCCGTTCTTAATCACATATTCAATGGGTACCAGTTTGCCGTTCACTCTCGCCCCTACCATCTTATTGCCCACTGCGCTGTGTACACTATAGGCAAAGTCAATAGGCGTAGAGCCGTTTGGCAGAGTCTTTACATCCCCTGCAGGGGTGAAGCAATACACACTTTCGGAAAATAAGTCCAAATCACTCTTTAGCAGACTTAAAAACTCCTTATTGTCAGACATATCTCTCTGCCATTCCAGAATCTGCCGAAGCCAGCTCATTTTTTCTTCTTCCGACTGTGTAACACTGACTTTTCCGTTATTGGAAACCTCTTTATATTTCCAGTGGGCCGCGATACCGTATTCTGCAGTCCGGTGCATTTCAAAGGTCCGAATTTGAATCTCAAAAGGCTGTCCCGTAGGACCGATAAGTGTGGTATGCAAAGACTGGTACATATTGGGCTTCGGCATGGCAATATAGTCTTTAAACCGGCCGGGAATAGGCTTATACATTTCATGGATAAGCCCCAGCGCTGCATAACAGTCCCTCACCGTGTCCACAATAATGCGGACCGCAAACAAATCGTATATCTGGTCCAGGGTTTTATCCTGATTCACCATCTTCTTATAAATACTGAAAAAATGTTTGATTCTGCCATCTATCTGCGCATGAATACCCGCGTGGTCAATATTGCTGCGTACATCGCCCACAATCTGGTCAATAAAAGCCTGCCGTTCGCTCTTCTTCAGATTGATTTTTTCCACCAGTTCATAATAGACTTCCGGGTGCAGGTATTTTAAAGACAAATCATCCAGTTCGATTTTCACCTTGGAAATACCCAGCCGCTGAGCAATGGGTGCATAGATATCCATGGTCTCTCTGGCTTTTTCCTTCTGCTTATGAGGCGGCATATATTTCAACGTCCGCATATTGTGCAGACGGTCTGCCAGCTTAATCAGGATAACGCGGATATCCTTTGCCATGGCTAAAAACATCTTACGCAGATTTTCCGCCTGTACTTCCACCTTATCTGCTGAATAATTCAACTGTCCCAGTTTTGTAACGCCATCCACCAGAAGTTCCACCTCTGCACTGAATTCTTCTCGTATCTGCTCAGAAGTCATAACCGTATCTTCTACTACATCGTGGAGAAGGCCCGCCACAATGGTTTCTTTATCCAGTTCCAAATCTGCCAGGATAATTCCCACACAGAGCGGATGAATGATATAAGGTTCTCCGGATTTACGCACCTGTCCTGTATGGGCATTATTGGCAATGTTAAAGGCTTTTTCTATCATGGAAATGTCCGTAGACGGATGGTATTTCCTGACACTGGAAATCAGTTCTTTATACAGAACCTCCGGACTGGTAAAATCCTCCATTGTCTTTACATTGGCGTCTGCCTGTCTGATTTTTTCTACTTCCTCTTCTCCCAGGGTGGACTCTCTTTTCTCTTCCATCACGCAACCATCACCTCTCGTTCATCACCTGATTTTATTTTCCTTCATAACGAATAACTGATGCAACATTATATTTGCTCAGACGTTCTCTTCCCTTTAATCCTGCCAGTTCCATAAGGAAGACAATTTTCACAACTTCGCCGCCCAGTTCTTCTACCATATGCGCTGCTGCTTCAATGGTCCCGCCTGTGGCAATCAAATCATCTACAATGGCTACCTTCTGTCCCGGTTTGATGGAATCCTTATGCATCTCCACCACGGCGCTGCCGTATTCCAGTTCATAACTCTGCTCAATCGTTTCACAGGGCAGTTTTCCTTTCTTCCGAACCAGCACCAGAGGCTTATGTAAATTATACGCAATGGGTGCTCCAAAAATAAATCCTCTGGACTCCGTTCCCACAATGACATCCACTTTGCTGCCCTCCAGCAGCTTCTGCATGGAATCCACAGCCAGAGCAAAACCGTCTGCGTCCTGCAAAATACTGGTAACATCCCGGAATATCACACCTTCCTCCGGAAAATCCGGAATACTTCTTACATACTCTTCTATTTTCTTTTCTTTACAATTTTCCATGTTCTCTCCCTGCCCTTTATATCGAATCCTGTCATATATCAGATTTTTATGTGGTTTAGTATATCATCTTTTTCTGGCAGAATCAAATTTTATTTTTACCGAATATTCTGAATCACCATTTCTATACTTTCCCGTCCCCGAAATACATTCACAGACGGATAATAAATCACATCCCAGCACTCTTTTTCCCGGAGTTTTTCCAGAAAGTCATCCCCATCGCCAAACCAGATACACTCTGCTGTAAATCCAAATTCGTCTTTCCCCTGCATCTTTACCACATTTCTGTTTTTCCCGAATACTCTGCAATCTGCAAAACGCAGCTTCTTCTGTGCGAACACCGGCTTTGTATTGCCTTTTCCAAAAGGCTCCAGCTGGGAAAGCTGACGAATCAGAGGAATCGTCACATAAGACATGGGCATAGGCACGTCAATGACAATTTTTTCTATCATATCCTCCTGGGTCAGCACACAGTTTTCATTTAATTTTCTGCGAAAGGCTTCCACATTCTCTTCCGGCAGGGAAAAGCCTGCAGCCATAGGGTGTCCTCCGAATTTTGTCAGCAGTTCTTTACACTTTACCATTTCCTGAAACATGTGATACGCTTCAATGGAACGCCCGGAGCCTTTCACCCCCTCTTCCGCCCGTGTTAGTACAAATACCGGCCGTGTGTATCTCTCCCGGATTCTCCCGGCAATAATCCCGGCCAGGCTTTCATGACAATCCGGCAGATAGATAACAAGCACCTTATCCCCCCGGATATCTGTCTGTTCCACTTTCGCCATTGCCTCATCTACAACGCGGTCTGTCATATCTCTACGGCTTTCATTCAATGCTTTCAGATCACCTGCCAGCATATCTGCCTCCCGCTCTGTCTTTGCCCGAAGCAGTGCCAGTGCTCTTTTTGCCGTATCCAGCTTACCACTGGCATTCAGACACGGAGCAAGAATAAATCCGATGTGATATGCCTGAATCTTTTTTCCCTCCAGCCCGATACACTGGATCAGGGCACGTAGTCCTAGATTAGAGGTCCTCTTTAGCATCTCAAGACCCTGCTTCACCAGAATTCGATTTTCCTCTGTCAGATCCATCACATCTGCCACTGTTGCAATTGCAACATTTTCCAAAAGATAATCCAGATCCGCCACATCCTGACCATTTGCCTCACAGAGCGCCTCTACAAGCTTGTATGCAACCGCTGCACCACATAATCCTTTAAATGGATATTCACATCCTTCCTGCCTTGGGTCAACAACTGCATCTGCCGGCGGTAAAATATATCTTCTTCCCGCTTCATTTTCCTTGTACGGCACTTCATGATGGTCTGTTACGATGATCGTCATACCAAGCGCTTTTCCATACTCAATTTCTTTCGCTGCCGCAATTCCGTTATCGCAGGTAATGATCGTATCAATTCCATCTTCATGTGCCCGGTCGATCAGATGCTGATTTAATCCATATCCGTCTTTGATACGATCCGGGATGTCGCTGTCCACCTTTGCGCCAAGCTTTTCCAGACCTTCTAAAAGAATATATGTCGCATTGATCCCATCACAGTCATAGTCTCCAATGACACGGATTTTTTCCCGGTCCCTGATTTTTTCAGTCAGAATTTCCACCGCCTGTGGCATACCCTTCATCTGCATTCCATCGTAGAGTTCCGCAATTGTACCGTTCAGATATTGGTTGATTGCTTCATCTCCAATAACATCCCGGTTACGGATCAGACTGGCCAGTCTCGGACTAATATGAAATTTCTTACTGATAGCCTCAAAATCAGCACCTTTTCTTAAAAGTACCCAGCGTTCCATAATTTTCGTCTCTCCTGTTTTATCCAAATAAATATTTGCAAAGTAAATACTACACTTTCGACAGGAATCTCCAACATCATTTTATTTACTTTGCAAATATTTACTTTAAGAAAAGAACAGCCTCGCCATAAAATATGACTTTGGCTGTTCTATAGTATTTAAAATTACTTCTTGAAGCGTTTCATTACATACCACAGCGCTCCTGTGATACATACAGATGAGTAAGCTCCGCATACAACTCCGACCATCAATGGAAGTGCAAACTCCTTGATAGAACTTACACCCATGACGTAAAGTACTGCTACCATGATAAATGTTGTAAGAGATGTATAGATACTTCTTGTCAGCGTCAGTGTAATACATCTGTTTACAAGCTCGGCAAGAGCTTCTTTCTTCTTTCGTACCTTTAATTCTTCACGGATACGGTCGAAAATCACAATCGTCGCATTGATCGAGTATCCGACGATGGTCAGCATACAGGCGATAAATGTATTGCCCACTGATATTCTTGCAACCGCATAGAATGCAAGCACGACCAAAACGTCATGCAAAAGAGCTGTTACCGCGCTGGTTGCAAAACGTATATCTTTGAAGCGGAACCAGATATACAGAAGCATGAATATGGTTGCGACAATAACTGCGACAACCGCGTCCTGCCGCATCTCGTTACTTACTGTAGAACTGATATTCTCTGCAGTAATCTTGGATTCATCCACGCCGAAATTATCTGCCATAGCCTGATTCAGTTTTTCACGCTGGTCAAGTTCCAGCGTAACCGTCTTGATGATTACCTGGTTGGTACCTGCCACCTTCTGCGTCTGGACATTGTGATCGCCGGTCACTTTTTCTACTACAGGCACGATCTCTTTGTCAATCTCTTCAATCGTATAATCTTCATTAAATGTCACGTTGGTGGATGTTCCGCCTTCAAACTCGAGGCTGTATGCAAATGCTCCATTCCCCTTGGAGGAATTCACGCCCATGAAGATCAGTCCTGCGGCAATGACTGCCGTAGATACGGTAAAGAACCATTTCTTCTTTCCGAGGAAGTCAATGGTGCTCCTTTCCTTCTTAGCACGATAGTATAACTTTTCCTTCCGAAGCCCTACCGCATAGAACGCATACACGATCATACGGGGAATGACAAGGGCGGTAAACATGGATACAATAATACCGATTGCCAGAGTCTGGGCAAATCCCTTTACCGTTCCCGAGCCCTTGAACCAGAGGACAGCAGCCGCGATCAAAGTGGTGATGTTGCCATCCACGATCGCTGACATAGCCTTCTGGAAGCCCGTCTTTAATGCATTCTTCACGCTCTTGCCGCGGGACATCTCCTCGCGCACCCGGGCGAAGATGATGACGTTAGCATCCACCGC
>ENA-ORUM01002334-ORUM01002334.1-human-gut-metagenome-genome-assembly--contig:-NODE-2334-length-11150-cov-2.786841_pt1 | contig 11150 bp, 8 predicted proteins | sample MGYA00242083_ERZ509217 | MGnify/ENA primary metagenome ERZ509217 (study PRJEB26280, sample SAMEA2338831) | human gut metagenome | biome: human gut; feature: human-associated habitat; material: faeces... | reverse complement strand
AAAACTGCACTATTTGAACAATATCGAAAGGTTATGAAATATGGATAAATCCATGTTCATAATAATTCTTTCTCCATAGTCAGATAGTGCAGCTAACCTAAACCAAAACAAAAAACTTCATAAACAACGTCATGGCGAAGCCCCCTTCGCTCTTTTGTTATGTCATTTTTTATTTCCAGCCTATTATACACTATTTCTGACGATTTGAGAAATTTCCTATAAAGTGAAAAAGCTATCATCGCTTTCCAGAAAGCCGGAGATACCTACGGTGTAGAAGAAGTAAAAGAACTCATGTCAAAATAACATCCTACTTTTCAAAAAATATGCATGTTTCATTTGACTCTCTGTTACGGTTCACTTGTACCTTGTTCCAGTAACGGCTCACTCTCTTCGCTTCCTGCGATGTTTAGATGGGTATTTCCCCACTGCTGCATTGCTTCAATGATCGGCGACAGAGTCCTGCCAAAATCCGTCAGACTATACTCTGTCTTTGGCGGCAAAGACGATACCCGTCCTGTCTCCGGCTCTTTTTATGTAACTACTTCGTTTTCCCCTCTCCCTCGAAATACTCCTTCACCAGCTTCACAACCACACCTGATAATAAGAATACTGCGATCAGGTTTGGGATTACCATAAGTCCGTTGAATGTCTCTGCGATGTTCCACATCAGTCCGAGGTTCATGGTCGCACCAACGATCGCCACCAGCGCATATAAAATCATGAACGGCTTATTAGCCCACGTTCCAAATAAAAATTCAATACATCTTGTTCCGTAAAGTCCCCAGCCAATGATCGTGGAGAATGCAAAACAGCACATTGCAACCGCAGTAAAAATAGATACCCAGCCACCATATACGGAGGTGAATCCGCTGATGGTAAGCTCTGCACCTGCTGCCTCGCCATATCCAACCGGAACGCCGCTGCATAAAATGACCAGTGCGGTCAGTGTACAGATCACGATCGTGTCCACAAACACTTCGAAAATACCGAAAAATCCCTGTTTTACCGGTTTTCTCGTATCGGCACAGGCATGTGCGATCGAACCGGTTCCAAGTCCTGCCTCATTGGAAAAAATACCTCTGGAAACACCCTTTTTCATACTCATGAAAAAGCTTCCCACTGCTCCGCCTGTCACGGCTGCCGGGTTAAATGCACCCTCAAAAATAGAACCGAATACCGCTGGAATGGATCTGAAATTGATCAGTACAACACCAATCGCCAATAAAATATAAATGATCGCCATAAATGGCACCAATTTCTCTGTCACCTGTCCAATTCTTTTAATTCCACCAATCAAAATTAATGCGATCAGTGCGGCTAAAACTATTCCGATGACCAGGTTTAAGGTCGGTGCGGATTCCTCGGAGAGCAGGTTAAAATTATAAAGTGCTGAGTCGATCGCCGTAGTGATCGTGTTGACCTGCGTTGCATTTCCGGTTCCGAATACGGTCAGAACTCCGAAAGCAGAAAACAGGTACGCAAGCCAAAGCCAGTGTTTTTTCAAACCGTTTTTGATGTAATACATCGGTCCGCCGACCAACTCTCCGTTGGCATTTGTCTCGCGGAAATGTACGGCAAGTGTCACCTCGGAAAACTTGGTGCACATGCCAAGGATTGCGGATATCCACATCCAGAAAACTGCACCCGGTCCGCCGATTGCGATTGCCCCTGCCACCCCTGCCACATTTCCGGTTCCAACTGTCGCCGCGAGTGCGGTACAGACCGCCTGAAACGGAGTCAGTGCTCCATCCGATGCCTCTCTCTTTTTCAGCATACGTCCAATGGTCACTTTCATTGCATACGGAAATTTGCGGATCTGCAAAAACCGGGTTCGGACACTCAAAAACAGGCCGACACCGATAATGCAGATCATTGCGGGCACACCCCAGATAAAGTTATTTACTACATTGTTGATTTGTTCTATCGTCTGTAACATTTTCTTTGCATTCCTCTCCATCTCATAGCACATACACATTACTCTGTCATAGTGTAAGTGCAATGCACAAATTATAACATATTGTTTCCGAGTATGCAAAAAAACTGAGTAAAAACCGCTTATTTTATGGTCTTTACTCAATTTCTACAACGACTTATACATTTTTCATAATTTTCACCAGCCGACTCGTGCCAAGCCGATCTGCGCCAAGTTCAATAAATTTTTCTGCATCCGCAAAAGAAGAAATTCCTCCGGCTGCCTTTACTTTCACGTTTGTGCCAACGTATTGTCTCATCAGTTCCACATCCGAAAAAGTAGCTCCTGCGGTGGAAAATCCGGTGGAGGTCTTAATGAACTCTGCGTCTGCATTCGTCACGATCTCACACATCTTGATCTTCTCCTCATCTGTCAGAAGGCATGTCTCAATGATCACTTTTAAGGTTTTTCCGCTGCATGCCTCATGGATTTTTCGGATTTGCTCGATGTCATCATACCGTTTGTCTTTCAAAAATCCGATATTAATGACCATATCGATCTCGTCGGCTCCGTTTGCGACCGCATCCCTTGTCTCGAAAATTTTCGTCGCCGTTGTGTGGTATCCGTTTGGAAATCCGATCACCGTACAGATCGGCAGTTTCCCATCGGCATACTCTGCCGCCTGTTTCACATAACAAGCCGGGATACAGGCAGAAGCGCATCCATATTTTATTCCATCGTCTAAAATCTGCCGGATTTCTTCCCATGTTGCAGTCTGTGAAAGCAGTGTGTGATCTACTCTGCTTAAAATATCTTTTTTATCCATGTTTTTCCTTTCTCCTGCCGGCTGCCCAGGCATCGTATAGCTTACTCATCATGCAAAGATGTATTTCTTGATTTTCTGCTTTATTTTGCTTTCCCAATATGCCAGCACATCAGTATTTTCCACTCTTCTGTCACTTCAGTATTTCACGTTCTTATGTCACTTCAACTCTGCAAGCAATGACGTACCAATCGTGCCTTCCGGCATCTGCACACCAAAATTATCTGCGATCGTTGCCCCGATCACTGCAAATGTATCCTGATCTTCAAGCTTTCCTGATCCCTTCATGGAAGGCGAATATGCAACAAACATCACCTGTTCCCTGGTGTGGTCTGTTCCCTTATAGGTTGGATCATTTCCGTGATCTGCCGTAATGATAAGAAGATCATCTTCCCGAAGTACCTTAAGAAGTTCGCCGAGTTTCACGTCAAAGCGTTCCAGTTCCTCTGCGTATCCTTTTACGTTTCTTCTATGTCCCCAAAGTGCGTCAAAATCTACCAGATTCACAAAACAAAGTCCGGTAAAATCGCGCTCTGCGATCTCGATCGTCTGCTCCATTCCATGAACCGAGCTTTTGGACTTATTGGATTCCGTGATTCCTTCCCCGTCAAAAATATCCCGGATTTTTCCGACAGAGATCACATCATATCCGGCGTCTTTTAACGCATTTAATACGGTTCTTCCATATGGCTTTAAGGCATAATCATGACGGTTGCTGGTGCGGACAAACTCACCTTTTTTCTTTCCAACATAAGGTCTTGCAATGACACGCCCAACTTTCCATTCATCTTTCATTGTGATCTCTCTGGCGATCTCACAGCAGCGGTAAAGCTCCTTTAGTCCAAACGTTTCCTCGTTTCCACAGATCTGAAGAACCGAATCCGCAGATGTATACACGATCATGTGACCGGTTGCGATCTCCTCTTCTGCCAGCTCATCCAGGATCTCTGTACCGCTGGCGCTTTTATTTCCAATGATCTTATGTCCGGTACGTTCTTCCAGTTCATGGATCAGTTCAGGTGGGAAACCATGGTCTGTAAATGTAACGAATGGCTTTGTGGTATAAATACCCGTCATTTCCCAGTGTCCTGTCATAGTGTCTTTTCCGCAGCTTTTTTCATTAAGGACCAGCTGATAGCCCAATGGATGTTCTGCAGGTGTTACTCCCTTTAAAGGATGTAAATTCGCCAGCCCCAGCTTTGTAAGGTTTGGGATTTTCCAGTTATCATGCTTCTCAGCAATATGACCCATGGTATCTGCACCGTCATCGCCGTAAGCAGCCCCGTCTTTTGCATGACCTGCGCCAAAAGAATCCATTACTATCAAAAAAATACGTTTAAATTTCTTCATTATTTTCATTCCCTCCCATTATTTTTCCGTTTTTTATACATTTTTGCTTTATTTTCATATCTAATATCAGTATACACAAAATAGAAAAATAAAAAAATGCCATATGGCATTTTTTACAGGAAGTAATTTTTCATAAAACCTTTGACTTTCTTATCATTTTTTACTTGAAGCTTCTTTGTAATAATGTTACCATGTACATATTGTATGTTCTCCAGAACTTTTCGGGGGAACATAACATTTCTCAGGAGGAATATATCAATGGAACTGTTTATACCGGAGCACTATGATCCCCGGCTGGATATACGTGAGACCCAGGATGCCATTAAATATATCCGCGATACTTTCCAGAAGGAAATGGGACGCGAGATGCACCTGGAACGTATTTCCGCACCTTTATTTGTAGAAAAAAGCAGCGGTTTAAATGATAACTTAAACGGCGTAGAACGCCCTGTATCTTTCGATATGGCTGCTATTCCTGGTGAGACCATGGAAGTTGTACACTCCCTTGCAAAGTGGAAACGTATGGCATTAAAAGAATATGGTTTCCAGCCAGGAGAAGGTCTTTACACCAACATGAACGCCATCCGCCGGGATGAGGAGCTGGACAATCTCCACTCCTGCTACGTAGACCAGTGGGACTGGGAGAAAGTCATTACCAGGGAAGACCGCAATGAAAAGACCTTAAAGGATACTGTACGTCTGATCTTTAAGATCATCAAGCACATGCAGCACGAAGTATGGTACAAATATCCTCAGGCTGTAAACCAGCTGCCAGATAATATCTTCTTTATCACTACCAGTGAACTGGAAGCTATGTACCCGGATAAAACCCCAAAGGAACGTGAAAACCTGATCACCAAAGAACACGGCTGCGTATTTTTAATGCAGATCGGTGACAAGTTAGCCAACGGAAAGCCACATGACGGCCGTGCACCAGACTATGATGACTGGAAATTAAACGGTGATATCCTTTTCTGGTATCCAACCTTAAACTGCGCGTTGGAGATCTCCAGCATGGGTATCCGTGTAGATGAGACTTCTTTAAGGGAACAGCTTGAAAAATCCGGCTGCACAGACCGTATGGAGCTTCCTTATCACAAGATGCTTTTAAACGGAGAGCTTCCTTATACCATCGGCGGTGGTATCGGACAGTCCCGTCTGTGCATGCTTTTACTGGACAGAGCCCATATCGGCGAAGTACAGGCAAGTATCTGGCCGCAGGAAATGCGTGATAACTGCAGGAAGCATAAAATCTACTTACTGTAATTACAGGAGATCTGATCAATCATGGGGAATTCTATTTCAATCTTCTTTCTGATCGAGGCTGTGGGAACCATTGCTTTCGCCTCTTCCGGCGCTATGGTGGCTATCCGGCAGAATCTTGATCTTCTGGGGATCATTGTATTAGGTGTTACAACAGCAGTTGGCGGAGGTATGATGAGGGACATCCTTTTAGGGATCGTTCCTCCCAGCCTTTTTACCACCCCGGTTTACACGATCATGGCATTTGTCACTGTCCTGATCCTTTTTACAGTCATCCGTATGAACCAGCATTTCTTAGAGGGTGACTGCATCATCACTTATGAAAAGCTGATGAATATTTTTGATGCTATTGGACTGGCTGCTTTTACAGTAACAGGTATTGATACTGCTGTAATGGCTGGATACGGGAATTATCATTTTCTCTCTGTTTTCTTAGGAGTTCTTACCGGCGTAGGCGGCGGGCTTTTAAGGGATATTATGGCAAGGCAGACTCCTTATATCCTGAAAAAACATGTTTATGCCTGTGCTTCCATTGCAGGGGGAATGTGCTATTCTTTCCTGCTTTCCAGCCCTGTTAATAACGATGCTGCCATGATCATCAGCGCTGTTTTAGTGGTTGCTATCCGCCTTTTAGCCACTCATTATTGCTGGAACCTGCCAAGAGCGTTAAAGAAGTCCTGATATCATTTTGGACAACTCTTTATATAATAAGATTCCGAAAGAACATTAAAAAGCTGTATCTACTGATCCTTCAGTAAATACAGCTTTTTTCATATTTTCATAACATGTTTTATATTTTTTATTCGGCCGCAGGAACCGCTTCTTTATCGTTATTCCACTGGATCACATCATATGCTTCACCAATGTTTAACATATGGTCGCCGATTCTCTCATAGTCTGTGAGCATTTCTGAATACAGGATAGAGGACTCTACATTACAATGGCCTTCCCGCATACGGTCGATCTGGTTCTGACGGAAATTGTCAGTAATATCATCGATCTTCTGCTCTATGGCCTTGATCTTCTCTAAGGTAAATCCACTGTCTCCGGCTGCCGCCATTCTGAGCAGCTCCATACCTTCTGCACAGCTTTCATCCATGACCTTAAATTCATTTTTTGCATAATCTGAGAAATTCAGGTTTTTTTCCTGGATCGTCTGGGCATATTCTGCCAGGTTCATGGCATGATCGCCAATTCGCTCAATATTTCCTAAAATACTGTACATCTTATTTAATGCTTCAATATCCTGAGGTGTCTGGTCTAAAACAAGGACTTTGGATATCTTCTTTGACAGTCGTACGTTGGAAAGGTCGATCTCTTCTTCTCTGTCTGTGATCTCCTGGATACCATTTTCACCTGGTCCCTGTTCCATGGCCTTAAAGCTGTCAGAAACATTGGCAGCAGCCATAGCCAGCATATCCCGGATTTCTTCATGGATCTGGCTGATGGCAATGGTAGAAACACCCAGATGATGTTTGGAAGCCATCAGGCCTTCAAACCACTGGTCTGCATCCATCACATGCTTTACCTGGGTATCCGGAAGGATCTTCTTTGCAATATTTACTAACATCGGCCCAAATGGGAACAGGATTACAGTTGTGGCAATATTAAAGATGGTGTGCACATTTGCGATCTGTGCAGCCGGATTTGCCGGGTTAGTGGCGATCATCCAGTCTACAAATGGCGTTACCATACACAATACCACAAATATAACTGTACCGACTACGTTGAACATCAGATGGATGGCTGTGGTACGTTTTGCATTTCTGTTGGTTCCCACAGAAGCCAGAACAGCCGTGATACAAGTACCGATATTCTGACCGAACAGTACGAACACAGCACTGTGAAGACCTATCACGCCGCTTACAGCCAGTGCCTGTAAGATACCGATAGAAGCTGCGGAAGACTGGATCACTGCTGTGAACAGCGCGCCTGCCATAACACCTAACAGTGGGTTTTTAAAGCTGGTCATCAGCTGGATAAATTCCGGTTCATCACGAAGAGGAAGCATTGCATCGCTCATCATTCCCATACCGATGAAGATAACGCCTACCCCGGCAACAATGCCGCCGATGTGCTGCAGCTTTTTGTTCTTAACAAAAACCACCAGTACAACACCGATAAATGCGATCAGCGGTGCTAAAGCACCTACGTCCAAAGCGATCAGCTGTCCGGTAATGGTGGTACCGATATTAGCACCCATAATGATCCACACAGCCTGGTTTAAAGACATAAGACCTGAGTTTACAAAGCCTACTGTCATAACTGTTGTAGCTGAAGATGACTGGATCAGTGCTGTGATGCCTGCGCCTACCAGGATTCCCATAAAGCGGTTGGTGGTCAGCTTTTCCAGGATCTGCTTCATCTTGTTTCCGGCAGCTGCTTCCAGATTATTGCTCATCATCTGCATTCCATACAGGAACAGCGCCAGACCTCCCAGAAGGCCCAAAAGCAATTCAACTCCCATTTTTTACTCCTTTTTCCTTAAAAAACAGGATATTTTTGTATTATCAACATTCGGATAATACTGATTTTTTCCTGTTTTTTACATGCGTTTTACCTTTAGTTTACACTTGCTCATTATACGGGATATTTTATCAATCGTCAATACGGATTGTTGGTCGGTTATGTAAAGTTCAGGTAAATTGTTTGTAAAGTCGCAGCATATTATCTATATGTAGATAATGCATTTTTAACGGTTTGGGGGTAAAAAAAGGCCGCACCGAATGGGGCGGTGGGGTGTGAATAGCGTGAATAACCTCCACTTGCAAAGGATCCACTCATGGCCCCGCGCTATCGCGCTCCACTGCCTGCTGACGCAGGCGGGCCATTCGTTAATGGCAGAGAAAAAGCAAATGACCGTCCCGAAAAACGGGACGGTCGCTTGTTTTTTTCTCTCTGCCTTTACATTAAAGATAAGTATAAGTTCTTGATGTCTTCAAAGGTCGGATCTTTTGGATTGCCTGGGCGGCATGCATCATCCATTGCGGACTGTGCAAGGAAATCAACGTCTTCTGTCTTAACGATAGCCTTTAAGTCAGCTGGGATACCAACATCAGCAGACAGCTTCTTAACTGCATCTACAGCTGCCTTGCGGTACTCTTCCTGGCTCATGTTCTCTACACCTTCAACACCCATTGCAACAGCGATATCTTTGTATTTGGTTCCTGTGCATGGTGCGTTGTATTCCATAACAGTTGGAAGCAGGATCGCATTTGCAACACCATGAGGAGTATCATAAACAGCACCTAAAGCATGTGCCATGGAATGAACGATTCCTAAACCTACGTTGGAGAAGCCCATACCTGCGATGTACTGTCCTAAAGCCATTCCTTCACGGCCTTCTTTTGTATTCTCGCAAGCGCCTCTTAAGTTCTTGGAGATCAGCTCGATTGCCTTTAAATGGAACATATCAGTCATCTCCCATGCACCCTTGGTGATGTATCCTTCAATTGCATGTGTTAAAGCGTCCATACCGGTAGATGCGGTCAGACCCTTTGGCATAGAGGACATCATATCCGGGTCAACAACTGCGATAACCGGAATATCATGTGTATCTACACAAACGAATTTACGTTTCTTTTCCACGTCAGTGATAACGTAGTTAATGGTAACTTCTGCTGCTGTTCCTGCTGTAGTTGGAACTGCGATGATCGGGATAGATGGCTTCTTGGTAGGTGCTACACCTTCCAGGCTTCTTACATCTTCAAATTCAGGATTGGCAATGATGATACCGATTGCTTTTGCTGTATCCATAGAAGAACCGCCGCCGATAGCGATCAGATAATCAGCATCGGATTTCTTAAATGCTGCTACACCAGTCTGTACATTCTCAATAGTTGGGTTTGGTTTGATATTAGAGTAGATCTCATATGCAAGACCTGCATTATCCAGTACATCTGTAACTTTCTTTGTTACGCCAAATTTGATCAGGTCTGGATCTGAACATACGAAAGCCTTCTTAAAAGCTCTTGTTTTTGCTTCATTAGCGATCTCAGCAATAGCGCCTGCGCCATGATAAGAAGTTTCATTTAATACGATTCTGTTTGCCATGATACATTCTCCTATCTTTAATTTATTTTATTTATCACCTATTTGTCCAGACAGGTCTGGAAATGCCTGCTCCAGTACAGCCTTCGCATCCATTGCTCCGAAACGCTCCGGATCAATCCTGTCTATGCGGATGCCTTTGGACTCATACTGTTCTTTCAGGCTTTCGAACCGATGTCCCAGCTGCGGACCAAGCAGCAAAACATCTGTCTGACCTGTGTAACCCTGAAATGCACGTTCCGACATCGCTGTGACTGCAATCTCAAGATTCTCATTCCGAATCAGCCGTTTCATCTTATTCACTAAGAGGCTTGTTGAAATACCTGCCATACAGATCAATGTTAGATGTCTCATCGTCATTTCCTTTCCTGTCCCTCGACTGACCTTAATTTAACATATATTTTTAAAAAGCTCCACTCAAAAAATGACCACAATCAATGTGGTCACTTTTGAATCACTGAACATATAATCACATTCATCAAGGAGATTAAATACATTTTATTCTTCTGCTCTGCGCAATAACTGGATCAACCTGTCATAATCCGGATGACGAATCAAATTCTGCACATCTGCCGGACGAAGAATCAGATCTGTCGTTGCCTCATAGAACTGCTGCAGATTTTCATCCTCTTCCCTTCCGATCGCCGTCAAAAATACGACCTGCACCTTCTGCCGGAACCAGAATATCGGTTCTTTCAGAACTGCCACTGCAACAAAAGCACGCTCCTGGAAGGCACGCTCCGGGTGTGGAAGTGCCACCAGATTACCATAATCTGTTGGTGTAAGTTCCTCTCTCTTCAAAACAGATGCAGTGAATGTCTCCGGAAGTCCCTTCTCCTGCTCAATCTTCCGGCACAGGTTCTTCAGAACCTCATCCTTCGTCTTTCCTTCCACATCCGTAAAAAATAATTCCTTCTTAAAATATTTCTGCAGAAAATCCTTACTCTCTCTTACAAAAAGCTTTCTCACCCTGTCAATGTCATTGTCCTGCAGAAAGGAACCAATCTCCAAAATCGGTACCGGTACATAAGAAGAGATATGTACCGTTGTAAATACATAATCCACTTTTTCAAACGGAAAGTTCTCCAGTTCATAAAGATTACATACATAAATCTTTTCAATATACTCTTTAAATTCTCTGCTGTACTTATATCTGAGAATTTCTGAACTCGTCTTCCCAGATGCACATACGATCAGAATCGAAAACTTCTTCTGTTCATTCTCCTGCTGCTCCAAAGCCAGTTCAAGAACCTCTGCGAGTCCGGCAATCTCATCTTCTGAAATCGACTGCTGAAAATATTCCCCCAGTGCAATTGCCGCCTGGGACGCCATCGTATAAGAAAGCACATAATTCTTACGGATCTCTTCCAGCATCGGGTTTCGCAGGATTATATGATATTTCATACGAAGGACAAACGGAACCATATGTCGGTTCAGCTCCATACGCAGATGAAAATCATTCCTGAAATCAACATGGAATTCCCTGTAGATCATCTCCAGCATCTCAGTAATAAGACGGTCGATCTCGCTTTGCATCACGAAATTTTCCTGTTCTGTCTCACTGTCGATATAAACCTTCCCCACAAGCTGCAGTGTCAGATAATTCTTCTCATCCTGAGAAAAATGAATCTGATAATGCGTGCCCACCAGCTCTGTCAGTTCTTCCACAAACTGCTTCTCTTTTCTTCCAAGCATATCCGCTGCCTGCGATTCAACATATTTCTCCTGACGTATCCTTCGCATTGCCACATA
>ENA-ORUM01002333-ORUM01002333.1-human-gut-metagenome-genome-assembly--contig:-NODE-2333-length-11157-cov-3.135111_pt1 | contig 11157 bp, 8 predicted proteins | sample MGYA00242083_ERZ509217 | MGnify/ENA primary metagenome ERZ509217 (study PRJEB26280, sample SAMEA2338831) | human gut metagenome | biome: human gut; feature: human-associated habitat; material: faeces... | reverse complement strand
GATTTTCATCGGACTTTCGTCGGACAAAGGTCGGACCTTCCCGTATTGGTAAAGAACATGAGGAAATGATGGGTTGTTGTCATAAGCAGTTCCTCAATATAGTCATCCTCAATGGTAGACATGCCCTTAATTCCTTTTCCACCCCGGTTCTGGCTGCGGAAATTATCTACGGTCATTCTCTTTATGTAACCTAATTTTGTCATGGCAATGACGGTATTTTCATTTGGAATCATATCTTCCATGGAAATGTCAAATTCGTCATAACCAATGGAGGTTCTTCTGTCATCTCCGTATTTTTCGGAAATAACAAGAATCTCTTTACGTATCACACCGAGAAGAAGTTTGCGGTCAGCGAGGATTGCCTTATACTCTTCAATCTTCTTCATAAGCTCTGCATATTCAGCTTCAATCTTCTCACGTTCCAAACCTGTGAGTGCACGCAGACGCATGTCTACGATTGCCTGTGCCTGGGCATCACTGAGTCCAAAGCGTTTGATCAATTCTGCTTTTGCTTCCTGAACATTCTTAGAACCACGGATGATGCGGATGACTTCGTCAATGTTATCCAGAGCGATCAGTAATCCTTTCAGAATATGAGCTCTCTCCTGTGCTTTATTCAGGTCATACTGTGTTCTTCTTGTCACAACATCTTCCTGATGACGCAGGTAGTACTGCAACATCTCAAGAAGATTCATAACCTTCGGCTGATTATCAACGAGCGCCAGCATGATCACACCAAATGTATCCTGAAGCTGTGTATGTTTATATAACTGATTCAGAATTACATTCGGATTCACATCACGACGAAGCTCAATACAGATTCTCATACCTTCACGGTTAGACTGGTCACTTAAATCAGTGATTCCATCAATCTTTTTATCTCTTACAAGTTCAGCGATCTTTTCGATCAGACGTGCTTTATTTACCATATACGGAAGTTCAGTAACAATAATTCTGTTCTTTCCGTTCTGCATTGGCTCAATGTTTGTCACCGCACGCACTCTGATCTTACCGCGTCCTGTTCTGTATGCCTCTTCAATTCCTCTTGTTCCAAGGATCTCCGCACCTGTAGGGAAATCTGGTCCCTTCACGATTTCAAGAATTTCCTCAATTGTCGTCTCTTCTTTATCTGCAATCTGATCGTCTATGATCTGAACAACTGCTGAAATAACCTCACGCAGATTATGCGGCGGGATATTCGTTGCCATACCTACTGCAATACCTGATGTTCCATTTACCAGAAGATTCGGAAATCTGGACGGAAGTACAGTAGGCTCCTTCTCTGTTTCATCAAAGTTCGGGATAAAATCTACGGTATTTTTGTTAATGTCCGCTGTCATCTCCATGGAGATCCTACTCAGACGTGCCTCTGTATAACGCATTGCAGCAGCGCCATCACCGTCCACTGAACCAAAGTTTCCGTGTCCATCTACAAGAGGATAACGGGTAGACCACTCCTGTGCAAGATTAACGAGAGCTCCATAAATCGAGCTGTCTCCATGAGGATGGTATTTTCCCATCGTATCACCGACAATACGCGCACATTTACGATGCGGTTTGTCCGGTCCATTATTTAATTCTATCATTGAGTACAGAATTCTTCTCTGTACCGGCTTAAGTCCGTCTCTAACATCCGGAAGAGCACGGGCAGCGATTACGCTCATGGCATAGTCGATGTATGAAGTCTCCATCGTCTTTTTCAGATCGACTTCATAGACTTTGTCAAAAATATTGTCTTCCATCACTTGTCTCCTTTTTTCTAGGGTCAGTCTATCATATTCAAAACCTGACTGGGTTTCGCGTTCTTACGCTCCACACCAGCTCAAAATCTGACGATTTTTTCGCTGGGTTGGCATTTCTAATGCCAACCCAGATAGATTCATCCAATCATGCTTTCAAGTAAACTTGAAACATGCTTGACTGAATCTACCTGTTGTGTCGCTATAACTACTATATATCCAAGTTTTGTACATACTTTGCGTTTTCTTCGATGAATTCTCTTCTTGGTTCTACTTTGTCTCCCATAAGGGTTGTGAAAGTAAGATCGAGCTCGGAAGAGGTCTCATCATCCATTGTTACGCGCAGAAGGATTCTGTGCTCCGGATCCATAGTTGTCTCCCAAAGCTGCTCTGCATCCATCTCTCCAAGACCTTTGTAACGCTGGATCTTATTGTTGCTGTCACGACCAACTTCTGTAAGAATCTGGTTCAGTTCGTCATCGCTGTATGCATACCATACCTTCTTGTTCTTCTCCAGCTTATACAGCGGCGGCTGTGCAAGATATACATATCCCTCTTTGATCAGATCCGGCATGAAACGATACAGGAATGTCAAAAGAAGTGTACTGATGTGCGCTCCATCGACATCGGCATCGGTCATGATAATGATCTTGTGATATCTCAGCTTACTGATATCAAAATCTTCGTGGATTCCCGTTCCAAATGCTGTGATCATTGCCTTAATCTCAGCATTTCCGTAAATCTTATCAAGACGTGCTTTCTCTACGTTCAGAATCTTACCACGAAGTGGCAGGATTGCCTGAGTTGCACGGTCTCTGGCTGTCTTTGCAGAACCGCCGGCGGAATCTCCCTCGACGATATAGATCTCACACTTGGACGGATCTTTATCTGAACAGTCTGCCAGTTTTCCCGGAAGGGACATTCCCTCAAGAGCTGACTTTCTTCTTGTAAGATCTCTTGCTTTTCTGGCTGCTTCACGGGCACGCTGTGCCATAACAGACTTTTCGATGATCATCTTTGCAACACTTGGATTCTGCTCCAGGAAGATCTCCAGCTGTGTTCTGACGATATTATCAACAGCTCCACGTGCTTCACTGTTTCCAAGTTTCTGCTTTGTCTGTCCTTCAAACTGAGGATCCTCAATCTTGACACTGATAATCGCAGTCAGTCCCTCACGGATATCCTCTCCTGAAAGCTGCTCATTCTCTTTCAGCAGCTTATTTTTCTTGCCATAATCGTTGAATACCTTGGTCAATGCACTTCTGAATCCCGCAATATGAGTACCACCCTCCGGCGTTGTAATATTGTTTACAAAACCGTAAGTAGTCTCATTGTAGGAGTCATTATGCTGCATAGCAACCTCAACTGCAACATTATCTTTCATACCTTCGCAGTAAATAATCTGCTCATAGAGCGCAGTTTTACTCTTGTTCAGATATGTTACAAATTCTTTAATACCACCTTCATAGTGGAATATATGCTCATGGATCTCTTCCTCACGAAGATCTCTTAAGTGAATCTTCAATCCCTTTGTCAGGAATGCCATCTCACGGAAACGCTGTTTCAGTGTATTATAATCAAATACTGTTTCCTCAAAGATTTCCTTATCCGGAAGGAAAGTAACCTTTGTTCCTCTCATCTCCGGCTCACATTCTCTGTCAACTCTGAGTTTATAGCATACTTTACCACGCTCATAACGCTGTTTATAAATCTTTCCTTCGTTGGCAATCTCTACTTCCAGCCACTCAGAAAGAGCATTAACAACAGATGCACCTACTCCGTGCAATCCTCCGGATACCTTGTACCCTCCACCGCCGAATTTACCACCGGCATGCAGGATTGTAAATACAACCTCAACTGCAGGAAGTCCTGCCTTATGGTTGATTCCTACAGGAATTCCACGCCCATTGTCTGTGACCGTTATCGAATTGTCTTTGTTAATGTCTACCTGAATTTTATCACAGTATCCGGCCAGAGCCTCATCCACCGCATTATCTACAATCTCATAAACCAGGTGATGAAGTCCTCTGACGGAAGTGCTGCCAATGTACATACCCGGTCTTTTTCTTACGGCTTCCAATCCTTCCAAAATCTGAATCTGGTCCGCTCCGTATTCAGCGTCAAATTCTGTACCTGATGCACCCATTCTTAAACCTCCTAGTTTTCTTTTGCTACATGTCCACTTTTCACATGGAATATCTTGTTGATAGAAAATCTATGATTTACAAACTCATCCAGTCCCGTACAAGTAATCACCGTCTGTATATCATGAATACTATCCAGTAAATAGTTTTGCCTGTTTTTATCTAATTCAGACAAAACATCGTCTAATAACAGGATCGGCGTATCCCCAATGATCCGCTTCACCAGTTCAATCTCAGCTAATTTCAGCGACAGCGCAGCTGTTCTTTGCTGTCCCTGAGAACCAAATTTTCTAATATCCAAATCTCCTGACAGGAAACACAGATCATCTCTATGAGGACCTACAGACGTACTTTTCATCCGCAGATCCCTCTCCCTGTTTTTCTTCAGAGCTTGCTCCATCGACATCTCACCAATACTTGATTCATAAGTCAATGACAGCCGTTCTTTCCCGCCTGTCAGACGGAAATGAATCTCTGAAATAATCTCATTCACCTGTCGTACAAATTCTTTTCTTCTGTCCAAAACCTTTGTTCCATAAGCAGCCAGCTGCATATCCCAGATATCCAGTGTCTCCAGCAAATGCTGCTGGTTCGAGCCATAGATATCCTTCAAAAGTGAATTACGCTGGTTAATAATACGGTTATAGTTCGAAAGATTGTTCAGATAGATCTTATCAAGCTGAGAAAGCTCAAGATCAATAAATCTTCTTCTTCCTGCCGGACCCTCTTTGATAATATTAAGATCCTCCGGAGAAAAGAAAACAAAATGGACAATACCGAATAACTCACTTGCACGGCGAATCGGTACCTTATCGATTGCAATTCCCTTCGGACTGTTTTTCTTCAGGTGCATATCGATCTGGAAAATGATTCCCTTTTTCTCAACTACTGTCTCCAGATGGGATTCATCATGCCCAAACTGTATCATATCCCGATCCTTCGTTCCTCTGTGAGATTTCGTCGTTCCAGACAAATACAATGCTTCCAGTATGTTTGTCTTTCCTTGAGCATTGTCACCGTACAAAATATTTGTTTTCGGATCAAAGGTCAAATCTAATAAATCATAATTTCTGTAATTTTTCAGCTTTAAAGACTTGATTATCATAATTTCCCCGCCATCACGTTATAACACGAGCGAGAAAACCTCTCACATGTTATTCTACACGTTTTTTAATTATTTTTCAATTTTTATTTCATTTCCGTCAAAAGAAGCTATATCGCCCGGATAAAGCTTTCTTCCGCGTCTCGTATCAATTTCTCCGTTTACAAGAACAAGCCCGTTCTGAATTACGTCCTTAGCCTCAACACCACTTTCAACTAACCCGGCTGCCTTGAGCGCCTGACCGAGTTTAATGAATTCATCCTGAGGGCGCAGTTTGATTATTTCCATTTCTTATCACTCCTTAATTAATTTTTATCAGTGTTTTTGATCTTTATTTTTTATTTAAACTTTTTTAAACATTTTTAAACTTTTAATTTTCTAGATTTTGAAAAGTCAAAAAATTGCAGAGCAGGGCGTCTGCTCCGCATAATCTATTATTTTCTGAGTTTAGACAGCTACATTAAAATTGACTGGAAGAATCAGATAAATGTAAGACTGATTCTCATCTTTGATAAAGCAAGGTGCTTTTGCATTCATAAAATATAAGTCTACTTCTTCATCTTCAATCACACGAAGTGCATCGATCAAAAACTTTGGATTAAATCCGATCATCAGATCTTTTCCGTCTTTTGTACAGAAAATCAGTTCATCCATAGATCCAATCTGTGATTTGATCTTCAACTCCATTGATTCATTCTTGATATCAATGATAATCGGCTTTTTGTCTCCCTCTTTGATAAGCAGAGTTGCACGATCAATACAATCTAACAGTTCTTTTTTATTCACATGTACTCTTGTCTCATAATCACTGGACAGCATCTGATCAATTCGGAAATATTCACCTTCAATCAGTCTGGAAACAACCAATGTTCTGTCAAATTCGAAGACAATATGATTTTTTGTAAACGAAATCTCAACTTCAGCATCCGCTTCACCGCCAATAATCTTGCTGATTTCCTGAAGAGTTTTTCCAGGAACAATTACTTTTCTCGGCTGATAAGCATCTTTCAGTTCGATTTTCCGGATTGAAATTCTGTGACCATCAAGAGAAACCACTCTGAGAACATCATTGTCAATCTCAAAAAGTTCTCCAGTCATCATCTTGTTCGTATCATTGTCAGCAATTGAAAAAATAGTCTGGCGAACAACTTCTTTCAAAGTAAACTCGGAAATAGTAATAAAATCTTCACGCTCAATCGCCGGAAGATAAGAAAAATCGTCTCCTGACTGGGCTGCGATATTAAATTTCGCTTTTTCACAAGTAATAATTGCCTGATTGTCAGATTCTGTTTCAATAACAACATCATTGTCTGGAAGTTTACGGACAATTTCTGAAAAAATCTTTGCATTTAATGCAATAATACCTCTGGAATCAATAATTCCATCAATTGTAGTTTCAATTCCAAGTTCCATATCATTGGCAGTCAGTTTGATTACATCTGTTGTTGCATCAATCAGAATACATTCAAGAATAGGCATTGTTGTTTTAGAGGGTACTGCCTTGGAAACAATACTGACTCCTTTTACGAGATTCGATTTTTTGCATATGATTCTCATGTTGATGATTACTCCTTTCAGGTTTCAAGGTTACGGTTGGTATGTGGATAACGTTTTTTTCTCGCGTAATTTATGTATATTTATATAAATCGATTCCGTCTTCTCCGCCTTAGGGGGTGTGGATAAGTGGATAAGTACCTGCAGCCCTTTAAAATCAAGGGGTTGCGGGTTTGGATAACTATGTAGATTACAGAAAAATAACGTGTTGAAACTGTGGGGAAAAAAATTTGGCAAAAAATCCACATTTTTGTTATCCCAACGTTATTCACATAGAAATCTACAGGTTTTCTACAAAGTTATCCACAATTAACGCGAAAAACTGACAAGTTATTCACATTTTATAGAGTTATCTTCCTTATACAGGATTGATTTTCTTCTTAATTATATTCACAGTGTTGTTTAAAGCTTCATCTGTCTTCAGATCATTCTCAATTTTGCGTACACCATGGCTAATGGAAGCATGATCTTTACCACCGAGCAGGGCACCAATGGATTTTAGTGGTGTATCGGTCATATTTCTGCACAGATACATGACAATCTGGCGTGGAAGAACAATCTCAGCGTTTCGTTTTTTTCCTTTTAGTTCAGCTACCGGCACATTAAAGTGTTCAGAAACCACATCCATGATCAGTTCTGGTGAAACTGCACGGGTATCATCCGGTGAGATCATATCCTTCAAGGCCTCAGCAGCCAAAGGAATGTCGATCGGTTTCTTCTCCAGATTAGAAAGAGCGATCAGTTTATTCAAAGATCCTTCAAGCTCACGGATATTGGATTTAATATTATTGGCAATGTACTGCATAACCTCATCCGGAATATGATATTTCTCAAGTCCGTCGAGTTCTTCTTTCTTACGAAGAATCGCCATTCTTGTCTCATAGTCAGGAGAGGAGATGTCAGCAATCAGACCCCACTCAAAACGTGTGCGAAGTCTGGCTTCCAGTGTCTCAATGTCCTTCGGAGGCTTATCACTGGAGATGATAATCTGTTTTCCTGACACATGAAGATGGTTAAATGTATGGAAAAATTCTTCCTGTGTACTTTCTTTTCCTATAATAAACTGAATATCGTCGATCAGAAGAACGTCATTATTACGATATTTCTCGCGGAATGTGGTCATTGCCAGTTCATTTCCGTTCTTACCTACTTTAAGAGCATCGATCAGTTCATTCGTAAAAGTTTCACTTGTGACATACAGTACTTTTTTGGAGGGATCATGTTCCAAAATGTAATGTGCCACGGAGTGCATCAAATGGGTCTTTCCAAGTCCAACACCTCCATATAAGAAGAGAGGGTTGTAGATCTCTCCCGGAGATTCGGCAACTGCGAGGGAAGCAGCGTGGGCGAAATTGTTGTTGCTTCCAACGACAAATGTGTCGAAAGTATACTTTGGATTTAAGTTTGCCTTTTCATAAATCGCATTTACACGGGTCTTCTGGACGGAAGACTCTTTCTTTTCCTTAATCACTTTCGGGCTGTCGGTTACAAATTCCACTTCATATTCTGTACCGGTTACTTCGGCGATGCAGACCTTAAAAGGAAGCAGATATTTATCTTGAATATGTTCAAGACTCGCCTTCAGTTTGACGAGAATATATACGGTATTGTCTTTGACTTCATAAACAGTAAGTGGTGCAATCCATGTAGTATAAGAAATATTAGATGAGCAATATTCCAGCTTCATCTTGTTTAGTACCTGATCCCAGTTTTGTTCTACAATGTTCATCGATAGTAACTCCTAATTTTTTAAAATTATAATGGAAAGGTTGAAAATCCAGCGCAAATAATTCAGGACTTATCCACATTCAACTCCTGATTATGGCTTTTAGGGCAGACTTTCCCCTACCCAAATACAATGTTTTCAGCAACTGTTTGTTAAAAAAGTGAAAAACAGCCACTTTTTATTAACTTCGTACTAAAATAATGTGGATAACTCTAAAAATGGTAGAGTCTCTCCATTACATTTTACATCAAAAAAGCTGTAGAATCAATGAAAAAACAATGTGTATAACTTTATCAACATCTTAAAACGTTGATAAATATGGTTTTTTATGAATAAAAAAAATTTTATCAACACGATATTTAGTGGTTTTCCACAGGTTATACAGAAGTTATCCACATATGTTGATAACTTTGTGGATAACTTCTGTATAACTGTTGTATAATTATGTGAAAAAATAGTTATACTCCTTGATATATAAGGGTTTCGAGGAACTGTGAAATTATTCACAGAAAATGTGAAAAACTCTTTAAAATGAAAAAAGGCCAGAAATTAAGGGAAAGATTGTTGATAAAGCTTGACTTTATGCGGTTTTCCCTCTATAATTAAGAGCAGTGTCTTTTAATATTGAGGCGCAGTAACGAAGTTAATTTTGTGAATACTTTTATTATAAGGTATATCAGGCATAAGGGAGGTGTAAGAATATGAAGATGACATTTCAGCCGAAGAAGAGATCAAGATCTAAAGTTCACGGATTCAGAGCAAGAATGAGCACACCAGGCGGAAGAAAAGTTCTGGCAGCAAGAAGAGCAAAAGGAAGAAAACAGTTATCAGCATAGGCCGCATATATGTGGCCTTTTCTTCTATTTAATATTAAATGATAACAGGATTTTTGTTATCTGGAATGAAGAGGATATTGATGAAATTTTCTGAGTCTTTAAAAAAGAATAAAGATTTTCAGTCAGTCTACAGGAATGGAAAATCTTTCGCTAATAAATGTCTTGTAATGTATATAATCCCGAACGAACTGAATAAGAACCGACTGGGAATATCAGTTAGTAAGAAGGTTGGAAACAGTGTGGTAAGACATCATCTTACCCGATTGATCAGAGAAAGTTACAGATTATCAGAAGAACATTTCCGATGTGGGTATGATATAGTAGTAATCGCGAGAACAAGTGCAAAGGATAAGAATTATCATGATGTGGAAAGTGCACTGATCCATCTCGGAAAGCTTCATCACATATATGTCTGATAAGACAATGATAAGGAAGTGGCGCAGATGAAGTATGTCTTGTTATGGATGATTCGTTTTTACAGGAAATATCTGTCCGGAATGAAGGGCGGATGCACTTGTAAGTATTATCCAACCTGCTCACAGTATGGGTTGGAAGCAATCGAGAAGTACGGAGCACTCAAGGGAGGGGCTCTGGCGGTATGGAGAATCCTGCGCTGTAATCCATTTTCAAAAGGTGGATATGATCCGGTACCTTAAGGAGGATAAGTAATGGAAGTATACGGACTTTTGGCTTCAGGTTATGGAGACTGGCCGATTATCAAACAGATTGCCTGGCTGTTAGGTAAACTGATGGATGGAATCTATAATGTGATGGATGCGATTGGAATTCAGAACATTGGTATTTGTATCATTATTTTTACAGTCATTATTTACACACTGCTGCTGCCGTTGACATATAAACAGCAGAAGGCATCAAGATTGACAGTTGTAATGAATCCGGAACTGAGACGGATTCAGAATAAGTATAAGAACAAGAAAGACCAGGCATCGATGATGAAGATGCAGGAAGAGACCAAGATGGTATATGAGAAATATGGGACATCTATGATGGGTGGTTGTTCCATGCTTTTGATTCAGCTACCAATCTTGTGGGGGCTCTTTTATGTAATCCGTAGTATTCCGGCATATGTACAAGGAATCAAAGATGTGTATATGCCATTGGTAGAGCAGTTGTTGTCCACGGACGGCGGACAAAAGGCAATGGAGGCAATCGGTAAGACGAGCGCTATTGCCATGGATCCATCCAGATATGATTTTAGTAAGGCTAATACGATGGTGGACGCACTGTACAAATTTCAGGAGAGTTCCTGGAATACATTGGCTGATAAGCTTCCGGATCTGGAATCCGTGATTCGATCCACTCAGGAAAGCCTGGTACATCTGAATTCTTTCCTTGGAATTAATATTGCAGAGACGCCGATGAATCTTCTGATGAATTCCCTGAAGACGGGGGCCATCGTAACAGCGATTCTGGCTTTGTCCATTCCGGTAATTTCCGGACTGACACAGTATATCAGTATGAAGCTTATGCCGACAGCGACGCCGACGGATAATGAAAGCAGTGATAATACAATGGCAAATTCCATGAATGCGACCATGAAAATCATGCCGCTGTTTTCGGTAGTAATGTGTTTTACATTTCCTTCCGGTATCGGACTTTACTGGATCGCGAGTGCGGTTGTTCGTATGATTCAGCAGTTAGCTGTTAATAAGTATCTTTCCAAGATTTCACTGGAAGAGCTGATCGAAAAGAATCAGAAGAAAGCGGCGAAGAAGAGGGAAAAGAAAGGTACTAATGCAAAGAAGCTCTCAGAAATGGCTCAGGTAAACGCAAGAAGAATTGAGGAACCAAAGCCGAAAATGACAGAGGAAGAGAGGGAAAAGGCCCTGGAAAGAGCGGCGGAGAAAAGCAAAAATGCGAAATCAGGAAGCCTTGCGGCAAAAGCAAATCTGGTAAAACAGTATAATGAAAATAACCATAAAGACAGTCAAAAGTAGTAGAAGAAAGAGGTTATCAGGATGGGTGAGATTACAGTATCAGCAAAAACATTGGATGATGCAACAATTAATGCAACTATGGAACAAATTTTAAATGT
>ENA-ORUM01002331-ORUM01002331.1-human-gut-metagenome-genome-assembly--contig:-NODE-2331-length-11169-cov-2.641533_pt1 | contig 11169 bp, 10 predicted proteins | sample MGYA00242083_ERZ509217 | MGnify/ENA primary metagenome ERZ509217 (study PRJEB26280, sample SAMEA2338831) | human gut metagenome | biome: human gut; feature: human-associated habitat; material: faeces... | reverse complement strand
TTCAGTTCAGAAAATTCCTACCCGTGAAAAGTAGCAAAACCAGATACTATAAAACCACCAGACGGTCAGCCAGAAATACCCCCACTGCCAGACTGACAAGCGCAGCCAAAAATCCCCCTGCAAGTGTGTACCGGGTACGGATGATACCCACAAAACCAAAATATACACTCATGCAGTAAAGCACTGTTTCTGTACTTCCCATAAGAATGGAGGCCATAAGGCCGATCCGGGAGTCCGGGCCATAATTTTTAAACAAGTCCAATAGCAGACCAACAGCAGCGGAGTTGGAGATCATGCGCACAAAGGCAATGGGGATAATTGGCCCCGGAAGCCCCAGGGAAGTGGCCGGAGCTTCCAGGATCTGACTTAAAAATTCTAAAAATCCTGATGCCCGAAGTACGCCTACAGCGGTCATCAGCCCCACTAAAGAAGGTACCACCTGAACCACAGTGCCCATCCCTTCTTTTGCACCCCACAGAAAATCATCAAATACCTGACGTTTTCCAAGAATGCCGAAACCAACAATATAAAAAATAATAAGTGGAACCATAAGATCTGATAAAAACAAAAGAAAACCCATAAAAAATACCCATCCCCACACATGCTTTGTTTTTACAACATACGTGGAAATGGATATTTTTATGAATATGGGGGATGAGAGTATACGATACCCGGAATTATGCCTCAGTAAATAATGGAGTGGAGTAGTATCTGTCACCGCTGTCTGGAAGAAGAGCTACAATGGTCTTTCCTTCGTTTTCAGGACGTTTTGCCAGCTGGATGGCTGCATATAAAGCTGCACCAGAAGAGATACCGGTTAAGATACCTTCTGTCTTTGCAAGAAGCTTGGATGCTTCAAATGGATGCTCATTGTCGATGGGCATAACCTCATCGTAGATCTTGGTATCCAGTACCTTGGGTACGAAACCAGCACCGATTCCCTGGATCTTATGTGCACCGCCATGTCCTTCAGACAGAACAGGAGAAGTTGCAGGCTCTACTGCTACTACCTTTACATTTTGGTTCTGCTCTTTTAAGTATGTGCCAACACCGGTAATTGTGCCGCCTGTACCTACACCTGCTACGAAGAAGTCTACCTGGCCCTCTGCATCTCTCCAGATCTCAGGACCTGTGGTCTCTTTGTGGATCTTCGGGTTTACAGGGTTTACAAACTGGCCTGGGATAAAGCTGTCCGGGATCTCTTTTGCCAGTTCATCTGCCTTTGCGATAGCTCCGCTCATTCCCTTATCCCCAGGTGTAAGGACGATCTCAGCGCCATATGCCTTTAAAATGTTGCGGCGCTCTACGCTCATGGTCTCCGGCATGGTTAAGATCACGCGGTAGCCCTTGGATGCCGCTACAGATGCAAGTCCGATACCTGTATTTCCGGAAGTTGGTTCAATAATAACAGAACCTGGTTTTAAAACGCCTCTTGCTTCTGCATCTTCGATCATTGCCTTTCCTACACGGTCTTTTACGCTTCCTGCCGGGTTAAAGTATTCCAGCTTCAGTAAAATTCTTGCTTTTAATCCTTCTTTTTTCTCCAGATTTACCGGCTCTAAAAGTGGTGTGTTTCCTACTAATCCTGCTGCTCCCTTAACAATCCCTGCCATAATAAGCTCCTTTCCATGCACAGCACATATGCCTATCTGTTCACTGGGTTTTGATTTATGGGTATTATAAAACCTATAAACCTACTTGTCAATAGGTTTATAGGTTTTTGTTTCAATACATCATAGCTCCATTTGCAGCGAACCGGTAAGTCCTGCCATCAATGACCATTTCCGTATTGCTGACCATGGCTCCATTTGCATCCATATAATACCAGTTATCTCCCACCTGTACCCAGCCGGTCTGCTTCACATAATCTTTCATGTAATACCATCTGCCATCAATCTTCTTCCAGCTATTTGCAGGGATTTTAGAACTATAGTCTGTAAACGACAGTTCAATGGTCACATGATCATTAATCCCATCTACATTTCCTTCCTGGGTGCACTGCCAGATAGTGCGGTTTGGATAACTGTTTACTGTGCCATAACGTGCATACCAGATATCATATGGGATATCTGCTGTATTTAAGTGATTGGTAAGCCAGTCATTATTTGCATACACAATAGGGCAATAACCTGCATCTGCGATCACCTTGCAGAAGGCATTTACATTTTCCGTGATCTGGGCTGCACTTAAACCCTGTTCCAACAGGTAATTAGACTCCACATCATAAGCTACCGGATAGGAAACCGGAAAATCCTTAATGACCTGGAGCACATACTCTGCCTCATCTGCTGCCGTCTGTGCATCCAGCGCCTGCGTATAGAAGAACACGCCTGTTTTTATGCCATGGGCTGCTGCTTCTGTTATATTCCGTTCAAAATACGGATCCCTGTCTTTATAATAGCCAATACGGATCATGGCAAAACCAACGCCATCTGCAGCCACTTTTCCCCAATCAATACCATTTTCCTTATTTGCACGGTTCTGGTATTTTGTCACGGTAATACCTTTTGCCACTGCCCCCTCAACAGGCGCACCTGAAGCATCTACATAACTGCCATTTTCAAAATCCCATGCTTTGGCCTGGGCTGCCATAGGAAAAGCCAGCGAAACTGCAAGCACTGCTGCTGCCAATTTCAGAGAACCCTTATATTTCATATACCGGATTTTATTCCCATTCTGTTTCATCTATTCCCGTCCTTTCTGTTTTTCACAAATCATTCATGAGAGTTTCCGCCTGGGATAACAGGCAGCTAAGCAGGCATGTGGAGAACCTGAATATAAGGTATTATAACTCTGTTTCAACAAATAAGTATTAATATTTGTCGAAGAAAGTCTAAAAATTCTCCTACCATTTTTCAAAAAAATCGGATATAATAAATAATATAGTTATGCACTAGGAGCGATTTTTTATGTCTAAAGTTTAGGAATTTTTTGAAAATATGAATGAAGCTGTTTATGCTTCTGATATAGATACATATGAACTGATCTATTTAAACAAAACAGCCAGAAATCTGTTCAATTTTAAGGATAAGGCTGCTTATAAAGGTAAAAAATGCTACGAAATCCTGCAGCAATGCTCCTCTCCCTGCGCAATGTGTACCAATAAACGCTTAAAACCAGATGAATTTTACGAATGGTCCCGTTTTAATCCGATGGTGAATCGTTCTTTTCTGCTGAAAGATACTATGGTCATTGATGACGGGCGCAGAATCCGAATTGAAATAGCGATCGATCTGGATATCCAGGAAATGACAAAGAAAACTTTCTCCCAGTTTACAGACACTGAAGCTCTGATCAATGAAGGGCTTCGCTGTGCTCTGGCAGAAGAAACACCTGAACAGTCTATTAATACATTATTGCAGTATCTGGGACAGATGTTCCACAGCGACCGGGTATATATTTTCGAGAAAAATAAACATGGCAACTTTGATAATACCTTTGAATGGTGCACCTGTGGCGTTTCTCCCCAGATAAATATGCTGCACAATATCCCACCGGAAGCACTGGGAACATGGCCTTCCACTTTCCAGAAAGGAGAAAGCGTGATCATCCGGAATTTGGATGATATTATGTCTTATGATCCTGTTGTGTATGAATCACTTATGCCCCAGAATATTAAACGGCTGGTCACCAGCCCTATTTCCCGCAATCAGGATATAATCGCTTTCTATGGTATCGACAATCCACCCCTTGATCGTATGGATCATATTGCTTTTATGCTTCAGCTATTTGGACATTTTATCGATTCCATGCTGCGACGCAGAAATCTGGTTGAAAAGCTGGAAAACTTAAGCTATTATGACCAGCTGACCGGTGCGAAAAACCGCCATGCCCTGAATAAACAGCTGGCTTCCCTTACCAAGGGCCAAAGTCTGGGCATACTTTACGGTGATGTTATGGGATTAAAACAGATCAATGATACTTTGGGACATCAGGCTGGCGATAAAGCCCTTCTTTATGCCTGTGAAAAACTGAAATCCCATTTTCCGGAGGAATGTGTATACCGTATTGGTGGTGATGAGTTTATTGTGCTCATACCGGGCATTACAGAAAATCTGTTCCAGTCCATGATCCGTTCTATACTGGCAGATATGGCAGAAGGCTCCGTTCACCTGGCTCTTGGCTCTGTGTGGGTAGAAGATTGTACTGACAATGCTGAAAAGGCTCTGTCTGAAGCAGATGCCAGAATGTATGAAGATAAACGGGCCTATTATGCAAAGAACAGACAGTTAGACAGAAGGAGACGTTAAAGTACGTCTCCTTTTTTATTGGAACGATCCATGATCCTGCAAAAAAATACCGCTGCCAGAGTACTTACCATAGTTGCCACAAGGCATGGACCTGTAACAGCTGCCGCAGATACACTGTGATACTGGCTTCTGTAAGCGATGATATTCACCGGGATCAGCTGAAGGGATGATATGTTCATGACCAAAAACGTACACATTTCATTGCTGGCAGTGCCTTTGGGAACTGCCCGAACCGTGCTTTTCTCTTTTCTGCGCATCTCTTCTATTTTTTCCAGTTCTTTCATGGCCTTAAGTCCCGCAGGGGTTGCGGCCCAGCCAAGCCCTAAAATATTTGCAATGAAATTTACTGAAATCTGTCTGGCGGCTTCACAGTCCGTTGGCAGATCTGGAAACAGAAACTTTAATATGGGCCTCATTTTCCCTGAAAGCTGCTCTACCAGCCCGGCCCTGCTTCCTATCTCCAGGATCCCGTTCCAGAAAGCTACGATCCCCACCATGGTGAGGCTTAATGTTACTGCTTCCCCGGCTGCGCTTAAAGCTCCTTCTGTTACCTGAGCCAGTCTTCCATGAAATGCTCCCCATATGATCCCCAGAAAAAGCATTCCGCTCCAGATATAATTTAACATATGACTTTTTCTGCGTTCCTTACACACCCATTTATACACATTTTATGATCTGGTGCACGGGAAAATACACCTTCCTGTAGTGCAAAAGTTATCCACAATCTAAATCTTGTATTTCCCCTTTTTTTTACCACATATCTTGTGTTTGTCGGTGGATAATGTGGATAACTTTGGGGATAACTCTGTTTATAGTGTGTGTAAACCATGGGGAAACTGTGGGGAAATATGTATTTTTATGTGGAAATAGAAAATTTTGTGGATTTTTTATCCACATTTTCATAGATTTTGGAAATCTGCTTTTGAATTTTCCCGGCTTATCCTGTTTTACTGCTCTCTTTTCACCGGCATATATAGCTCCATAAAGTGAATATTTTTTTCCTCTCCCAAAAATGTTGTCATATTATTGGCATAAAAAACTTGTTCCGGCTCTACACCCTGGGATTTTCCCCAGTTATACATTTTCCAGGCAACCTCTTCATCCAGATAAATGCTTTCTGATTTCACAATGGTATAAATACAGGGAACCGGTTCTGTCAGTTTATACTGCTCCGGCTGAAATCCTTTTCGGATCCACTGCTCTACTCCTTTATAAAGAAGCAGATTGGTTTCCCTCTCCTGCAGACCGTCTTTTTCCATTGAAAATAATGTATAAAAATATGTCATGTCCAGACCTTTTATCGTCGAAGACATGGCAAACCACTTCTTCAGACCCTCAAGAAGGCTTTCGCAAACCCCCAATTTATAAGCTGTGGGGAAATTTTTAAAAGTATATTTTCCCTCATATTTCTCGGCCTGGTCCATATCCCGTTCAGCAAGCTGCATACGTGCGATCGCCTGCTGGTGATACTGTATGCTGGCTTCCTCCTGTTTTATACGCATTGCTAAATGGTCTTTCATACATTCTAAGGAATTCTCTTCCTTTATATATCTTTCAATTTCTTCCAGACTCTGGTTCATCTTCCGTCTGTATACAATAAACATAAGCCGAAGGATATCTTCTTCCAGATAATAACGATATCCATTTTCCTTTTTTCTTGATTTTATGATCCCTTTTTTCTCATAAAAACGGAGAGTATCCCGGCTTATGCCCACGATCTCGGACATATCGCCTATAAGATACTCTCGACGTTTCATTTCTGTTCTGTTTTCCGTCATACCTTTCTTTTCTCCTGTTTTCCATTTTCCCACGATCGATATTTCTTTTGGATGTGCCCTTAAAGAATATCTTATATGGATTTTGTGATTTGGTCAATGGTGACCAGAAAAATAGAAAGGGAACCGGTACATCATTTACGAAATGATGTACCGGTTACAGTTTATCTTACACCGAACTTAGCTCCACGTTTAATGGTGCCGTTGCTGTTCCATTCATTGTAAACGTATGGACCGCCGTCTGTGGTTCCATTTTCTGTAAACTCATGGTTTCCGCCATTATAGTTATAGTTGCCAGTTACCATCTTGCAGCTGCTGGTGTCGAAATAATAAACATTTCCATTGATCTTCATAATACCGCCCTGAAGTTCGCCGGTATCAGCTGCATAGTACCAGGTGCCATCTCTCTGGATCCATCCGGTTCTCATTAACTGGTCATCACCAAAATAGAACCAGTGATTTCTGTACTGTACCCAGTTGTTGGTGCAGTAAGATCCGTCACCCCACTGATACTTTACTCCCTTTCCTGTACCTGTAAAACCTGCTGCAAAAGATGTCATCGCACTACCTGCAGTCAAAGCCAGTGCCAGCGCTATAATAGCAAAACGTTTCTTCATACTTATCAATGCCTCCTGCATTTTTATATCTGTTTTATGCAGAAAGCATACACCTTGGAGTTGCTCCAAGGTCAAGGCATGTAAGAGTTTTGTAATGTTTTGCAGCAGTTTGTAAGATTTAATGTTCTCTGCCTGGTAGTATTTTACAGTACCATCGCCAGCTTCGTTGCCTCATATATTCCCTTTTTGGCATCTCCTGCTGTCAGACAGTCTCCTACACTGTGAATACGGTGATCACCTTCGTACTCTGTTTCCAGTGCCTTGTCTGAACGGGAACCGAAAGCAAGGACAATACTGTCAAATCCGGTCATCTCTTTTGTTTCTCCGTTCTGCTCATACCTGATGCCATCCGGACGTATCTCACATACACGGCTGTTTAAACAAAATCCCACACCAGCTTTATCCAAACGACTTAAAAGGTTCTCTCTTGGTCTGAGAGGCGCTAATGGTGCTGCTTTATCCAGCATATCTACAACAGTGACTTGATTGCCGTAGGTACTTAAGACCTCTGCTGCTTCTGCGCCTACTAATCCTGCTCCCAGTACCAGGATCTTCTGACCGCTTAAGCGCACATCAAAAGAAAGCACCTGATTTGCCAGATATACATTTTCACCGTCAATTCCCGGAATACGAGGAACTAAAGGTTGTGCACCACAGGCAAGAATGATCTCATCAAAGCCTTCCTGTTCTAACATTTCTTTTGTGGCTTTTACCCCGTAAATGACCTCTGCCCCATATTTCTTACAGAAAGTAAGGTAAGTACTGATAGTCTTGGCCAGCTCCTGTTTCATAGCCGGAACTGCTGCCAGGCGATACTGCCCCCCTGCTGTAATTTCTTTTTCATATACCTTTACTTCATGACCCCGTTTTGCCAGGATCCATGCTGCCTGCAGCCCCACAGGACCTGCTCCTACAACGGCGATCTTCTTTTTCTTTTCTGCCGGTGTGATCTCCCATATATGCTCTTTTCCACTAAATGGATTGATCATACAGGAAATACCAAAGCCCTCTTCAAAGGAATTCGGATACAGACATCTCTGCATACATCCGGTACAGGTAAGGATCTCATCCAGTCTTCCTTCTTTGATCTTTTCCGGTAAATGAGGATCACAGACAGATTCTCTGCCTAAAGCCACAAAATCCATTGCACCTGTCCTGAGAGCAGATAACATCAGCGCCGGATCATTCATTCTTCCTACTCCGATCACGGGAACAGAAACTACATCTTTTACTATTTTCACGTTCTGGATGTTAAATCCACTTTCTGAGTAATAAGAATGGATGGCAATCCCATGTGAAATATGAATAGCATCTGCACCGGCTGCTTCAAAAAGAATAGCCTGTGCCGCTGCATCTTCAATGCGGTTTCCACCGTCATATCCTTCATCACCGCTGGTCCTTACGCAGACCGGGAATGCCTTTCCACAGGCTTCTTTGATCCCTTCTACAATCTCACAGACGATCCTCGCCCGGTTGGAAACACTTCCGCCGTACCGGTCCACCCGTTTATTTACACCACGGGATAAAAACTGGGCCAGCAGATAGCCATGGGCACCATGGATCTCTACGCCATCAAAGCCGGCTTTCTGCGCCCTTACAGCTGCATCCACAAATTTTTTTACTACTTCCTTTACTTCTGCTTCTGTCAGCTCATGTACCGGGATCAGATTGGCTTTATCCGGGATATTGCTGGCTCCCACTGCCATTTTATCTGTACTTCCTTTTCCCTGCATTCTTCCAGAATGCTGCAGCTGGGCGAAAATACGGCCTCCATTTTCATGTACCCGTCCTGTTAATCTGGAAAATGAAGGAATAAATTCATCATCATAAATAGCTGCCTGCATGGGATAAGCCAGACCTTCTTCACTGACACATAAAAATTCTGTGATCAGCAGCCCAAATCCCCCCAGTGCCCGCTCGCCATAATAATTGCAGGCCTGTTCCGTCATATGATGCTTTGCATCTGCATAATGGCTGTTCATAGCCGGCATCACAAACCGGTTTTTTATTTCCAGTTCTCCTATTTTCATAGGCTGAAATAATGCTTCGTACATAATATCCTCCTTTATTTTACTAGGCAATAACATACGCTGTTATCTCTTACATAACAGCTTACATCCCCCTGTTCCAGCAGATATTCCAACATAGAACGGACGATCCGTTCATATAATCTGGCTTTTTCCAGACGTTTTACCGGATGTCCCATATCATTGATCACTTTTGCAGTCAGCTGTTCCAGAGTAATGTCCTCAGAGATCAGTGGCTTCATATCTCTCAGGATTTCCTTAAAACGCTGTATATTCTCCTCTGCCAGTTCCCTTACTTCATCAAAAACCCCGTAATGGGCAAGAATATATTTTTTATACCCAAGGTTTTTGATTTTTTCCAGTGTTTTCAGTGTCTGTGACCAGCAGAACATATAAAACAGCCGTCCTTTTTTCAGGCTTTCCCGGTCAAACATGCTGTCTGCCAGATAAGCCACCCCATCCGGCGTAACAAAGCCCATATGACTGGCTGCATGCCCAGGAAGGGAAAGGATCCGGAACTGTACGCCGCAGACCTGAACCTGTTCCTGGCCTGGCAGGATCATCTGGTCTGCTTTACACAGCATATCACTACATTCTCTTTCATTATCCTGTAACGTATTCGAATAGAAAACAGTTTTTAAAGACAATGTATCCTGCAATATGCCTGCATCCAGACAGGACATGACCAGTTCTGCCCCATATTCCTCCTGAAGAAAGCGGTTATTTTCTGTATGGTCATAATGCCCGTGACTGCATAGTACCGCTCTTACACTGATCTTGTTTTTACTGAGATATTCTGCCAATTGTGTTCTTGCCAGACGGGAACCACAATCCATTAATATCCATTCTCTTTCTCTTATCTCATAATAAGGAATACAGTTTCCCATCAAATAAAGACAACCTGTATTTCCTGCCACCTGCACTGAATGTCCCATACACTTCCGGTCTCCCTTAAACACTTTATCAGGAACACAAATATCCGCTCACCTGAAGTTGTCTTCGGCGGGCGGACATCTGCATTATGTCTTACAAATTCTTTTACTTTCTGCTTTCTTTGATCTGTTTGATCAGTTCCGGGATCACCAGTTTCAGATCGCCTACTACACCATAATCTGCCATATTAAAGATAGGTGCATCTGGATCCTTATTAATAGCTACGATCACATCAGAACCACTCATACCTGCTGCATGCTGGATTGCTCCTGAAATTCCACATGCAATGTACAGTTTTGGACCAACTGTCTTTCCGGTCTGTCCAACCTGATGAACATGTCCGATCCAGCCTGCGTCAACAGCTGCACGGGATGCACCTACAGCGCCGCCTAACAGATCTGCCAGTTCCTTTAACGGTTCAAAACCTTCAGGTCCGCCAACGCCTCGTCCGCCGGACACGATCACTTCTGCACTCTCCAGATTTACATCACCGGCATCTAAGTCTTTTAATACCTCTACTAGACGGGTACGGATACGTTCTGCTGCAATGTGGATGTCTTCTGTAATGATCTCAGGCTTGTTATCCTCGTTTCTCTCACCCTTCTTAAATACGCCTGGACGTACAGTTCCGATCTGCGGACGATGATCCGGACACATGATCGTAGCCAGAAGGTTTCCACCGAAGGTAGGACGGGTCCATGCGATATTTCCTGTTTCTTCATCATAATTTAATTCTTCTGCTTTTGTTTCTTTTAATGGTTTTTTTCCATGAGCGATACGATCCTCATTGATTTCTTTCAATAACTCATCATCATACACTCTTTTCACTATTTCTACTTCCTCATCTGTATACTTGTTTTTGTTTGCATTTGCTTTTTGGTGCGTAGAATCCCCATATACTGTTTCCAAGTCTACAAAACCATATTCGATAGCCTGTTTTAGTATTCTGGTAAATATATGGTGAAACACCTCACTGTCTCCATATCTTCTTATATAATTTTGACTCCATGTTGAATAGTTTGGGACTTTATCTTCCATAGCTATCCCTAAAAACCAGCGATACGCTAAATTGACTTGGATTTCTTTACATGTTCTTCTCATAGAATGTATTCCAAACAATATATTGATGAATACCATTTTAAAAAGCACCACAGGATCTATGCTTGGTCTACCAAAATCACTATATAGATCTTTGACTAAAGGATATATAAAATCCCAATCCATACATGAATCCAGCTTTCTGACATCATGTTCCTGTGGTACCAGTTCTTCTATTGTTCTCATTATGATACTGTCTTTTTTAATACTTTGTCTCGTCATTGCCATGTGTTATCACTCCTAATTCGCACCTTAATTATACCATTTTTTCATCTTCCTTTATATAATAAAAAGCAAGAAGAGCCTCAAGTTTTGCGAACTAGGACGAAGTCATCTTCTTGCCTTTTCATTCTATCATAGTTTTCTTTCTATTCAAATAAAAAAACTGTTGACTTTGTTTATTTACTTTGTCAACAGTCTGAAACAAGCAGTTATATCAACTGCTTGTTTTTCCAAAAATGTTTATACA
>ENA-ORUM01002324-ORUM01002324.1-human-gut-metagenome-genome-assembly--contig:-NODE-2324-length-11218-cov-51.662188_pt1 | contig 11218 bp, 5 predicted proteins | sample MGYA00242083_ERZ509217 | MGnify/ENA primary metagenome ERZ509217 (study PRJEB26280, sample SAMEA2338831) | human gut metagenome | biome: human gut; feature: human-associated habitat; material: faeces... | reverse complement strand
CGACCGAAACCTGCCCTACTTGCTTCGGCAAAGGCACTATCAAGTCGTCCATTCTTTTTACGGACACTTTGGAGAGTAAAATTGATTACCTGGTCAATAAACTGAAGGTTAAGAAATTCTCGTTACACGTCCATCCGTATGTTGCCGCTTATATCAATCAGGGACTCGTTTCTCTGAAACGGAAGTGGCAAATGAAATACGGATTCGGTATCAAGATTATTCCAAGTCAAAAACTCGCATTTCTGCAATATGTGTTCTATGATACACATGGAGAAGAAATCGATATGAAGGAAGAAATCGAAATCAAATAGACAGAAAAGGCGGCCCGGTCAAAACGAGTCGCCTTTTTGTTTTATCTATTTTCTTCAACTATCCATTTTTCAATATTACGGGTTTCCGCACTGAAATTTACTCCTATTTTAAAGAGTTTCCGTTCATCCATCTCGAAAGGAAGAGCGTAATGCTTGTCATTTATCTGCTGCAATGCTTCTTCTGCCGTACCGTTCAGTTTAAATTCCATGATATAGATGAATTTGTCTGTCTGCAAGACAAGGTCGATGCGCCCTTCGCTTGTATGATATTCCACTTTGGTATAGAAGCCGACTAGTTTAAAAACAATGAAAAGCACGTTCTCGTAATGCAATTCCTGATCGCGAATCACTTCGTAGGTGGTATCAGCAAAGAAACTTTGTAAACGACGGAAGAAAGAGCTGTAATCGCCGGAACGTACTTCACGAACAAAATTCTGAATTTCAAACGGAGATTCTACCTTATTTACATTCGCATAATAAGGAAGCAGGAAACGGACAAATCCTTCTTCTACTTCACGATTCGGGAAACCTAACCGATACATTCCAAATTCTTCATCATACCCTTTAATAGTGAGATAACCACTCTGATAAATCACCGGAATGGGATTAGTAGATTCAGAGTCTATGCTATTCAATACTTGGGCGTCGGTTTCTTCATGCGTCATCCGCTCCAAGTCATAATGATGTTTTTGCAGCAATTTCACCAGATAGGTCGGTGTGCCCGTTTCAAACCAATAGCTGCCAAATTCTCTATACTTAAAAGCATTGAGCAAACTAAACGGATTGTACATGCCGATTGAATTGTGTGTAAAGTGATAGCCGTCATAACATTCTTTCAATTCTGCACAGAGTTTATCATACGTCACACCTCGAACATCAGCAAATTCATGAAGCTCGGCATCCAAAGTATCATGAAGTTCCTGATCGCTAACCCCACAGATTTCAACATAATCTTTTCGCATGGATATATCGTCCAAGTTGTTCAAGTCACTAAACACACTGACTTTGCCAAACTTTGTCACACCGGTAAGGAATGCAAACTTGATGCAACCGTCCATTGTTTTAAGCGCTCCATAAAAAGGCTTTAATGTATTCCGAAATTGCTTTTGCAATTCTTCATTACCGATGGCTTGCAACATGGGTTTGTCATATTCATCGACAAGAATAACCACACGTTGCCCCGCCAACTTACAGGCGCGCTCTATGATACCGGCAAAACGCAAAGAAAACGAACGTTCGGACGGCTCGGCACCATATAGTTTTTCCCATGCTGTCAGCGATTTATCAAGTATATTATCCAGACTTTCGGATGTATCATATTTCTCGATATTAAGGTCCAGATGCAGTATAGGATATTTTATCCAGTCCTTTTCCAGTTTTTCCACAGCCAGCCCTTCAAACAGTTCTTTCTTTCCTTGAAAATAGGCCTCTAAGGTGGAGACGAGCAGACTCTTTCCGAAACGGCGCGGACGACTCAAGAAGTAATAACTTCCAGTCTTTACCATTTGATACATCAGTGCTGTCTTATCAATATAGAAATAACCGTCATTACGAATTTTTTCGAAATTCTGAATGCCGATCGGATAAATTTTATGGCTCATATTCTCTTCTTTTATTAATCAATGCCTTTCTTGCAAAGATATATATTTTTAATAGAACTCTTTGTCATAGCAGGTTAAAAGATTCTTTTCAATCATTCATTCTGCACATTTCCCCGGAAACTTAGGGACGATAAAATAAGGGGATGATGACTGCACAAAATTACGAAAAGCCCGGACTTTCGCAAGCTCGGGCTTTCTGTATCTTGGGGACGTCTCCTTTACCTATAGGGAAATGGGCGACTAGCAATTTGATTCTAGTACAACAAAAAAGACGTTCCAAGAGTAAAGATAAAAGGGATGCCAGTGGGAAATGTGGGGAGGCATCCCTTTTCTAATAGAAGAACAAAGATAGAAGGATGGACTTTCACAAGCTGTGTCTCTTCGCTTTGTCACTTCTCAACATATAATCTTCACACTTCGGTGAAGAAGGGTTTCATATTTATGGAGAGAGCGCACTTCAACAAGCACGGGCTCTCCTATTATGTTATATCATTCTAGAGATAGCTCCCACCTCTGCCAGAGGCAAATATAGAGGAACTATCTAATAGAACATTAAAGGATTTCAAATTAATCCGCAAAGAGAGCAGTAGGGAATGTTACTGTCTTCACCACAGGTGCAGGAGATGTTGCGCTCCAGCTGATTGAAGGAGTAATAGTAACCGTCACTACCAAATCTTGCACAAGACCCTTCAAGGCCTTACCAACTGTTGTTAATTTCAGTTTCTTATTAGCATCAAACTCGAAGTTAACTTTATCACTTAGTTCTACCTTAATAGAATATCCATAAAGAGCAAGAACATCGTCAGCGGTAGTCAAAACACTAGTGTCATAAGTTTCACCATTTGCAGTCGGCCACATATTCTTACCTTTTCTGTCTTTCCATACAATGTCACCCAGTACATCAATCTCTGCATCTATGGTTTCAGCTGTATACGCTGTTGTGATACCTTTTTTAGCGTCCGTTGCACCAAATGTTGATGTAAGTAGTTTTGATAATGATATAAATTTAACCTTTTGGTTAGCAATTGAAGCAGGTTCAGCAGCATCGTTAGGTTGACAATTTACATTTACGGTCAATGCCATATTGTCTTTAGCGTGCTCCATGTCTACTGTGAATTTACCGTTAGATTCACTTCCTACAGGATCTTCACCATTCTTGTCTATAGCATACGTAATATTGTTGTATATACCTGCATTAACTCCTTCAGTAATAGCGCTCCATGTAGTAAAGATTGAGCCCATTTCTCTTTCGAGGCTGATGCTCTGAATCTTATCACCATTCTTAGTTTCATTAATCAGAAGAGATACCTCGTCATCTTCAGTCCACATACCTGAAGTTTTTGTAAATACAGGCATCTTATAGTCAACAGTTACCGGCATTTTGAATATAATTTGCTTCGTTGCGTCAACGTCAACTGTCAATACGGCTTCCATAGTACCCTTGTATGCAGCGGCTACTGTCAGTTTCAGGTTATCATATTTAGTATCACCAGAAGCACCAATACCACTGAACTTCACTTTGTCTCCATCGTTAACCGTAGCAGTTGAGCTAGCAAGTTTAGCAGCTGTAATAGCGTCTTTGATTGCCTTAATATTAGCTGCTGACACAGCAATGTCGGATTTTTCTGATTTATTCCAAACTACCGTCTGTGCTGCCAAAGATTTTGTATCTATTTGCTTGAAGGTGACAGTCAGTTTAGCCGGAGCAGAGGAGCCACCGACGCTAGAATAATCAATGCCCTCATGAGCTTCTCCATCAAAAGGAATACCATTTGTAGTTATATAGCAGACTTCAACCTTTGCTTCTTGCCCTTTGGTAGAAGTGATGGTTTGTTTGCCGGCCTCGTTCGTTCCCAATGTTACACCTTCAGGAGCATCGGCTGCCAACTTATAATAATATGCATAGACTGTACTCAAATCCATAGGAGGAGTGGTGGTAGCTGCAGCTGCCAAGTCATCCAAAACCTGTACCTCACCAACTTTTGCGGACACTGCTGCATCTGCCAGTTTAGTAGCACTTGTAACTGCTTCCGGTTTGATTTTAACATCATAAGCAGAGATTATTTCATTGTTCCATGCGTCTTTTGTACAGAATGCGTATGCTTCATCGGCAGGAAGGGCATTCTCCAGATTCAAACCATCTTTTAGTGTAACAGTAAGGTCGTAAACACCACGATTCACTTTAGCTTCGGTAGCACGTGTCAATGGTTTTGCAGTTTTATTTTGTTCGATCTTAGAAATAACAAAATTAGCTTCCTCTTGAGAATTATTTTGAGAATTCATCAAATAGATTTGATATTTACTATCACTAAAGTCAGGACCTACCGGATTAATCAACGCATTCAACACGCCGGAATTAGTTATCAACAGATCATTTTTCTTAAATTCTTTTTTCTCATCACCCATACCAAAAGTGAAATCAGCTTTGCATTGAGCATAACTTAATTTAAGTTCCTTTGTTCCGCCTGTAGTGATTTTACCATTATTATCAATATTCACTCCTTCAATGCTACTAATCAAAGCTGCAGTAGGCAAAATACTTGTTAATTCAGTTCCAGTAGTTTTATCTTTTACATGTAGAGTGAAGCTAGGTAATCCCTCATTCTGTACAGCATAAACAGTGGCTGACGAATAATCACCTTTCACCCATTTATTTGTAACGTCATCATAAAAATACCAATAATCTTTTTCAAATTCACCTGTTCCATCGCCAATAAAAGGAGATTTTCCGGCAGGACCAGCAGGACCTTCAGGACCAACAGGACCTTCGGGACCAACAGGACCTTCGGGGCCAACAGGACCAGTAGCACCGGTCTCACCCTTTTCACCTCGTGCCGGTTTCCCAGTATCAACATCGTCTATAAACCAGTTTCCATTTTCTCCAATTTCAACGACAGATCCATCTTTACCATTCACAATAGAATATTTATTTCCATTGTTGAAAGTAATTTCAAATCCACCAGTGATACTTTTAATGTCTGTTACCCAATTACCTGCATTCACTTTTGCCTGCAGTTCTGCAAGACCTGCTGCATTTGCATCAATCTGGGTTTGCAGATTGTCGATGTCATCATCATAGTCTTTACAGCCTACATAAGTGACAGTAGCAAGCGTCAATGCCCCGAAAAGCATTACCCTAACAAAATTTTTCTTCATAACTACTTAAAAATTACATTAATAATATATTATTAAACACTAAGTTTCAATAATAGCACGCCCGTTACTCTGTAGGTAACGGAGAAACCTTTGTGCCTGCTTTTCGGGAGTAGTCAATACTGGGAAATGATAAGATAAACAATGAAACATTTTTACCCCTGCTTCTGAAAGACAGTAGAGGGAAGGAGATCTTTTGCAAAAATTTAGAAGTTAACAAAGCCCTAATACAAAGAATCCGCGTGTTTTATTTGGTTAATTCCTGTTTTGAGTAGTTTATTAGAAAAAATGTATGATTTCGTTTGGTTGTTTTAAGAAATATGCTCATATTTGCACCGATATTCATTCCCGTTACCTACAGAGTAACAGAGTTATTTCCAAGCACTTACACCTGCAATAGAACGTTTTACAAAGTCAAGAACTTGTTTATTTGCTTCATCAATTTTCTTACTCCGGAAAGGTTTCAGATAAGTCTCCGTCACAGTGATAGACGAATGTCCCATCGCTTCGGAAATAATACCCGGATGGATTTCACAATAATAAGCCGTCGTAGCCCAGGTATGGCGGGCGGTGTACGAACTCAATTTATCGGATAATCCCAATAATTCACCTAGCAACATCAACTGTTGGTTAAAACTGCGCAATGCCAACTGATATTCGCGATACGCCTCTTTAGTTCCTTCACGGCTTTTCAACAATGGAAATAAATAGGGAGAAGAGGGATCGCGATTCATATACTTCTTCACCAGGATCATCGCTTCGGGAGTCAACGTCACAGACAACGGGCGCCCTGTTTTACGCCGGCGATATGTTATTACGTTATCACGCAAATCACTCTTACGCAAATAAGCGAGATCGACAAACGGCATACCACGAAGCGAAAACATCAGAATGAACAACTCTTGCGCCTGACATACAGCAAATGGCACACCTGACGTACGAGACAATTTGGCAAACACCTTCTTCATATCTTCATCACACAACGCACGTTTATGATCGGTACGAGTACCGGTATAAACAGAACGGAACAGATGAGGTACATAAGGAGCTTTCCCAAGATCGACGGCACGATTGTAAACCGCACGAAACGTACGCAGATAAGTGGAAACGGTGTTCCAGCTACAACCACGACTACGAAGATGTATTTCAAATCCTTTTAACCACTCCGGACTCACTTCTTCAAAGGTGAAGTCGGCTTTCCCACAATAAGCAATGATGGCATTCAGGCTGCTACGATAAACGTGTGCAGTACCGAAGTTTCCCTCCACCTGTAGCCCCGTGGCTACTTGCTTCATAAATGTTACTACTTTCAACATTTTCTCAATTTATTAATTTATTCGACAATAAAGATACAAGTATTCTTTCATCTAAAAACTCATCATACGAACAAAACTGAAAACGAAGATGTTTTTATAGAGAAAGCTATCAAAGTCGATTTATAACAAAAACCCGGACTTTCGCAAGCTCGGGTTTTCTATATCTTGTGAACGCCTCCTTTACCTATAGGGAAATGGGGGACTAGCAATTTGATTCTAGTACAACAAAAAGGCGCTCCAAGAGTAAAGATAAAAGGGATGCCAGTGGGAAATTAGGGAAGGCATCCCTTTTCTAAATAGAAGAACAAAGATAGAAGGATGGACTTTCACAAGCTGTGTCCTTCGCTTTGTTCTGGGGTAAAAATATCTTTTTCACACATAGGTGAAGAAGGGTTTTTAGTCTGGAATACTAGTTGACTCTTTTGTCGGATCTATTTTCACTGTAACCGCATTACCAGCAGCATAATTAGTAATTGTTCCCCAACGTGATTCGGCAACAATGTTAACAATAATGCTAACTACAGCTTTCAACTGCTTTCCTGTATTGGTAAGAGTCAAAGCACCTGTATTCTTATCTAAAGTAACATATTTAGCATTAGCGGCATCAGCCAATTCAAATGTAGGAGCTACAAATCCGAATATGCCTAATGGAGCTGCTCCCCATTTGTCGCCAGCTTCTACTTCCTTACCAGCTTCCCACATTGCCTCTTTATTAGAAGCTTTCCATATAGCTCCTGTTGCAAGTTGAGTAGTTGCATCCATTTTATCACTACCAATCTTCACTGTTGCAGCAGTCGGAGCAGTCCATTCACCACTAAGATCAGCAAGAGTAAAGATTGTTTCCTTAGAAGTTACTAATTCGATATCTGCTCCAGCCGCATTTTTAGCAATAACCTTAGCAACAACTACTATAGCCTTAGCAGGAGCAGGGTTAGAGTATGTATTATCCACTTTCAAGACATTATCTGCAAGGCTAACACCAGTGATCGCCTCTTTCAGTGAGAACTGAACAGTAGCACCTACCTTCTTAGCATTGTCCACAATCGTTGCATAGTTCGCAAAGAGAGAAGGGATTTCCATCATGAAATTCATAGATGTAGGCTTGTCTGCCGGAAGAAGATTTGCTGTCAAAGCCAAACTTGATCCACCAGTAATAATCTTATCATCATACGTCAATGTGTAATCAGCATCTGTTACCTCAACTGTAATTGATGGTTTCAAAGTGAAGTTCTGTACATCAGATACCTTTACTTTCACTTCCGGTACATAAGTACCTTTTACTGTACCCTTCGGAACTACAATTTCCAATTCGTTTGTAGTGGTTTTATCTTTAAATCTCAAATATACTCCTTCTGCAGCTTTAAAGGCAAAATTCTCTGCTGGCAATTTTTCATAAACTTCCTGACTAATACCAATATCAGTACTACCACCAGTTGTACCATAAGGAACTGTCACATCAGCTACTTGTTCTTTTGTTCCATCAAATTTAACTGCCGAAATAGTTGGAGAAACTTCCGGATCTGTCGATGCCGCTTTAGCGGTAACATCAGCAAAAGCAGTAACTTTCTTGAAATCAGTACCAGTGATTGTTACAGTAGCCTTTGGTTGGGCTATTTTACCATTAGAAGCATCAGTATAATTTTTCAACTTCAGTACACCCTTCTCAATGGTATAGAAAGCCGCACCATCGCCCTCTACCTTATATGTTACTACGAACTTCTCGGCATTCACACTGCTTGCCATTGTTTCATCAGAAACATCATCACCAGCTCTATTTTTACCAGTAATCTGAAGAACAGCTCCCGTTGCATAATCTACAACTGATAGAGGTTTATCATAAAGAATATAATCAATATCTTTATTCGGTGATTTCACTTTTACATCAGTAATCGCTCTATAATCCGAAATTACCGGGAAATAGTTCGAACTGATATTAGTCAGATTCTTGCTTTGATCTTTAGCGATAAGATTCAGACTAACAGCGAAACTCTTGTCCGTTGAAGTAGAAATAGTAAAAGTAACGATACCTGTAGCTTCGTCTACTTCCGTTTTCTCAATGTTATAAATCTCGGCTGTGCGGGTCTTAATTTCCTGTCCGTCGAACGAAGGAGCATAATTCTCTGCGAAGTTGGCAGCGGCCGTTGCAGGAGAAATACGGAATTTCATCTGGATCGGTTTCGTTTCAGCTACCAATTTATTATCGTAGAAATAAGACATAAAGATGATTTTACCATCTTCATATTCAGGAACATAAACTACGCTCTGAATCTGATTTTCAAGTGCTGTGATACGAGTTTTTAATGCAGTAAACTCTCCATCTACCCCACTTTTATAAGTAGCAAGATAGGCTTCTACTTTATTATCAAAATCTGCTCTAGTAGCGCAATAGCCATAACTAGCTTTGATCGTAGAGATTTCAGTCAATACTGCCGCAAAATTTTCATAACCACCACCAGCTAAAGCTGTTTCGATAGTTGTTTTAAATGTAGTAAGCGTAGTGATATTACTGGTAACAGTTTGGTAAGCAGTTGCCTGTTCACTCTTATAAGTTTCAAAACTAGTACTCAACGTTGCTAATTTATCGTCTACACCTTTGATAGCAAGATTGATAGCAGAGGTTTCCGCCAATACCTGTGATTCAATAACCTCGTTTACATATTTAGCAATAGAGCCATTGTCTTTCAGCAACTCCAGAACTTCGTTATCAACCAATCCTGCAAGTTCAGAATGGGTTACGTAAGCAGTCAAATCATCCTTCGATGCAGCGTTTTGATTGAATGTTTCCAATGCGGTGATTCTGCCATCCAATTTTTGCAGTTCCAAGATATTAGCTTGTATCTCAACAATAGCAGCCGCATTATTGTCAGCCATATCTTTTACAGCCTTCAATTCATTCTTAGCTTCTGCCAGTTCATTTGCTAATTTTTTCAGGTCTTCGCTAGATGCAGCACCAGCCAACTTTTCTGTCAGGTCGGCAACTTTAGCTTCCAAATCCTTCTTCGTTTCGTTCAAAGTTCCCTCGATAGAGTTTACTTGTTTCGAAAGTTCGGTAATCTGGTCGCCCAATGTTTTAATAGTGCTTGCATCTGCTTTGTTTTCCAACGCAGTCTGCAATGCTTCTACTGTTTTCAGCAAATCCTGTACTGCCTTGCTATCCGCCTTACCATCAATAGCAGTCTGCAATTGAGTCTGCAAAGTTTGAATGGCACTAGATATTGCCGCTTTCATGTCCTCTGTGCTCACCGGATTAGTGGACGTAACTTTATCAATCTGCTCTTGCAGATTTTTGATGTCATCGTCATAGTCCTTACAACTCGTTACAGTTGTACTAACCGCAAGCGTCAATGCCCCAAAAAGCATTACCCTAACAAATTTTTTCTTCATAACTACTTAAAAATTACATTAATAATATATTATTAAACACTAAGTTTCAATAATAGCCGCCCGTTACTTCGTAGGTAACGGATAAACCTTTGTACCTGCTCTTTTGGAGTAGTCAATACTGAAAAATAAGACGATAAGCAATGAAACATTTTTACCCCTGCTTCTGAAAGGCAGTAGAGGGAGGGAAATCTTTTGCAAAATTTAGAAGTTAACAAAGTCCTAATACAAAGAATCCGTGTGTTTTATTTGTTTAATTCCTCTTTTGAGTAGTTTATTAGAAAAAATGTATGATTTCGTTTGGTTGTTTTAAGAAATATGCTCATATTTGCACCGATATTTCAACCCGTTACCTACGAAGTAACAGAGTAAAAAATCAAGCACTTACACCCATCACCGAGCGTTTTACAAAGTCGAGCACCTGTTTATTTGCTTCATCAATTTTCTTACTTCGAAAAGGTTTCAAATAAGTTTCCGTTACAGTGATAGACGAATGTCCCATTGCTTCGGAAATAATGCCCGGATGAATTTCGCAATAATACGCAGTCGTCGCCCAAGTATGACGTGCGGTATATGAGCTCAACCGGTCTTTGAGTCCAAGCAGCTTTCCCACCAGTTCCAACTGATAGTTAAAATTGCGCAGAGCCAGTTGATATTCCCTATACGCCATTGGCGAACCTTCGTCACTGTGAAGAATCGGGAATAAATAGGGCGACTGCTCCTCGCGACTCATATACTTCCGTAAAAGAAACATCGCTTCCGACGTCAACGTCACAGACAGTGGACGCCCCGTTTTACGACGACGATAGCTAATCACATTCCCCCGGAGATCACTCTTACGCAGATAAGCCAGATCGACAAAAGGCAGCCCCCGGAGCAGGAACATCAGGATGAACAATTCCTGCGCACCCCTCATGGCAGGAGTAACCGCATCCGACTGCAACAGACGGGCAAATACCTTCTTCATATCCTCCGCATCCAATGCCCGACGACGGTCCGCCCGCGTACCTGTATATACGGAGCGAAACAAATGCGGCACATAAGGCGCTTTCCGAAGATCGACAGCACGATTGTAAACCGCACGCAACGTGCGAAGATACGTAGACACCGTGTTCCAGCTACACCCACGAGCACGAAGGCTACCCTCAAAATGCTTCAACCACTCCGGAGTTATTTCCGGGAACGACAAACAACCGGAACCCTGAAAAGTAAGAATCGCATTCAAACTACTTCTATATACATGAGCAGTCCCTAAATTCCCACTCTGCTGCAAATCAACAGCCACTTGTTTCATAAACGAAGTAAAACTTTCCTTTTTCATTAAAAAATAATTTAATAATTAATATTTACTAATCCCACAATTTACTTTAGTAAAACACGAAAATATATATACAAAGATTTACATATATAAAATTATAATATTAAAAACTGAAATATTCACATTATCTATCAAATT
>ENA-ORUM01002311-ORUM01002311.1-human-gut-metagenome-genome-assembly--contig:-NODE-2311-length-11273-cov-54.223302_pt1 | contig 11273 bp, 8 predicted proteins | sample MGYA00242083_ERZ509217 | MGnify/ENA primary metagenome ERZ509217 (study PRJEB26280, sample SAMEA2338831) | human gut metagenome | biome: human gut; feature: human-associated habitat; material: faeces... | reverse complement strand
AAGAAGAAGACAGTTGAAATAAAAAAGAGATTACCACCAAATTTGACGAAGAACCGTTTGCATAGCTATGTCAACATGCTTATGATGCTCATTCGTTATTGAAAAGATAGTAGCTGTAATACTTACCGCAATGATTATCACAGAAGCAATCTTTAAGAATTCCCTGATGAAATATCTGTTTCTTTTTGTTGTATTTATTGCTGTCCATTTAGGGTTTCCTATAAGAATCATTGCATTGAATAACTTGCGCTCTCGGTGAAACTGTTTGCTATGTTCTTCTGAACTTTCAGCCCACTCTTTCACTGCTTTCATTTCTTCAATAGATGCTTGTCCCTCGAAAAATCGGTATAATGAATTTTTGTCCATAGGTGTTTTTTATAATGATAGCGAACAAAGAGGGTTTATCCCTAGTGGAAAACTCATTTTTTGCAATTGTACAATTTTTTAAGTTTAGCCGCACACACAGGTTATAGAAGCTGTGTGTGCAGGTTATTTGAGTCGTTAATTAATTTGGGTAAATTTGATACATGTTATTTGTAGCCGATGGTAACTTTGTGTATAGCTTTGTTAGGACCGTCTGCTATGTATATGGTTCCATCTGTATCTTGTACAAAGTCAACCGGACTAGTGGTGCCTGAATCTTTCCAACCATTTTCGGCTTTACAAACGAGGATGATTGTGGCGTCCTGATAACCATTCTTTCCAGGTTTTAGGATCTTGGTTTTACGGGTGCCACTATTACCGTCACTGAACCATATGTAGCCATCCTTATCTACCATTAGCCCCTCTGCTTTTTCCAATTTGGCTGTTTTAGGATCTTCTGTTATATCCTCCGTTATAACTTTGTTACCTCCACCTGCAATCAATGTATAAGCGCCGCTAGAGTCTACTTTATAAATATAGCCGGCATTTGATCCGTCTGTTGCTGCTGCTATCAAGTTACCAGCAGCATCAAAAGCTATGGCTTGTATTTGACGGCCGGTAATTTTAACAAATTCCAACCTTGAACTGCTGTTATAATTTCCTGATGGATATTTTTGGATCGTTCCGGAATTACGGCAAACCGCATACATATTGTTGTATTGGTCAAATTTTACATCCATAAGGTTGTCCAACCCGTTGCGAGTTAACAAATCGGAAACTTGTTTTGTATTAGGATCCCATACGCTAATTTTATCTTCTCCTTTATATGCGAGGTAAAGTTTTCCATTAGTAGGATTAGTGGTGATTTTCAGCAGAACAGTTCCTGTGCCATTGGGGACGATTTTTTCTCGTTCCATTGTTCTTAAATCTATTGCCCAAGCCTCTGTAGCACTACCACCGTTAGTACTGTAAGCTAATCTGCCATCTTTTAAGAATGTAACGCTTTTTAAATCCTGGGTATTAATATCACTAGGTACAGTGATGAAATTTTGTGTACATTCATAAATCCTCTCTCTTGTATCTTCGTATGTGAAAAGAGCCGGAATTTTGCCTGTTTTTACACCTACAGAGACGGTTACTGCATAAGTTCCTATTTCGTTTTGAGGTGCGATAATTTTCAATTCGGTCTCTGTGGCATATTTAACAGTTGCTATTGCATCTCCTATTTTTACAATGTTTTCTTCGGGGGTGGTACTGAAGTTCTCACCGATGATAGTAATTTCCGTGTTTTCTGTTCCGGAGCTTGGGCTGATGGAGCTAACAACAGGAGTGTAGTCTACGTAAGTAAATCTTAAGTTCTCTGTCTTTTGGGCACCTACCATTACTTCTATAATACATTCTCCTGCTTCATTTGCCGGGGCAATTACCTGTAGTTGGGTAGCTGTTACCGATGTAATAGTAGCTTTGGCATTTTTTAAATATACTTTGGCTTGATCTGTAAAATTTTCACCGATAATGGTTATCTTAGTTCCTATTTCTCCTTTTGCGGGAGAACTGGTTGTTGTTTTCAGTTGGAGAGGTGTTGATTGCGAATTTTCATCATCACCGGAGCAGCTGAACATAAGTAAGGCTGTACAAACAGCCATGAATGCTGAAGTCGTTTTCATAATAAATTTGATTAGATGAATAAAAGTGTTTATAAATACAAATTATATAGGTTGAGTAAGAACGCTCTTCACTTTTGCGAATATAAATAGCTGTGTTTTCCATTTTTCATGTTCGCATATATGGTGGCTCTTTCATTGCGAAAATAATAGAGTAAGGTCTTATTCATAAATACTTTATTTTTTGATGTATTTATAGTAATAACGAACAGAGTAAGTTTATCCCTAGTAAGAAAGTGTTTTTTTAGATTCTTCTTTTAAGTATTTGTGTTTTTTCTTTCATTCCGGCTTGCAGCACCTTTTTCGTGCGGAGAGGAAACCATGTGGATGTTTGTCATATCATACTTACGTTTTTGTGCTTTTATTGATCAAAAGGTTTTGGTTCAAGAATATAGGATACATGGGAAGTGAAAAAGTATGATTGGAGTTGTAGTGGTTTTCTAGTTTAAGAAAAAAAGAAGTAGCGTTGTTGGCAAATAGTCTTTTAAAGCTATTCGTAGAACTTTTGTGGCTTTGTTTATATGATATTCGACACCTTTTGTTGTCATGTTCAATAGGTCTGCTATTTCTTTGTGGGATTTATTTTCGTATCGACTCATGGCAAAAATACGTCTGGTTTGCTCCGGTAAAGTTTCTAAGGTTCTATTTACGATTTCTTGAATCTCAGCTGTGAAAATTTCATTAGGTTCAAGTTCTTCTAGAGTTGCGATTCTATTAGATAACTCCCAAGAGTAGATTTGAAAGATTTTATCGGAAGCCATTTGACGAACCTGTTGATTTCGAAGATAATCTATACATTTATGCTTCAAGACAGTCAAAACATAAGCTGGTATGTTTATGTCTGAAGGCAATCGTTCCTTGTTTTCCCAATAATACATAATTGATTCAATGACAAAGTCCTCGGCCACGGCTTCATCATGCACGTACGTAGAGGCAAAATGAATGAAGCGGCGTTGATAGTCAATGAAAAATTGGTTGAAATTGTTGGTGTAATTGTTTTTATTGAACATGCGTTTTATAGTTATGCTCTGCAAATATACACTAATTTCCTATAAACGATGTCTTATTGGCTTCTTATAGAATTAAAAAAGGTTAAGTATTGCCTTTTGGCGTGAAAGAAGCTATCTGTAATGTACTTGAAATAAGGTGTTGTTGTCATTTAAACTTCGAGTTTACACTAGTCTTATAGCGGTAGAATATAGTTTTATATCTTTAATAACAATGAATAGAAATGAATTTAATGAATGAGTTTTGAGATAATAAATACTGTGCTGACTAATTTGTTGGGTCAGTTGTGTTAAGACGACCAAACTGAGTTGGAAAGTCTTTGGAAATGCTTGTGCAAATAATTTTTTCAGTAAAATGTACCAAAATAGTTCCTCATTTGGATTATTTGGGTCGGTCTATTCTCTTTAAATGCACTACTTTTGCCATCAGGAAAATTAATCACTTAATAAACAATCCATGTATTATGAAAACAATTCTTAGCGCATTAGGACTTTCCCTTTTGATCTTAACGAGTTGCGGTGGACAAAAAAAGGTTGAAGTAGACTTTATTCAGGACAACATCGACAACGCAGTTGCACAAAACACGATTCAAACGGATATTATTGAAAAATCTGGTAAGATCCTGAATCCAAGAACTATCAACAAAGACGGTAGCATTTCTTACATACCTATTGATGACTGGTGCTCCGGTTTCTTTCCCGGTAGTATATGGTTGACTTATAATCTGACGGGTGATAAGAAATGGTTGCCGCTGGCTGAGAAATATACAGAAGCTCTTGATTCTGTGAAATATCTGAAATGGCATCATGATGTAGGTTTCATGATCGGTTGCAGTTATTTGAACGGCTATCGCATGGCAGATAAGAAAGAGTACAAAGACGTTATTATAGAAGCTGCCAAATCATTGTCCACTCGTTTTCGTCCGAATGCAGGCGTTATCCAGTCATGGGATGCCGATAAAGGTTGGCAGGGAACACGGGGATGGAAATGTCCGGTGATTATTGATAATATGATGAATCTCGAACTCTTATTTGAAGCAACAGCTCTTTCCGGAGATTCTACTTTCTACAATATTGCAGTGAAACATGCTGATACAACAATGGCTCACCACTTCCGTCCGGACAACAGCTGCTACCATGTGGTAGATTACGATCCGGAGACAGGAGAAGTGCGTAAGAGACAAACTGCACAGGGATATGCCGACGAATCGGCTTGGGCTCGCGGACAAGCATGGGCTCTGTATGGATATACTACCTGCTATCGCTATACCAAAGACAAGAAATATCTCGACCAGGCACAAAAGGTCTATAACTTCATCTTTAATAATAAGAACCTGCCGGAAGACCTCGTACCATACTGGGATTATGATGCTCCGAATATTCCGAACGAACCGCGCGATGCTTCTGCAGCAGCTTGTACAGCCTCTGCCCTTTATGAACTGGATGGCTATCTGCCGGGCAACCACTACAAGGAAACGGCTGATAAGATAATGGAAAGTTTGGGCTCACCTGCTTATCGCGCAGAAGTTGGAACAAATGGAAACTTTATCCTGATGCATTCGGTTGGCAGTATTCCTCACGGTCAGGAAATTGACGTTCCTCTGAACTATGCTGACTATTACTTCCTGGAAGGACTGATGCGTAAAAGAGATTTGGAAAAGAAATAAGAAATAGATAATGAACGGTAAACAGTGAACGGTGAATGCTTAGCGGATTCTGACGGAACATGTTTACCGTTTATCATTCGCTACTTGCTGTCTATAACTTTCTATTGACCGTTTGTCATTTACCTGTTTTTAATCATTTATCATAAATCATCATGAATAAACCTATAAACCTTCTTGTAGGAGGCTTGACGCTGTTTGCCGCACAAGGTTGCAAGGCTCCGAAGCAAGCGTCCCAACAAGCGGAGCATCCTAATATAATCTATGTATTTCCCGATCAATACCGTAACCAGGCGATGGGCTTCTGGAGGCAGGACGGATTCCGGGATAAAGTAAACTTTGAAGGAGACCCCGTGCATACTCCTAATCTGGATGCCTTTGCACGTGAATCTATGGTCTTGTCGTCTGCACAGAGTAACTGTCCGTTGAGCAGCCCTCATCGTGGAATGTTACTGACCGGTATGTATCCGAACAAAAGCGGTGTACCATTGAATTGCAATTCTACACGTCCGATCAGTTCCTTACGCGAGGATGCGGAATGTATCGGCGATGTGTTCAGCAAAGCAGGTTATGACTGTGCTTATTTTGGTAAACTTCACGCTGACTTCCCGACTCCGAACGATCCCGAACATCCGGGACAGTATGTGGAAGAAAAACGTCCGGCATGGGATGCCTATACACCGAAAGAACGCCGGCACGGCTTTAACTACTGGTATTCTTACGGAACATTTGACGAACACAAGAACCCGCATTATTGGGATACGGATGGTAAGAGACACGATCCGAAGGAATGGTCACCTTTACACGAATCAGGTAAAGTCATTTCTTATCTGAAAAATGACGGTAACGTACGTGATACCAAGAAACCTTTCTTCATAATGGTGGGCATGAATCCTCCTCACAGCCCGTATCGCTCCTTGAATGACTGTGAAGAGCAGGATTTTAATCTTTATAAAGATCAGCCTCTGGATAGTCTGTTGATTCGTCCGAATGTCGATTTGAAGATGAAGAAAGCGGAGTCTGCACGTTATTATTTCGCTTCCGTTACCGGAGTAGACCGTGCTTTCGGACAGATTTTGACGACATTGAAAGAATTGGGATTGGATAAGAATACAGTCGTAATCTTTGCTTCCGATCATGGTGAGACGATGTGTAGCCAGCGCACTGATGATCCGAAGAATTCCCCTTATTCTGAATCCATGAATATTCCGTTCCTGGTTCGTTTTCCCGGTAAGATTCAGCCGAGGGTAGATGATTTATTGCTCTCCGCTCCTGATATTATGCCTACGGTGCTTGGCTTGTGCGGACTGGGTGATTCTATTCCGGCGGAAGTGCAGGGACGTAATTTCGCTCCTCTTTTCTTCGATGAAAAGGCTGAAATTGTTCGTCCTACAGGTGCACTGTATATTCAGAATGTAGATGGCGATAAAGATGAAAATGGATTGGTGCAGACTTACTTCCCTTCTTCAAGAGGTATCAAGACGGCTCAATATACATTGGCGTTATATATCGACCGTGATACGAAGCAATTGAAGAAAAGCCTCTTATTCGATGATGTAAAAGATCCATATCAACTGCATAACCTGCCTTTGGAAGAAAATAAGGAGATTGTGGCACAACTTTGCGGTGAAATGGGAGCTATGTTGAAGGAAATTAATGATCCTTGGTATACGGAAAAGATTCTGTCAGATCGGATTCCTTATTAGCGATTAGTAATTTATAAAACGCTGATTAACTCAAATAAGTGCCAATTTTAGGAGTAAATCTCTGCGACAATAATAGGTGTTAATCCGCATCCGCGTTTAAATTGAAAATAGTAATGAAAAACAGTTGTTTTATAGTATTATTCCTTTTGGGAATCATTCCTTCAGCTTTCGCTCAACTCATCGGATTTGAAGAAGAAGTGCCCGAAGCATTTACAGTTTCCGGAAAGGGAGAAGTGAAAATCTCTTCTCTTTTTTACAAGGAGGGTGAAAGTAGTCTGGAATGGGACTTTCAGCCTGGTTCTACGCTGGACATTCAAATTGCTCCTTTATCGTTGAATGCGAGAAATGAGAAGCAATTCGGCATTACCTTGTGGATTTATAATGAGAAACCGCAGCAGGATTCTATTCGTTTTGAGTTTCTGAATAAGGCAGGAGAAGTCTCTTATTGGTTCTCTTATCGTTTACAGGCAGCAGGTTGGCGGGCTTGTTGGATCTCTTTTGAGTATATGCAAGGAGGTAAGAAAGATAAGAAAATCGTAGCCTATCGACTGGTTGCCCCGCAACGGAAAGGACGTATCTTTCTTGATCGTTTGACTTTCCCCGAAAAGAAAATGAATCTTCGTACTACTCCCGACCAGCAGTTGCCTGCTAATAATGGATTGTCTAATCGTGACCTATGGCATTGGTGTCTCGTGTGGAAATGGGAACAACAGTCGTATGATATCCCTCTGCCTTCTAAATTGTCAAGCGAACAAAAGAAAGAATTGAAGACTATCGAACAACGTTTGACTGACTTTCTGGAAGTGAAAAAGGCTCCGCAAGGACCGATTAATGCTGCCTATAAAACATTTGAAAAAGCGGCTATCAGTCCATCCATCGCCGGAACGGGATTTATAGGAACTCCTATTGTTGCTCCTGATGAACAGGACAAGAAGAAAGGAGAAATGTCATGGAACGATATTGAAACGATGCTTTCCGGCTTTGCCTATGATGCTTATTATAACCAGAACGAAACATCAAAGAAAAACTACTTTACTGTATTCGACTATGCTATCGATCAGGGATTTGCATACGGTAGCGGTATGGGTACCAATCATCATTATGGTTATCAGGTACGTAAGATATATACAACTGCCTGGCTGATGCGTGATGCTATCTATAAACATCCTCATCGGGATGCTTATCTCTCCACATTGCGTTTTTGGGCGGCTCTGCAAGAAACTCGTCAGCCATGCTCTCCAACACGTGACGAATTGTTGGATTCCTGGCACACGTTATTGATGGCGAAATTTATTTCCGCTATGATGTTTCCCGATGCAAGAGAACAGGCGCAAGCGTTGAGTGGTTTGTCACGTTGGCTATCTTCTTCTTTGCGTTATACTCCGGGAACGATCGGTGGTATAAAGGTAGACGGTACGACTTTCCATCATGGCGGTTTCTATCCGGGATATACCACTGGAGTACTTGCGACTGTAGGAGAATATATTGCATTTACCAATGGTACAAGCTTTGAACTGACAGAAGATGCGCGCAAACACATGAAATCAGCCTTTATTGCTATGCGCAATTATTGCAATTTCTATGAATGGGGCATCGGAATCAGTGGCCGTCATCCTTTTGGAGGGAAGATGGGAAGCGATGATATCGAAGCATTTGCCAATATCGCTTTATCCGGCGATTTGTCCGGTCAGGGAAATACGTTTGATCGTGGTCTAGCTGCCGACTATTTACGTCTGATACGCAATAGTGATACTCCGAATGCGCGTTTCTTCAAGAAGGAAGGTATTCAACCGGCACAGGCTCCACAGGGATTCTTCGTTTACAACTATGGTTCGGCAGGCATTTTCCGTCGTGCGGACTGGATGGTGACATTGAAAGGGTATACCACTGACGTATGGGGCTCTGAAATTTATACGAAAGATAACCGTTACGGACGTTATCAGAGTTATGGCTCCGTGCAGATTATGGGGAAAGGAAATCCCGTGTCACGTGCCGGAAGTGGCTTCGTGCAGGAGGGATGGGATTGGAATCGTTTGCCGGGTACAACTACCATTCATTTGCCTTTCGACTTGCTTGATAGCCCATTGAAAGGAACGACTATGGCACGCTCCAAAGAGAATTTCTCCGGAAGCAGTTCTTTAGATGGTAAAAATGGAATGTTCGCTATGAAATTGGCAGAACGGGATTATGAGAACTTCACACCAGACTTTGTGGCCCGTAAATCCGTTTTCTGTTTTGATAACCGGATGGTTTGCTTGGGAACGGGTATTTCGAACTCCAATGTAGATTATCCTACGGAAACAACTCTTTTCCAGACAAAATATAATGGTAAGGAGCCCAAAGTAGGAGAGGATAACTATTGGCTTCATGATGGTTATGACAATTATTATCATGTAGTGGACGGAACCGTTCGCTCACAGGTGGCAGAACAGGAATCACGGCACGAAAAGACGCGTGAAGTTACTAAGGGAAAATTCTCTTCTGCCTGGATAGAACATGGCAAGGCACCGAAAGAGGGGACTTATGAATATATGGTATTGATACAGCCTTCTGCTTCTGATCTCGACGAGCTGCGTAAAACTCCTGCATACGAGGTGTTGCAACGCGATCAGACTGCTCACGTTGTTTATGATAAAAAGACAGGTATCACGGCGTATGCTGCTTTTGAAGCTTATCAGCCTGCCGCTGATAAAGTGTTCGTGGCTATTCCTGCGGAAACAATGGTGATGTATGCAAAGGAATCTGATAAGGGGATCCGTTTAAGCGTCTGTGATCCGAATCTGAATATAGAAGAGAAGACGTATACAACGAAAGAACCCAGTCGTCCTATTGCTAAGGAGATACGGCTTAAAGGGCATTGGACATTGACAAGTCCGATGGAAAATGTCCGGTTGGAACAGCAGGGAGATCAGACCGTACTGACGGTAACTTGTCAGCATGGACAGCCGGTTGAAATGCTCATGGAAAATAAATAATTAGTGAATAAGATAAGAGAAAATAAGAATTTAAAGAGAGGGTATTAGTTATCATGTTTCTATGAAAAAAGAGAAGACCGGTTCGTGTTGAGCCGGTCTTCTCTGCAGTTATACGGTGCGTTGGGCACTTTCTTTTCTTGTTATTTATTCAGTCTCCATTCGAAACCGTCTTTGGTATCTTTGATTTCAAATCCGAGTGCTGTCAGTGTGTTGCGGATTTCGTCGGAAGTAGCCCAGTCTTTGTTGGCTTTCGCTTTCATACGTTGTTCCAGTAACATATCTACTACCTTGCCGTAAGCTGCTTCACGACCATCTGAAGAGCCTTTTTCTTCTTTCAATCCCATGATGTCGAAACTGAACAGATGAAATGTTTCTTTCAGGTCTTTCAGGTCTTCGGCGGAGATGGTGGCATTGCCGGCAATGATATTGTTTATAATGCGGGCGCCTTCGAAAAGCTGTGCGATGACAATCGGTGTATTCAAGTCGTCATTCATTGCTTCGTAGCATTTAGCGCGCAGTTCTTTCACGTTGATTCCCTCTGAAGTTACCGATGAGGGAGTTATCTTATCTAATGCGTCAATGGCTTCCATCAGACGTTGCAGACCCTTTTCGGATGCTTGCAGTGCTTCATTGCTAAAGTCTACCGTGCTGCGATAATGAGCTTGCAGGATGAAGAAACGGATTGTCATTGGTGTGTAGGCTTGCGCCAGCAGCTTATGAGTACCGGTGAAGAATTCGTCCAGCGTGATGAAGTTGCCAAGTGATTTACCCATCTTGGTTCCGTTGATGGTAATCATGTTGTTGTGCATCCAGTAGTGAACCATGTCATCGCCTTGTGAAGCTACCGATTGTGCGATTTCACATTCGTGGTGAGGGAAAATCAAGTCCATTCCTCCTCCGTGAATATCGAAGTGTTCACCCAGGTATTTGCGTCCCATAGCGGTACATTCGGCGTGCCATCCGGGGAAACCGTCGCTCCATGGAGACGGCCAGCGCATGATATGTTCAGGTTGTGCCTTTTTCCAAAGGGCGAAGTCGGCGGGATTGCGTTTTTCGCTTTGTCCGTCGAGGTCACGGGTGGTATTCAAGACGTCGTCCAGATTACGTCCGGAAAGTTTTCCGTAGTGGTAATCTTTATTGTATTTGGCTACATCGAAGTAAACGGAGCCTTCGCTTTCATAGGCGTATCCGGCATCCAAAATCTTCTGTACCAGTTGGATTTGTTCAATGATATGTCCTGAAGCATGTGGCTCAATGCTTGGAGAAAGTACATTCAATGCTTCCATTGCTTTATGATAGCGGTTCAGGAAATATTGAACAACCTCCATTGGTTCCAACTCTTCCAGACGTGCTTTCTTGGCGATCTTGTCTTCTCCGTCATCGGCATCGTGTTCCAGATGACCTACGTCGGTAATATTTCGTACGTAGCGTACTTTATATCCTAGGTGGGTGAGATAGCGGAATAACACATCGAAGGTTATAGCCGGACGGGCGTGTCCTAAATGGGCATCTCCGTAAACAGTCGGTCCACACACATACATGCCTACATGAGGTGCATGAAGCGGTATAAACAACTCTTTCTTTCTATCTAAGGTGTTGTAAATGGTAAGTTGATGTTCCATAACATTTTATATTTGTTTTATTGGAATCGCAAAGTTAGTATAAAATCTGAATATGCGCCCTATCTTTAATCGGTTGATTTTAAGTGTCGGGTCGTTTTTACCAGTAATGTGATTTGTTTCCCGGTATGAAACTAACAGTTTCACACCGAGGAACCAATAGTTTCATTCCTTGAAACCAAAGGTTTCTCACCGAGAAACTAAAACTCTGCTGGCATGCCTGTACTGTACTGGATTTAGTTGACAACTTCGCTTGTTATACCTAAGTTCGTTTA
>ENA-ORUM01002302-ORUM01002302.1-human-gut-metagenome-genome-assembly--contig:-NODE-2302-length-11368-cov-2.632547_pt1 | contig 11368 bp, 7 predicted proteins | sample MGYA00242083_ERZ509217 | MGnify/ENA primary metagenome ERZ509217 (study PRJEB26280, sample SAMEA2338831) | human gut metagenome | biome: human gut; feature: human-associated habitat; material: faeces... | reverse complement strand
GAACAGCTTTGGGATGAGTTTGGCTTTGACAACATGGAAGAAAAGACGGCTCTGGAGAATAAAAGCTGGACACTTTATTATGAGCGGACAGAAGAGGCCATGAAACAGGGGAAACGGCTGATCTCGGATTATCCGTTCAGCGAAAAACAAAGAGGAAAGCTCGAAAGACTCTGTGAAGAATACGGATATCAGCCTGTTACGATCCGCTTGGTGGGTGATCTGGATGTCCTTTTCGGGCGGTCAAAGCAGAGAGATCTGGATACAAGCCGTCACTTGGGTCATGTGGTGAGCCGTTATCACAAAGGGGATGTGCTTCTGGACCGGACGAAAGGCGACTGCTTTGTGGATTATGATATCTTCATGGACCGGTGCAGGAACCGGGGTTACGGAGAATTCTGTCTGGGGAAACTCATCGAAGTAGACGTGACCGATTACAGCAAGATAGACTACGATAAAATATTAGGACAGTTGAAAAAGTGGCTTTAGAGACAGCCATAAACCTCATTCTATAATTAGGATGGGGTTTTTTATTTTATGGGGAAGTTCTGCGACCTTCCCCATGAAAAAAAGCTCCGCGGATTGTGCACAACTTTGTTTTAGTAAATTTTTGTGAAAAACTGCAATTAGTCTACTAGGTTTCTTGTAATTCCGTTTCTGCTGTGCTATAATTATGCTAAATCATTAAATGAATAACAAAAGGAGATTTTATGTATGAGAGAAAGGGAATTAACAAACAGGGAAATACTGATCATGAAGTGTGCATGGAGCTCAGAAAAAGAATTGTCGGTGCAGGAGATGCAGGGAAGGCTGAAAGAACAGTTCGGCTGGGATGCAAAGCGTTCTACGCTCCGTACATTTCTTGTGGATATGGAAGGAAAAGGATTTATAGCGATCGAAAGGAGGGGAAGGCATTCTTATATAAAGGTGCTGGCCGAGGAAGATGAGTATAAAAAGACCCAGACAGCAAAGATGCTGGATTTCTGGTTTGACGGGTCCAGTCAAAAGCTGATAAGCGCATTGACAAATGAAGTGACCGAAGATTCAGTGGATCATCTTATGGGGGTATTAGATGAGCTGGGAGACGATTGAGGTCCTGATTCGGGTATTCACAGGGATTTTCCTGTGTTCGGCGACAGGAAGCATTTTATTTCTTTACTGGAAACCTGTCAGCAAATATTTGGAGAAAAAAGGGGATGCAAAACTCAACTATACGATTTTAAAGGTTATTATTTGTGCATTTTTTATTCCGGTGCTTTCTGTCATATTTGAGGATCTGTCACATAAGTCCTGGCTGTTTTCTTCTACTGCTGTGATCAGAAACATTACGGAGATAACAGGCGTAATATGGCTTGCTGGAGCCGCAGCTTCGGGGTGCTTTTATTTTTTGAAATACAGGCGTCTGAGGAAGTCACTTGAGAATTCCTGTATTTGCAGCAGACAGACTCAGAAAATTGCGGATGAGTGCAGAAAAAAAACTGTGTGTACGGCGAAAAATCACTGTTTACCAAAGCTACCAGGTTCCCGTGCCGTTTATCTGCGGGGTAATCAGCCCTGAGATTATACTGCCGGAGGAACGTTACACGAAGCAGGAACTTGAGATCATTCTTCTGCATGAGATGGAACATTATAAACAGAGGGATATTTTTTGGAAACTGATGTGTAATGTCCTGGCCTGTGTTCACTGGTTTAATCCGCTGAAAAAGCAGATCTGCAGTCAGGTGGAGGATTGGAGCGAGGTGTCCTGTGATGTCCATGTGCTGAAGGTGTTCGGAAGCCTGAAACAGTATTTCAGCACGATCATTTCGATCGCCGCAAGAAAAAGCGGATACCGGCAGTATCTGGCCTCTGCACTTTATGAAAACAGTAGAGGGCTGGAACTGCGGATGCGGAGAACCGCCTCTATCAGGAAGATGAAGGGATTCCCGTGGAAAAGCGCACAAATATTTTTCATCTGTTTTTGCACTCTGGGAGCGGCAACGATCTCTGCAATATCTTATGGATATTATAGAGGATACATATATTTAGAAGATAAGACCAGCAGCAAAACAATATTAAAAGAAATGGATGCACCCAAATTAATGAAGGAAAAGCAGAGGAAGGGGACCTCATTGTCGAAACAGAGGATGATGGAAGACGAAGTACCTGGCAAAGAAAAAGATATATGGATAGACTGGTGGCCGAAAGCAAACGAATTTTTGATGAGTAAGAAATTTCAGGCAGAAAAAGGAGACAGGATCCAGATGATGTTGTTATGTTCGGAGAATGATAACCCAAATGTTAACAATAATGAAATACTCGCAGGAGTCATAACACCGGATGGAACGCAGAAGTTTGTCTGTGATAAAGACAAGCTACAGCACAGCTTTTTGATAAAGGAAAGCGGAGAATACCAGTTTTTTGTAGAAAATCAGACAACAAAGAAGATTCAGCTGGCAGGAGATTATGAACTTATTACAAAAAAACGATAAAGGAAGAGCAGGAATGAGAAAAATATTATTAAAAGCTATGGCAATCGCAGCGGCCTGTGCATTGATCACTGCCCCAATGTCTGTGTTCGCAGAAGAAGTGGACGGAGAGACAGAATATTTTTCAATGGAAGACGATCCGGATGTGACTGTTGAGACTGTGGATGAAGTACTAATGACTACATATTCTACAGCGTATGCACTGAATTGGTCTGTGGTAAATAAAATTTCAAAACAGACAAAAGAATTCAGCAAAACATCAGGGAGTACAGTGTCCATCTAAAGCAACCAGTACTGTAAATAGAACTTTTACAATTACAGAGCCAGGAAAATACAGAGTATTTGTTGAGAACAAATCAGGGAAGACCATTACTGTCAAAGGAAATTACCGGCGGTAGTGATGAGATAGATGGAAAGGCGGTGATGCCGAAGAAAAAACAGACAGGACTTGCAGTAGCAACGACACATAAGAAGGCGGTTATAATAAAGAGCCATGCAATACAAATGGCGGCCAAACCAGATATCTGCAAATGCAGATAGCGTATCACATGGACGTCTTTATTATAACAGACAGTACAACTGGATGAAAGGAGAAGAGTTATAATGAAGAAATTGGTAAAGCTAACAATCTGTGCGGCTCTGTCATTTATTTTGATGTTTACATCTGTTCAGTGGAGCGGCATTCTTGCCGGACCAAGGCGGGTAAATGCCGAGGCATCAAAAGATGTAAAAGAAGTCATTGACAGCGAGAGCACAAAAAATTCAACTACATTCCGCCTGTCCAACGGAAAGAAGGAATCTGTGTTTTACGGACAGGATGTAAGGTACGAAGATGAAAATGGAAATCTGAAAGACTATGATCCGACCCTTGTGGAGATTAAAGACAAGACCAGCGGGCACGGACATAATCTGAAAGACTATCAATACGAAAACAAAGACGGGGATAAAAAGCAGTATCTGCCCAAGAAGCTGACGGAATCCACTCCGGTTTTGATGGAGCATGATAAGTATGAAATCTCTTTTGCACCGATCACTGGAGAAGAAGAAAGCGGCATTAAGACACAGGACCAGCAGAAAGAAAAAACAGAGGAGAATGCATTTTCTTGTATTAATAAGTTAAAAAGGACAAAACTCCAGAGAGAGGAAGTCCTGACGGCAGAAGACAAAAAAGAAGAGCTGCCGGTCAGTGTGGCATACGAGTCAGAAGATAAAAACTGTACGTTTTTATATCAGTCACTGGACACGGGAGTGAAAGAAAGTGTCACATTAAAAGAGATCCCGGACAGCAATCAGCTGAAGTTCCGGTTTTATGCCAAAAACCTGACAGAAAAGTAAAACATCGGGGACGGCGGCATCACGTTCTATGACAAAGAAAGTGAAGACATCATTGCCTCACTGGAAGCTCCGTCAATGAATGATGACACGAAAGAAGCATACAGTGAAAAATTATCCTATGATATTAAACCGATCAAGGACGAAAAAGATACTTATGAACTGACACTGACACTGGATGAGGAATATCTGAAAGACAAAAACCGCAAATATCCGATTACGATTGATCCCACAGTCACATAAAAAGGATCAACAGACTTCTGGGACGTGTACGTGATCAATGGAAGTTACAAAAACACCAACTTTTATGATTCCGGCATAACGGCAATGATGGCTGGAAAGGCCAGCAAGGGAATATATCGTACATACCTGAGATTTAAGGATTTCACGGCAAAGATTAAAAATAAGTACGTGGACACTGCCACATTGACCATGTATGAAACCGGTGACAGCACCAGCGGCCAGACGATTGAGGCAAGGAGAGTCACTTCTAACTGGTCAAGACCCGGACTTACATGGAGTAACCGTCCCGGATATTCCACAAATTATGGAAGTGTGACGACAACGGGAACCACCCATAAAGCAAGGAGCATCAACCTGACCAAATATGCCAGGGAGTGTGCAAACGGATCTATCACCTCCTACGGCGTCATGCTGAAAAATGCGGATGAAACAAAGAAATACGGGCAGTTTTACAGTTCCAGGTATTCAAATGCAAGTTATAGACCCAAAATGAGTGTTACATATTATGACGGGCCGACAACTCCGACTTCTGCTTCTGTGACTCCGCAGTATATGAAGAAGGGACAGACACTGACAGCGAAATGGGCAGGCATCAGTTCCAAATCCTTAAACAGGGTAGAATACAGAGTTGCAACCTTTGATCCTGCTAAAAATGCGGAAGTGAATTCCAACTACCGCGCTTATTCCGGAAGCACAAAGCTTGGGACAACAGGAAGCGGAAGCGCTTCTGTACCGGACAGTAAGAACTGGCCGGAGGGATGCTATAAGTTCGTCATCCGAGGTGTGGACAACGGAGGGATCAACGGTACCGGAAAAGGATATATTTTCTACGTGGACGGCACTGCCCCGAAGATTAACAGCATGACCATTGACGCCGGCGACGGAAAGGGAGGCTCCGAAGAAAATCCGTCTTCCAACATGTCCCCGGCACTGAAATGGAATGTAACTGAGAAATACTTATCTAAAGTAGAATATAAGGTAGGAAACGGAAGCTATGTGAATGCAGGCAGTGCAGTGAGCGGTCAGGTTTCCATACCGGCATCTAATTTTAAAGATGCAGGCACCTACCAGATTACCATGAAGGTCACAGATAAGGCAGGCTATACGGCCGAGACTTCAAGGAGTTATTACTATATTGACAATTCCCAGGCGGCTGATTATAAACCGGCCAATGCGAAACTGAATAATCTCTACGGGAAAAACATGGTTTCATGGGACAAAAAAGCAAGCCTTCCGGGAAGCATTTATTATGAAGTGTACCGAGGAGAGAGTGCCGATTTTACGCCAGATGCTACCAATCTGGTGAGAGCAGCAGTAAAGGATTCTTACTGTGCGGACACCAGAGTTGGTGACGGGAAGGATTATTACTATAAAGTACGGTCTGTAAAGTTATCGAAAAAAGGAAATGTGATCGGAACAAGTGATTACGTGACTGCAGGCCATGGAGAGCAGTATGCTAAATCCGAATATGAACAGTGGCTGGGCTCCAAAGATTACAGAGAGTCCATGGAATTCAGTACACCGAACGGAAACGGAACTGTGGATAAGGCCGGGGGCAACCTTAACTACCAGGCAGAAGATTTTGCGATTCCTGCGGGACAGCTCAGCATGGGTCTTACGAGAACTTATAACAGTCAGTCTGACAAAGCGGGAATGCTCGGAAACGGCTGGTATGACAGCTTCCACAAGGAAATTTATCAGGTGGGAGAGAATCTGATATTCCAGGACAGCGACGGTACTTATGTTACATTTGAAAAGCAGGGAGATTCTTATGTTTCCAAGGAGAGCAAAGACTACAAGTTAAGCTTTGATGAAGAAACCGCAAATACAAAAAGTGTTTCTGACGCTGGACGCTCACCGGCTGTAAAACAGTATATGGCGAACGCAGCAAGCTTGAGTGTCAGCGCATTCGGGAGAAAAACATCGAAACAGATCAGTTTTGAGGCCAGCCACAATGTGTCTTCTGACTCATCCGAAGGACAGGCGGAACAAAAGACTGTCACAAAAAATATTTCTTATGCATGTACCATTACGGCTAAGGATAATACGATTTATCAATTCAACAGCAATGGTCAGCTGACTGCCATGAAAGAGCCCAACGATAATTTCATTCTTTATGAATACGACAGCAAAGGCCGGCTGAAAACTGTTACATCGGATAAGATCAAAACACTCACCATGAAATATTTTGACGGTGAAGGAGACAATGCAGACCTGTTGAAGGAAATTGTCCTGCCGGACGGAACCAAGATGGAGTACACCTACTCCGCAAGAAATTTAATCAAAGCCGTACACAGCAGCGCCGATGGAAGTGAATCTGTCACGTATGAATATGGCTACGATGCAAAAAGCTTCTTAAATGATATAAAAGACGCTAAAGGGAATTCATATGGGATCACATATGAAGACAACCGGGCGGTGAACGTAAAGAAGCCGAATGGAGAATATCAGAAGCTTACCTACGAGGACGGCAAAACGACAGTTTCTCTCCATAAAGCAGGGGATGAAAAGATTTCGGAAGATTCCATTACATACGACAAGTCAAATGGAAAAGTCTTGACGGCTGTAAATGCCGCAGGAAATAAGACTTCATATCAGTATGAAAATACTTCTAATGATCTGCTCTGCACAGGAACCGTAACAAAAGTTTACTACCAGACAGTGACAGACTCCGAAAAAGTGAACTTCACATCTGAAGAAGTGACTACAAAGACACAGTATGATTCCAATGAAAATGTAACTATGGAAAAGGACGAGACCGGACAGGTGACGCAGACCACCTACGGAACAGGCGCAGAAGCCAATCTTCCAAAAACAGAGGTAACAAAGCAGGGAGATCAAACGGTATCTGATGTCTCCTATTCCTATGACAAGAGCGGAAATACGATCAAAGAGTCTGATTCCATAGCAGAGACAGAAACTATTAGTGAATATGATGAAGACGGCGACCTTATTTTAGAAGAGGGCTACGAAGAAGGAGAACTCATATCCAGGGAAGAAATAGCCTATGATGAAAAAGACCATATCATCACAGAAGACAGCACCGTCACCCAGGGAAATGTAAAAGAAGAATCTACCACGGTCCTTGACCCAATGGGAAGAGAGATCAAGAGCCAGGATGAGAACACAACCGAGACAACGACCACAGCCTATGATTTCCTCGGACGCCAGGTGAAGATCCAAAAAGAGCTGAATGGAGTGGTAAAGACAGAGGAAAAGAACTACGATGCCAACGGTACTCTGTTATCAGAGACTTCAGACACAGGAGTTACCACCTCTTACAGCTACGACACGATCAACCGGGTAAAAGAGGCTGTCGAAGTGTCAAAGGACGGCATCACGAAAACCACAAAGACTGATTATGGGTACGCCGATCAGGAGATCCACACACTTTCCGGAATGAAAAGCTATCAGAATCTTTCCGTCGTCACCACAACCGTGAATGGAAAGGTTCAGGGAGAAACATATACCGATGGTTCCGGCAATACCGTCCGGGAGAAAAGCAACGGCATTTATACGGACCATGTATTTACAGAAGACGGCAAGGAGACAGCGTCCATTCTTCTCGGCACAAAAGCCGGAGCGGATGTCAAAGGAAAGATTACTTTAAACCTGTATGACCGAAATGGAAAACAGACACATACAGTCCAGAATCCTGTGATTGCCGGTGAGGATGTTTCCATTGATCCTGAAAAGTCCATTGTCAATCAGACCGCTTATGATGACAAGGGAAATGAGACGGCCAAGACAGACGGAAACGGCAACACAGTGGCGTACACTTATGACGACCAGAATCGGGTGACCAAAGTATCTCAGGGGGATAACAGCACTTCCATATCCTATACTATGGGAACGGACGGGGTAAACACTACAAGCATCACAGATGCCATGGGTCATGAGAACATCGAAGTGACCAATGCAGCCGGACTGACAGAAACCACGACGAGCAAAGGAAATCTGGGAGAGAGCATTTCCACCAAATTTACTTATGATACAAATGGAAATAAGACCAAAGAAACCTATGAAAACGGGGCTTACAAGACGTATCATTATGATAAAAAGAACCGTCTGACAGAGACTAACACCTATGAAGCACCTGAAGCAGGAAGTGAAACAGGTACGAGGACTCTCAAAACTTCTTATAGCTACGACGGCAACGACCAGCTCATCGAAATGGTGGATTATCAGGTCAGCGGAAACACAGAAACGGCCTACCGCTATACAGAGTGTGAGTATGACGGGCTTCAGAGAAAGACAACTTATGCGGAACTGAGTCAGTCAGAGAGGCCAACAGCTGACGAGATCAAGAGCCATGCGATTAAATATACTTACGACGCAGAAGGCAAACTTACGAAAGTTACCTATCCAACGAAAAAGGATGGGGTGAGGAGCCTTTCTTATCATTACACCAGTGACGGCTGGCTGTCTTTGATCAAAGCGGATGTGTATAAAGGAAGTGATGTAAAAGAAGCAACTGTGCGGACTTATGCTTATGACAGCTATGGAAAAGTAACAGAGATCAAGGATTACCGAAATCTCTTATCGGATGGTGATAAGGCAGTCAAAAAGACCTATACCTATGATTCTTTTGACCGTGTGGCAAAGATGGTCTACACAGATTTGGAACATCCAGAAACAGTTATGGAGTCCTATGCCTACTCCTATGATAAAAATTCCAACATTGTAGAAAAGACGCAGGTAAACAACTATCCTCAAAAGGATGAAGAAAAGGTCAATGAGACAAAGCACTATACTTATGATTCTCTGGGAAGGCTTGTAAAGGCGGTTACGACAGATCACAGGAAAGACGACAGCAAACAGACCGTGACCTATACGTATGATAAGGTTGGAAATCGTCTGGCTGAAGACAAAGGGGATACGAAGACGACCTACGATTATAATGGACTGGATCAGGTGAAAACTTCGACCACATGGAAAGATGGTACCGTACAAGAGAATAAGCAGTATGTCTATGACAAGAACGGAAATGAGATCGGACAGACCAATGGAACAACAGGGGAGATCCTTTACCGTACCTATGATGCGGAGAACCGCCTGACCGAAGTCTCTGTGAACAAAGATGGAAAGAATGCGGTTGTTCAGCAGAACCGTTACAATGGAGACGGGCAGAGAATCCAGAGAGTCGAAGGAGATCAGACGACCAACTACTATTATCAGGATGATGTGGTCTCTTATACGACCGATGGAAAAGGAGAGCAGACGTCTCAGGATCTTTTGGGAACTGACGGGAATGTGATAGGAACCCAGAGATACACAGGCAATGATGCTGCGTATTATGTGTATAACAAGGATGTTCAGGGAAGTACGACCAATCTTGTGAAAGATGATGGAAAAGCGGATGTGTCTTACCGCTATGAGGACTTTGGGGAGACAACAAGTGTTGGAGAAAACACATCCGGAAACGAGACATGTTATACTGGCGGAAGATATGATGAGACGACGGGGCTTTATTATCTGAATGCACGGTATTATAATCCGGAGGACGGAAGGTTTTTGTCTGAGGATACTTATCGTGGGGAGACAAACGAGCCGGATACACATCACTTGTATGCGTATTGTGCGGATAATCCGATAAACTATGTGGATCCTAGTGGACATAAAAAAAAGGTTATTGATATTTCTAGAAGATTAGAAACTCTAATGATGGCTAATGCTAGATCATTATATAATAGAGCTAAAAATGCTCTTTCAGGGAAAAATAAAATAAAAAAGTTAATCAGCTTATATAAATATTTTTACAAATCTGTAAAGACTAATGGAAAGTGGGATTTAAAGAGGAAAAGATCATGGAAGTTAAATGAGAAAAAGGAGGTATATAAATATGGTAGCAGAAGGCTAACTAGAAATGATGACGTAGGCAATATTCATTTTGGATTTGTCGGTTCAGTGTTATTCAATCGAGAATTTTTATGTTTAGGAGCAGGTTTATATCAAGTTAAATCTGGAACATCAAGATGGAAATATGCGCTTTCATATGGAGATGATCCGCATGACTCGAATATGATTCGATTTGGAAATTCTTTGTTTCATAGTACTGGATGTGCAAGTTCGTATAAAAAAGTGACAAAATATTTGAAGTTTGCTTTTAAGCTAGTTTATGTAGGAGTGTAATAAATGAAAAAGAAAAAAGTATTTATATTTATTATTGTGTTAGCCAGTATCGGGTGGGGTATATATCATTTTACTCTTGATACTCAGGCCGTTCCAAAGGGAAAGTTGTTTAAAAGTGTAAAATCTCCGAATGGACAATATATTGCTAATGCGTTTCATGGGCAGGATAATGCTACAGTAGATTTTTCTGTTATTGTAGAAATTGAAGATACAATAAAAAATAAAAAGAAAAATATATACTTTGAATATCACTGTGAAGAGGCAGATATAAAATGGCTGTCAGATAATAAAATCAGAATAAATGGAAAGAAATTAAATATTCACAAAGATGTATACGACTTTAGACATGAGTAAAGACAAAATATTTGATAAAAGGATCTACAACATAAGATTATCCATAGCATGGTATTAAACACCGTGCTATGGGTTTTTAAATGGAATTATATATTTTATATTTAAACTACGGATAAATTTATCTGCATTAAAAATGTATCGGCATATGAGGGTTGAAAGTTTTAGGTGGACAGCATAATCCAAAGCTAGGAGATAGATATATCCCTCAGCTCTGGATTATATTACTGCTGTTGTTGTTAATATTACTATTACTATTATTGTGAGTGCTGATCTCTGGCTTGATATAGGAAATATCTTTAGTTTTCTGATGTGTTGCAGCACAAAGACAATATAAAAGCAGTCACGTTCACCTTCTGATTCTTGAGGATAGTTCTGGATGCTGCGTATTACGTATATAACAAGGATGTCCACAGCAGTACGACCAGTCTTCTGAAAGACGATGGAAAAGCGGATGTGTCTTATCGTTATGAGGACTTTGGGGAGACATAGACAACCGCCTCCAAAAGGAGGTCGATTGTATACAGTCTGAGGGTGGAATGTTAGTGAAGGCGGATTGGAATTATCAAAAGACAGTTTATATTACGTTCATAATAATTGTGTTTTTAAAAGTGATCTGAATGGAAAAAACATTTAAAAACTTCTTTCTGCAAAAGATAAAAAAGAGATAGAGTGGATCCATGGAATTAAATTATATAACAATGAAATATACTTGTTAGCCGAAGGTGATGAAGGTAATACTATTTTTCGATTCTATCCTAAGAACAAGAAAATGGAAAAGATTGCAGAAGATATAAGAAAGCCATGTTTTTCTGGGGACAATTTATATTATATAGAATATGGGG
>ENA-ORUM01002298-ORUM01002298.1-human-gut-metagenome-genome-assembly--contig:-NODE-2298-length-11406-cov-2.240243_pt1 | contig 11406 bp, 6 predicted proteins | sample MGYA00242083_ERZ509217 | MGnify/ENA primary metagenome ERZ509217 (study PRJEB26280, sample SAMEA2338831) | human gut metagenome | biome: human gut; feature: human-associated habitat; material: faeces... | reverse complement strand
GCGAAGCCAGTCCGGCCTGGAACTGGATGTGCTGGATCACTACACCGGCCGAGTGCGGTCGGTGCGTTCCCTCTCCGGAGGGGAGTCCTTCAAGGCGGCCCTTTCCCTGGCCTTGGGCCTTTCGGACGTGATCCAGAGCCACGCGGGCGGGGTACAGATCGACGCCATGTTTGTGGACGAAGGGTTCGGCTCCCTGGATTCCGAATCGCTGGAACAGGCCATCTCCGCCCTGGCGAGCTTGGCCGGGGGGAACCGCCTGGTGGGCATCATCTCCCATGTGGCAGAGCTCAAAGAGCGGATTGAGCAGAAAATTTTGGTCAAGAAGGGATCCAGCGGCAGCTCGGTGGAGGTTGTCGGGGGGTGAGGGAAACTCCCCCACTCCTTTTTACCCCCCTGGGATTAGCCCCTCTCAAAATCGGGCATAGTAAGAGGGAAAGCCGCTGTAGTTTCCCCTGGATGGAAGCTGACAGGCGGCCGGATGGAAAGTCTTGGCCATCTCCCCACCGGATGTACACCTCTTCTCCAAGAAAATGCCTCCAACATTTTTTCCAAAAAACAGTTGACAAAATTGTGAAAAGCGATTATAGTATTACTGTAAATTAAATGAGGCTTCTGATACCTGCCGGGGTATCTAAAAGGGAGTAGTTTTAAACTGTAGATCAACATCGTGGATTGTATGCAGTCCTGGTCTGCGGTCCGTTTAGGTAACAAGACTTTTAGAGCGTTTTTGAAATGCTTTAGAGTCTTGTTTTTTTACGCCATTCGAACCGAGGCATACAATCAGACAAGAAAAGGATGCGTGTGTATGATGTATCAAAAGAGCGTACAAGAGGCGGAGAAAGAGCTCCGCACCGACCTGTCCCAGGGCTTGACCCCTGAGGAGGCTGCCAAGCGCCTTCAGGAAAACGGCCCCAATGAGCTGAAGGAGAAGAAGGGCAAAACCAAGCTCCAGATCTTCCTCTCCCAACTCAACGACCCCATGATCTATATCCTGTTTGCAGCGGCAGCCGTTTCCATCCTCCTCAAAGAGGTGGGCGACGCCTGCATCATCCTGGTGGTGGTGCTGCTCAACGCTTTCATCGGCATGTTCCAGGAAGCGAAAGCGGAAAAGGCCCTGGAAGCCCTGAAAAAGCTCTCCAGCCCCTACGCCCTGGTCAAACGGGGCGGCAATGTGGTGGAAATCCCCGCCAAGGATTTGGTAGTGGGCGACGTGGTTGTGCTGGATGCCGGCCGCATTATCCCCGCCGACCTGCGGCTGACCAGCACGGTCAACCTGAAGATTGAGGAATCCGCCCTCACCGGCGAATCGGTACCGGTTGAAAAACACGCCGATTATGTGGCTGACAAAGAAGTTGGCATCGGCGACCGGATCAACATGGCTTACTCCTCCACCAGCGTGGCCTACGGCCGTGGTGAAGGCGTGGTTGTCGCCACTGCTGAGGACACCGAGATCGGCAAGATCGCCCAGATGATCAGCGAAGCCAAAGATGAGATGACCCCCCTGCAGAAGCGTCTTGCCGACCTGGGCAAGCTTCTGGGCGGCCTGGCTGTCCTCATCTGTGTGGCGCTGTTCGGCATCGCCGTATGGCAGCAGCGTGATGTCATGGAGATGCTGCTCACCGCAATCTCCCTGGCGGTAGCCGCCATCCCCGAGGGCCTGCCTGCTGTTGTGGCCATCGTTCTGGCCCTGGGTGTCCAGCGGATGGTCAAGGTCAACACCATTGTCCGCCGCCTGCCCGCTGTAGAGACCCTGGGCGCTGTCAGCGTGGTCTGCTCCGATAAAACCGGTACCCTGACCCAGAACCGCATGACCGTCACCCATGTATACGTCAACGGCCAGTCCAAAGACGTGAAGGATTTGGACCCCAAGGCCGATGAAACTTTCCTCAAAGGCTTTATCCTCTGCAATGACGCCTCCATTGCCGGCGGTTCCAAGATCGGTGACCCCACCGAGATCGCTCTCCTGGATATGGGCGTGCCCTTCGGCATGGCCCGGGAGGAGATGGAAACCACCCAGCCCCGTGTGGCGGAGCAAGCCTTTGATTCTGGCCGGAAGATGATGACCACTGTCCATAAAGAGCCTTCTGGCCGGGTGGTCAGCTATACCAAAGGCGCCACCGACGTGCTCCTTTCCCACTGTACCCACATCCTGGAGAACGGTGTGACCCGTCCCATCACCCAGGAGGATCTGAACAAGATCTCTGCCGGCGCCTCCCAGATGGCTACTCTGGCTCTGCGTGTGCTGGCTCTGGCCATCCGCGAGGACAACATGGCTGCTGAGGAGGAAAACCTCACCTTCGTGGGCCTGGTCGGCATGATCGACCCCCCGCGCCCCGAGGCCAAAGGCGCTGTCGCTGACTTTAAGAAAGCTTCTATCCGCACCATTATGATCACCGGCGACCACAAGGACACCGCCCTTGCCATCGCCAAAGAACTGGGCATCGCCGACAGCGACGACCAGTGCATCACCGGCGCAGACCTCTCTAAGATGACCCAGGAGGAACTCAATGCCAAGGTCAACAGCCTGCGGGTGTTCGCCCGTGTTTCCCCTGAGCACAAGGTGATGATCGTCAAAGCCTTCCAGTCCCACGGCTACATCGTCTCGATGACCGGCGACGGCGTCAACGACGCACCCTCCCTGAAGACCGCCGACATCGGCGTGGCCATGGGCATCACCGGCACCGACGTCTCCAAGAGCGCTGCTGATATGGTCCTCACCGATGACAACTTTGCCACCATCCGCGCTGCGGTGGAAGAGGGCCGTTCCATCTACAACAACATCAAAAAATCGGTGCTGTTCCTGCTGTCCTCCAACTTCGGTGAGGTGCTTACCATGTTCACCTCCATTATCGCTGGCTTGGCAGCTCCTCTTCAGGCCATCCACATCCTGTGGGTCAACCTGATCACCGACTCCCTGCCTGCCCTTGGCCTCGGCGTGGACAACAAGGAAAAAGGCATTATGGACAAAGCTCCCCGCGACCCCAACGAGAGCCTGTTCGCCCATGGCGGTATGGCGCTGGCCATCCTCTACGGCCTGGTTATCGGCGGCTTGACCCTGACTGCTTTCCTGTACTCCCCTGTCAAACATCTGACAGATGCGGGTATGGCTATCAACCTTTCGGGCATCAAGCTGATGCTGGAGAACCCCGACATCCTCGTCCATGCCCAGACTTATGCTTTCGTCACCCTGGCGATGAGCCAGCTGTTCCACGCCTTTGGCATGCGGGACACTGAGCACAGCATCTTCCAGACAAAGCCCTTCTCCAACAAGGTGATGCTGCTGGCCTTTGTGATCGGCCTGGGCCTTCAGGTGGCCGTGACCGAAATCCCCTTCCTCTGCCAGGTGTTTGGCACTGTTGCCCTCTCTATGACCGAGTGGCTGGAGCTGGCTGCTTTCGCCTGTGTACCTCTGCTGGTCCACGAGATTGTGGTTTTGGTCAAAAAAGTGGTGAAACGCTAACCTCTTTTCCTTTTCTCTTGGAAATCCCTGATAGATGAAGCAAAAAGGCCTCTCTCCCCCTGGGAGTAGGGGCCTTTTTGTTTGTTCCAATGCCGGAGAAATTTGCAATAAGGCTTGCCTATGGCCGTAAAACGCAGTAGAATAGATACATGCCTATTTTTCAAACAGGTGGGGATACGCCTCTATCTGTGCCAGGTGCGGTGAAATAATAAAAAATCGAAAGAAGAGAGAGGAGTCCTCTTTATGAACCAGTCGGGAGAAAAAGCCAACATGCGCTTATTTTTCGTCATCTGTGCCGTTTTTTATGTGGCAGCCAGCTTTGCTCACCCGGTGACCCCTTCCTTCATTAAGGAATATGGGCTCAACGACTATATGTTTGGCGTGGCCCTATCCGCTATGATGACGGTCAATTTTCTGTTTTCCCCCTTCTGGGGCAAGATCACCGGCTATATCTCCAGCCGGCGATCGATGCTCATCGGCGGCATCGGCTACGGCATCGGCCAGCTGATGTTCGGCTTTGCCCGCACTGAGGCGATGGTGGTGGTGGCCCGGGGCTTTGCGGGTATTTTCACCGGCGCCACCTTTGTCAGCATGATGACATATGTGGTAAACTGTTCCTCGGATGAGGAGAGAGGCCAAAATCTGACTATTTTAGCTACCGTCCAAAGTGTGGCCGGTGCTTTTGGCTATCTGGTGGGCGGCCTCCTGGGAGAGATCAATATTATGGTCCCCTTCCTGGCCCAGTCTACGCTGTTGGCTGCTTGCGGTGTGCTGCTGTTCATCACCTGTAAGGATGATACCACCGAGGATATTCACACCCTCACCGTCGGTGATATCGCCCGGCAGGCCAACCCCTTTTCGGCTTTCCTGGCAGGGCGAAATTTTATGACGGTGCTGTTTGCCGTCTTGTTTGCCATGACCACCTTCCAGCAGTTGGGGTATAACGCATTTGAGCAGTGCTTCAACTACTTCATTAAGGATCAATTCGGCTTTACATCCGCTTACAATGGCCTTGTAAAAGGGGTGGTTGGCATTGTTGCCCTGGTGGCCAACGCCACGATCTGTATGTGGATCATGAGGAAAACCAATGTGAAACGTTCGGTGATTTTTGTGCTGGCAAGCAGTGCTGCGGCCATTTCCGTCGTTGCGGTGTCAGAGGATGTGATTCCCTTTTTCGCCATGAGCATCGTGTTCTTTGCCCTCAACGCCATCACCCTCCCCATCTCTCAGAATCTGGTGGCGGCAAAGGCCAAAGGCGGGGATTCCAACCTGGTAATGGGCTTCTACAACGCAACCAAATCTTTGGGCGGCATCTTTGGTTCTCTGTTCGCCGGTTTTATGTACTCGGCAGGGCCCAGGCTGGCTTTCTTTTTTGCCGCGGCTACCCTGGGAGTCAGCACCCTGGCATCCATTGCCTATTACCGTATGGACCGCAAACAAGCTGTGGCCCAATGATAGTGCTGTGATTCTTGGAGAAAGAGATCTCCCTCACGGGAAGCGTTTCCTGAGCTGGGAGCCCAGTCGGATATTCTGGTCAGTGTGCCGTTTTAAAATGGAATAGAAAAAGCGGGGGGCGGTATGCCCCCCGCTTTTTGCGGGAAAATCTGTAAATGGGGCAACAATTAAGCGGTTGGATGACACTGTATAAAGGACAAAGGGAAGGATTTGACAACAGGGAAAACGGAAACAAATTGGAATAAATCGTGTATATTCTACCAAAAGTATGACAAATTCACGAAATATTCCCACAAATGCCCTTTTCCTTTTGCGCAACCTGTGTTAGTATGAGGGCATAACTAGAGCAGTCACCTGCGCGGTTTGGCCGCGCCTGACCAATGGAGAGGATTGTTATGAATCAGTTTATTTCGCGCATTGCCGCGCTGACCTTGGCGGTGGCCATGGCAGCAGCGCCCACTACCGCCTATGCGGCCAATTACAACGACATGGACTCGGTGACCAACACGGGGGTATCGACCAAAGTCTCCCAGAAGCTGGCGGTGCAGAAGCCTGCCCAAGACATCAAGGTCACCAGTGCGACGTATTATATCACCGGCACCTCCAACCCTAACGAAAGCTTGTATGTCAACGGCCAGCAGGTGACAAACCGCGGCAAGTACGGCAGCTTTGGGGTGTTTGTCTCCCTGGAACTGGGGGACAATGTCTTCAACTTCCAAAACGGCGACGCCACCGATTCGGTGACTCTGACCCGGGTGGCTTCTGCCGCCTATTTGGACGTGTCCACCACCAGTTATTTGACCAACCCATTCCCCACCTATGACAACGCCTTCCCCGCTGGGAAAACCATCAAGATCAAGTGCGTAGCTCCTTCCGGCGCCTCGGTTAGTGCCAATGTGGGCGGCCAAACCGTCTATCTGAGCCAGGATGTGTCCACGGCCAAAAAAGGGGTTGCCGCCAACTTCTCCGGCAGTTACACTGTTCCAAATTCCAATGCGAACCAGACAGTGAACCTGGGCAAGGTGACCTATACCATGAACTACAACGGCAAGACCTCCACCTATACCTCCGCGGGGAACCTGTTCTCCATTGGGTCGGGTGCCACTTTGGTGGTCAAAGCCAACCAGAACGCCACCGCCACCTATGCCAAGGGGGATACAAGCAGTAATTTTGTCTCCATCCTGCGGATGGGCACCACCGACCGGGTTATCGGCCAAAATGACACCATGTACCAACTGGGCATGGGAGCCTGGGTCTCTAAAAATTTGGTCACCCCCCAAACCGGCGCACCCGGTTATTGGAACGAAGTCTCTTCCATCGGGTTTGACAGCGATTCCAAAGGGGAAAAATACATCTTGGAAGGCACGGCCAACGCCCCCTTCACCGCCGAGTGGAACGGCAACAAAGTGATTCTCACCCTGTACAACACCACTGGAGTGGGCTCCCTCAATGCGGAGGTCAGCAACATCTTCACCGACATCACAGTGAACAACAAGGGGAATGGCGTATGTGAGATCACCTTTACCATGCCCAGCGCTTCCAATCTGTGGGGCTACAACGTGGAGTATAACGAGGAAGGGGAGACCACACTCTACTTTAAATACCCGCCCAAGAAGTCCTCGGATTCTGACCGACCCCTCAAAGGGCTCACCGTCGCCTTAGATGCCGGTCATGGTGGAACCGATGTGGGCGCCCTGGGCACAGCGGGTGTCAAAGGCGGCCCCACTGAGAACACTTTGACTCTCGCCACTGTGCTCACCACCAAAAACCGCCTGGAGTCCCTGGGGGCTAAAGTCATCTTGGCCCGGAACAAGGATACTTACACCACCAACAATGCCCGGATGGGGGAAGCCATGGAGGAAAAGGCCGATTTCTTTGTCTCCCTGCACTGCAACAGCGTGGGTGTCACAGTGGATGCTGGCAAACCCAGCGGCACCGAGGTCTATTATTATGAGGATCTTTCTAAGGATTTTGCTGCTGCCATCTCTGAAAAGGTGGCCAGCTACAACGGCCGTACCAACCGCGGGGCCAAATACTCTGCCTACCGTGTGACCCTCAACAGCTATGCGCCTTCCGTCCTGGTGGAGATGGGCTTTATCTCCAACCCAGTGGAGTATGATGAAATTTGCAGCCCGGAAGGCCAGTTTAAAACCGCCAACGCCGTTGCAGATGCCATCCTCGCCTCTTTGTAACGACAATTTTCTCCTAAGAGCGGAGCCCCAACACAGGGGGCTCTGCTCTTTTTTTGTGGGGGTACGGGTCCCCACACCTTGGTTTTAAGGGGCTATGCCTGCCCCTAAGACCCCAGGCACAGGGCAAGATTCCATCTTGCAGTGGTTTTGCAGGCGCTCCGCCCTGCACCCGGCAGGTACAAGGGGCCCTCGTGCCGGCCCCTAAAACCCCCGGCACTTCCTTTTATACGGATAAAAGGAAGCAAAACCCGCCGGGGAGACCCCGCCCCCCCTATTTCCGGATATCATTGCATAAAAAAGGGGCTATGTACTTGAAAAAAGGGAAGGTTCGGTGCGATGAACCTCAGTACATAGCCCTGCCAAAGGAGTGTCCCTTGGCCCTAACTCTTTTATGGCATGGGCATTCGATTGCTGTCAAAAATGGGGACCATAAAAGAGAAATAGGAAATATAAAATTTTTTGTAGAGAACCATTTGTCTCATTTTCACAACCGATTATACCACCAATTTGGGATAAAATCAATAGTAAAGTGCAAAAAATGAGACAAAGGGGGGCGTGAACCATGCCAAAGCCAAGGGGTGAATCTGGGGAAAAGAATGTCATTGGGGAACGCCTCAAAGAACTAAGAAAGAGGGATGGCCTGTCTCAAAGAGACTTGGCACGCGAACTCCAAATCGTTGGATTTGATATGGATAAAAATGTCATTACCAGAATAGAGACAAATAAAAGATATGTCACAGATCTGGAAATAAAGGCGATTGCGAAAATTTTCAATGTATCTTACGAGTACTTGCTAGATGGTGAAGATAAAAAATAAAGCCTGCCTAAATAGGCGGGCTTTTTCTAGTTTTTGCCCTTGGCGGAGGGGGATTTTTAAGGGGGCACAGTCAGCTAACGCTGACCGTACTGACTTCGACTGTGCCGCGAGCAGTTCGGCCCCCCTTAAATGCGCTTTTCGAGAGCACAACGTAGTTGGGCTAAGGTTTCTTTCGCATAAAAAACCTTGCGCGGGTGTGGGGGTGCGCACCCCCACAAGCCAATTCCAAGATGGAATCTTGAATAGATGGCCTAGGGTCTAAGGGACAGGCATAGCCCCTTGCATCCGAGTATGGGCGTGTGCCCCACAAAAGAAAAAGAGGCATGACCGCAGGGCAACTTGAATAGGTATCCCTTAGGGGGGCGAGCCTATTGATTCCTACTATCCGCAAAAAATCGGTGTTCTACAATGCCATGCTGCTGACCATTTCGGCCTCGGTGCTGCAGCTGATGGGCTTTTTCTATCGCATCGCCTTGGTGCGGCTGGCCGGGGCCAAAGCGATGGGCATCCATCAGCTGGTGATGGGGGCCTATTCAGTGCTGTCGGCGCTGGCACTATCGGGGATTTCCATGGCGGTGACCAAGACGGTCTCGGAGTTCTCCGCCCTGGGCCGACGGGATTTGACCCCATCGGTGGTATCCAGCGCCCAGACCTTATTTTTCATGCTGTTCTGCCTGGCGGGCGTGCCGTTTTTGTTTGGTTCCTATGCCATAGCCGAGGGGATTTTAGGGGATTTGGACACCCGCAAAGCCCTGCTGCTATTGCTGCCCTGTTTGTTTTTGACCGGGTTTGAGAATATTTACAAGTCCTGTTTTCACGGGTCGAAGAATGTGTATCCTCCCATTGTGTCGGAGATCTCCGAGCAAGCCTGCCGGATCTTTTTTGTATTATCCCTCCTCTTGTTGATGCGGCCGGCCGACCCGGCGGATGGAGCGGCACTGATCGTCCTAGGGATGGTGTTCAGCGAGATTGTCAGCGTCACCCTGCTGACCATTTTTTACCGGAGGCTGATCCTGCGCAGGAGCCCGGTTCCCGCCATGGTCCAGAGCCCTCTCCTCTTCCGGATCGCCGGGGAGGCTCTGCCCATCGCGGTTGCCGGGGTGGCAGGCAACTTGATCGGCTCGGCAACCACCGTGCTGATCCCCCGGCAGCTGATCCGGTTCGGGATGGACAGCACTGCCGCCATGGAGGCGTTCGGCGCCGTCTTTGGGATGACCATGCCTTTGCTCACCCTCCCGTCAGCCCTGCTGTTTCCATTGACCACCGTGCTGGTCCCCCGCATCTCCCAAGGGGCGGCCGCAGGCAACCAAGGGGATGTGCGGCGCAAGGCGGGGAAGGCCATCCAGGTGACCGGCTTGGTGGTCTGCCCGGCCACGGCCTTGATGCTGGCGGTGGGCAAGCCCATCTGCACCCTTTTGTATGACCACCCTATGGCCGGGGACCAGATGCTGTTTTTAGCCGTCTCCACCCTATTTGCCTTTTACCACTCTATTTTCTGTTGTGTGCTCAGCGGCATCGGCCTGCAAAAGCGGGCGGCGCTGAGCAATGTGATGGTGGGTGTCAGCCAGCTGGGGGTGGTCTTTTGGCTGCTGCCCCGGTACGGCTTGGCTGGGTTTGCTTTTGGCACTGCTGTCTGCGACATTGTGGGTGCGTTGCTCACCGGGATGTGGGTCAAAGACCGCATCCAGCTTTCCCCCCAATGGAAAAACTGGATGGCCACGCCCTTCCTCTCCGCCGCGTTGGCGGGTATCCTCTGCCGGATGGGGTACCTCAAGGCGATGGCCATAGGGTTCTCCCCGGCGGCGGCGGTGCTGGCGGCCATCGCGATTTGTGGGGTCAGCTATCTGTTGGGATTGCGGTTCCAGGGGATCCGTTTTTCCCAGTATTTGAAGAAGCTTTTGGAGCGGGCATAAGGGAAACCGCCTCCACTCCCATGGGAGTGGAGGCGGTTTTTTACCGGGTAAAAAGCTGGGCAAAACGCGCCACATTTTCCGCAGTGGCGGCTAGATCTTCTTTGGCCCGCAGCCGGGCCTCTTCAAAGGGGACGGCTATCTGGTTGGTGCTGAACACCGCTGAGACCCCCAGGTCGTAGACGGCGCCGATGCCGTCACCCACGTCCCCGACAATGGCGATGACCGGAACCCCGCTGTCTTTGGCCCGGCGGGAGACCCCTACCACCACTTTGCCTCGGATGCTCTGGGTGTCCAGTTTGCCCTCGCCGGTGAAGATCAAATCTGCATCGGCGATCAGCTCTTCAAACTTGACCGCATCCAGCACCACGTCGATCCCCTTCTCCAAAGAGCCGCCCAGAAAGGCCACCACGCCGGCTCCTGCAGCTCCTGCGGCACCCGCCCCCGGAAGCTGGGCGACATCTACCCCCAAATCCCGGATGAGCACCTGGGAAAGGTGGCGAAGGCCCTGGTCCAGTTCCTCCACCATAGCCCCATCCGCCCCCTTTTGAGGCCCGAAGACATAGGCCGCTCCGGTGGCGCCGTACATGGGGTTGTCAATGTCGCACATGGCTACAATCTCCACCCCCGAAAGTTCCTTGGCTAAGCCGGACCGGTCAATCCGCCAGATGTCCCGGAGGGTGCCTCCTGTGGGGATAAACAGCTCCCCGGCCTCGTTGTAGAAGGCCACACCTAAGGCCGCTGCCATGCCGCAGGCGCAGTCATTGGTGCAGCTGCCCCCTAAGGCCGCCACAATCCGAGTGGCCCCCCGGCGGGCCGCATCCAAAATCAACTGGCCAAACCCGTAGGTGGTAGTCATCTTGGGGTTTTTGCGTCCATCCACCATGGGGAGCCCGGCACAGGAGGCAATCTCCACCACAGCGGTCTTACCCCCATCCAACAGGGCGTAGTCGGCGGTGATATCCTCAAAATAAGGGCCCTTCACCTGAGCGCTCACCCGCTCCCCAGGCTGGGAAAGAAGAAAACAATCCACTGTGCCCTCGCCGCCATCTGCCACTGGGATGGAGATGACCTCCGCTTCTGGATGGAACCGGAGAACCTGCCGGGCCACAATCTCGCAGACCTCCTGGGAGGAGATGGTGCCCTTGAAGGAATCGGGGATCAACACTACTTTTTTCATGGCAATGGCCTCCAAACTTGCTGTGTTCTGTGGCTATTATACCACAAAATTTATAGAAGGGAAGAATTTGCCACTCTAGGCTATGGCCAAATAATAACCATAGTTTTTTCGCCATCTTTCCTCTTTTATGCTTTTCATTCCCTAGTAAGATTTTCTTTTACATTCGTCTTCGCAGGCACTCCGCCCTGTGCCTCAGGTTCTAGGGGCCCTCGTGCCGACACCAAACCCGCCGGGGAGACCCCGGTCCCCCTATCGGTGCGCCACAATGGGAACGCTCGGAAAATCTTTAGTAGGTGTGCTTGCACACCTGAGGCTCATCCACACCTCGAGCGAAAGATTTTTCCGCTGGCGCGGATGCCCTCGCGGAGCTGCAAAAGGTCTATTTTTCTTGG
>ENA-ORUM01002297-ORUM01002297.1-human-gut-metagenome-genome-assembly--contig:-NODE-2297-length-11406-cov-4.315215_pt1 | contig 11406 bp, 9 predicted proteins | sample MGYA00242083_ERZ509217 | MGnify/ENA primary metagenome ERZ509217 (study PRJEB26280, sample SAMEA2338831) | human gut metagenome | biome: human gut; feature: human-associated habitat; material: faeces... | reverse complement strand
CAGGAAACCTTAATCTATCGATTCCTGTCGATTACACACAATTTTCCGGGGTCTCATCTTTGATGAATTGGGATTTCTGTTTTTAGTCTTTTTCGTACCAATCGTTTGGTACAAGATTTTTGTCAATCGGCCACCAATTTTCGCAAATATATTCTCGGAAAGAAGCGTTGTTGAGGTCAGCGTGATCGACGATAATAACTTGTAATTTCCCCTCAAGTTCACTGGTTCGATCAACTATAAACCGATACATTTTATTGACTTCGTTCCAATCTATATTTTTTTCATCAAGCTCGGATGGAAAATAAACCTGCGAGGGTTGATCAAAAAACAGAAAGCTTGGAACCGGGCGATTTGTACCTATGAAGTAATACTGCAAAGCAAAATAAGCAATTAGATGAACGCCAACCCAGTTCGAACCACTGCCTAATTGCTTAAGTGGTACAGGTCTGTCCGGCTTGTCTACTACGACAGTTACCTTATTGAGGTCAAGCCGGTATGGACTATCACAGTGTTCAAGCTCCAGTTCTTTGGCCCATTTAGTCATATTTTCTTGTATACGAGAAAGCGCAGATTGCTTGCGATCCTCTACGGAATCTGCATCAAGAATTTCGTCAATTTCTTGGATTCTATCTTCAATGCTTTTAATAATTTGCTCTTGTTTATCAGACTCTGTATCATTTTCTACACTTTCAATCCACAAGCTGATTCTTCCAATTACTTTGCCTCGTCGAGCGTTTATGTCTCTTAGGCGTGTACGTTCGTCTTCTTGCTGGTATATTCCATCAATTTCAGATTGTAACCCTTTGATTTCTTCTAGTTTTTTTTCGCGTTCCTGCTCTAATCCAGAAATAAAAGAGCGGAGCTTTGGTTGTTCACGTGTTACATTTGATATTGATTTATCCAGATTGGCAATAGAGGCTTTTATCATTTCAACACTAGGGAGTGGATGTTCTAATGTCCCTGAGCATAATGGACACTTTCCGGGATTAAAGTCCAGTTGCTCAAAAAGCCCTATAGACTCAAGACGCACTTTTTGATGTTCTGCTTCACTTGAATATCCTGTGCTTTCTCCGATAAATCTTTTCGCATTGTCGATATTAATTCCAATTTCATCGTAGTCAGTTTGACACTCTTGAAGTTTGCTCTGCAAAAAAGTCAAGCGGTCCATGCCATTACTAGGTTGTACTTGATTTGGAACCCAATTCATTGCTTTTTGCAGGGTTAAGTACATTTCCTGATAATCTTGATAATCTATCTGCATTGCTGGATCTATAAGTCCAACTCTGCGAGCTTCGCCTATAAGCGCGATTGCCCTCTCTGAGCCTCCTCCCATTAAATAACGATTTTCTTCGAGCTTTCGCTTTTCGATCTTCAATTTCCGTTTAAGAATGTTTCTTTCGTTTTCTAACGCAAGAGCTTCTTCGCTAACTGCACCTAAAAAATAAGGAATCGTGTCTTTGATTGCTTGGGTAATAAAATCTTCAGATTGGTGGTGAAACAAAAAGTTTTTTGCTGCAATTTCATCCTGTCCCTGAAAACAATAGTACAATGAATGCCGGATATTGGCGGCTAAGGGCAGTCTGCTCTGTCCTTCAGGCGGTGTATTAAGATTTTCTGATATACCAATTCTTCGAGTTAATGCTTCTTCAATTCCAGAAACATTGGTGTTTGGCGAGAAATTACACTGTTCCGGAACCTCTAAACTAGCACCTACTTCAATATAGCACGTTGTAGTTGTCTGTTGGCCCTTGTCAGGATTTTTTCGGGCAACAAACACTCGTTCTTTTTCAAACTGCAGGAGAAGGCCATACCACGCCACATTTTCGCGAACTACACCGTCAGCAATATTGCAAGAATTACCGCCTAGGCAATAATCAATAATATCTCCAACCGCAGATTTACCGGATTTTGATCTTCCCGTAATAATATTTACTTGTCCCAATTTGAAAGGCAAGTGTCGAACTTTATGATTGTATCCGTAAAGCACTAATTCAAGTATTTGCATTATGGTCTCACCCCCAACACAATATATATTGTTTCTGTTTTCCCGGCTGAAGCAAACCATTTAGCTACGTGCTCAGCTTTTGTTAGGCATTCTTTTACTTCGGAATCTGCATACTTTGTTTTGCTCAGAGTGCGAGAAGTGGGAACAATTTCTAGTTCTCCGTTCGGTGTTAATACAATTTTACCAGTCTGAAGAAGAAACTCGATTGCTTCGTTTGAAATGGGAACCAATTCTCTTGTTCTTCGAGGAAAATCAATTAACAGTTGAGAATATTTTTGAACCCAGACCAATAACTGCGTACGACTACTAATGTTAATGCGCGTTTGTTTGTGCAGTACAAGTGGCAAAACTAAGTATATCAACGGAAATGGAAATGCCCTATTTAATATTTCATTATAAGTTTTTATAGTTGAATATAAAGTTCTTCCGCAAAAAGCTGGATTAAGAAGGTATGCGACTTCATGTGTACGCATATCCCATTTGTTCACATAAATCGCCCCCCTTTATGTACAAAGCAGACCTTTCAGTCGCTCGAAAAAATCTACATGCCATCCTACTTTTAGTTTGTTGGCGAGCATATGATAGCTGCCTCTCATAACAAAAGCTTCTTCGCATTTGGGTCTAATACGAATATCTTTTTTTTCAATATCAGATAACAACTTACGCCCTGCTTGGGCTTTCTCTTCTTCAGTTAAAGATTTAATTTCAGCCAGATCATCTTGCATTTCACCAAAGGCATGGTCCCATTCATCAATTAAACGCTTCTCATATTTCTCAAGTTCGTTTACATATAACAGGTCATTTCTGACCCATGCAGCTCTTTGTTTAAAAGCGCGATAATAATCTCTTAATGCATTTTGCATACGATGACTTCCCAGACAAATCAGTTTCAGCTGTTCATAGAAGATTTTTTCACTTTCGCTCAAAGTATTTTCTTGTAGATCATCAACGTCAAAAAAGTCATCTATGGGCAGATTTTCATCAGAGTATTCCTGACTTACGGAAACAATAAACGAACGAACTTGATTTTGTGTAACAAAAATTGGGTCCTCAGAACAAAGGGCCTCAATTGCCTTTTTATACCACCAGCCCTCTAATCGTTCGTATATAAGATTTTCATATTTAGGAATACAACTATAGCGAATCTGCTTTTTTACAATTTTTTCTACATCAAGAATATTACTTGCACCATCGACAATATAAATATGTTCAAATAATTTCTTAACAGTCAATTGATCTGCACTTAAAAATGCATCGTAGTATTTTTTGTGAGCAGTATTTTGGGATTGCTTGCAAACATCTTTCAGTTTTGTATATGCTGTATTTGGATCTCGGTCATTTTGCCTCAAATACCCGGCGGCCGAATTTTTAGGTGCAATTGCGGTTGTAATAATCAAAAATTCAGTGCTATCTAGTAATTCTGGTGTTTGTGCCAGGGAATCTATCCATACTTTTAGTGTTCGCCATAAATCAGCACTGCTATCTGTGAGATTCCCCTTTTGCTTAATGTGATGCTTAAGCTGGATAAGCTGGACAGGTTGGCCGTCTTTATCGAATGCAACATCATCAAATTTCTCGATGCTAATTTGATAATCGGGATTGTCATTCTTCAGGAGCAATGCTAATGCATACCGTATTTGATACAGATAGCCTAGCATCTGTTCGGTAGCCTGATGGTTGGACATTTAATCAACCCCTTTCCTGTTTAATGACATATCTCCATTGCGTAAAGAGCACTTTGGAGAAAATGGTTTGTCTCTATTATGATTACTTTTTATTATACCATATATTTTTTGGCAGCTTCTACCTTTTTGAAATTTATTATTTATTTTTACTGGATCGTTTAGAGAAGCCACGGTCTAAATTCGATTGCGTAGTTTTGAAAAGCAGAAAACCCAAGCTACCAAGATGGATTTGATAGCCTGGGTTTTCCGTTTTTGTATCTTCAATTATTCAAAGAGGTCATGGACCTTGTAAACAATCTCAATGCGATTGTCGGGGAATACATACACCTTTTCAATCAGCAAATCGGTCAGCTCCGAGGTCAGCACATCCGCTTCCGCAATCGAGTGAACGATCTCTTGTCGGCTGCTTTGGCGGGCCTGTTCTTCTCGCTTCAGCTTTGCCTGGGCGGTGACAGCAGCATAGGCATTTTTGACTTTCAGTATTTCTGCGTCATAAACTGCTTTCTCCGATTTATAAGTGTCCAGCTCGATCTGCCCCAGGAGATACCGTTCAAAGAGAGCTTGCTTCTGGTCCTTCAGAGCTTCCAGCTGCTTCTCATACTCGGAGCATTTGGCAGCGGTGGCCTCCAGGTGAATGGTGCCGTCCTCATGTACAGGCAACAGGATTTCCAGCTGCTTTTTCAAAGTGAAGAGGACCGCTTCTTCCAGACCGGCAGCATCTGCCCGGACATCGCGGCAGCGGCTGTTCACATCGGCAGTAGAATGGCGGCACATATAAAACGGTCTTTTTTGGACGATGCGGGAGAGTGCATGATCGCAGCAACCACAATAGACCTTGCTTTTCAGTGGGTACTCTCTGGTTTTCCTGGTCGGCAAGGAGAATCGGCGCTGCACAGCCTGCACCTTTTCAAATAGTTCCTTATCAACGATTGCCGGATGATGGTCTGGGATAATGAACCACTTGTCCCGGTCCTTCCTGCGGCTCCTTGTGCCGCCCACTTCAATGACTGCACGACGCCCGATGACATAGGAGCCGATATAGCGTTCATCCTCCAGGATACGGAGAACCGTAGAACTGCTCCAGCGTCCACGGGAGCGTGAGACATCATGGTACTGCTGCCCATGAGTTGCTTTGTATTCTCCGGGGGTCGGGATGCCTCGCTTAAAGAGTTCCCTGGTAACGGCTGCCGCTCCAATTCCGGTTGCGGCAAGTTGGAAAATGAGCTGTACCACAGCAGCGGTTTCCGGGTTCGGTTCCATTCTGCCATCGGCGCTTTTGCGATACCCGTAAGGGCAAACTTTGCTCTGGTATTCGCCGCGCTGCATTTTGGCGTACTTGGCGCTTTTGGTCTTGATGGACATATCCCGGCTGTAATACTCGCTGATCAGATACTTGAAAGCCACATCCATACCGCCGGTATCGCCCTTGTGCTGATCGCTGTCAAAATTATCGTTGATGGAAATGAACCGGGTGTGAAACAGTGGGAACACACGCTCAATGAAATAGCCAGTCTCAATGCTGTTTCGTCCAAATCGGGAAAAGTCTTTTACGATGATACAGTCGATCTTATTAGCTCGCACCATCTCAATCAGCTCCTGGACTTTGGGGCGCTCAAAGTTTGTCCCGCTATACCCATTGTCGATAAATTCAAGGACTTCCGCATTGGCGGACTCCGGCATGGAAGAAACAAATTCGTTCAGCGCAAGGTGCTGGTTTTCAATGCTCATACTGTCGTATTTGTAATCCTCCAGGGAAAGGCGGATATAACGAGCAATCACATATTTCTGCACTGGCTCAGCACCTCCTCACAATGCTCAAATTCACTCTGGAAGCGGAAACGAACCGTAATCCGCTTTTCTCTTGAGACCTCTACACAGTCAATCAGGCGGTCAATCAGGGCTGCCGTCAGCTGGCGATCTTCCTTGATATGCTGTGCATCCTGGGACAGCATTTTGTACTGTTCCAGCTGCTTGGCGATGATTGCAAGCCCTGCTTTCAGCTGTTCGATTTCCTTGCTGATGGCCTCGATTTTGGCTTCGTATTTCTCTTTGAAGGTAAAATACTCGTCTTTTGACAGATGGTTCTGGATCAGGCCCTCATACAATCCGCGCTGATAGGTTCGCAGCTGCTGGATTTCCTGTTTCCGGCTGGCGATTTTAGCCTGTATGTTTTTCTGTTCCTCGGCTTCTTTGGTGAGGTTTTCCAGACCAAGAGAGTATTGCCCCAGTGTGGTATCAAGCTGTTCCTGTATCATATCGGCCAGGGCATCCAGTAGCTCTTTTTCAAAGATAAACGCACCAGGACAAACGCCCTTTTTGATACGGTTGTTGCTGATACAGTGGTAGACATATACCTCCTGTGACTTTCTGCGGACGCATTTTTGTCGGTGAAGGCTGCGTCCGCAGTGGGCGCAGAAGATTTTGCCTCTCAAAAGATTAGGAGACCAGGAATGTATCTCCCTGTCTTTTGCCTGCTGTGCAGCCTGGTCCAATGCTTTCTGAACAGCGGCAAACAGCTCCCGGCTGATAATGGCTTCATGGGTGCCGCGTACCGTTGTCCATTCATCGGCGCTGGCTCTGACCTGCTTGTGGTCGATGATTTTAGATACCCCTTGCACCAGATCTCCGGTATAAACCTCTGCGCGAAGAATTTTGGCAATGGTGCGGGTTTGCCAATGCCCATTGCCCACCAAATTCTCATGGGTGATCTCTCCCAAGGTCCTCTTGTAGTGGCTGGGAGAGAGATACCCGGCCTCGTTCAAGCGTACTGCGATAGTGTTTAATCCTGCGCCCTCGGCGGCCCATTGAAACATGGTTTTGACTACCTCGGCAGCCACCGGGTCAACGATCAGCTGGTGGCAGTCATCAGGAGCCTTCAAATATCCATAGGGTGTACGCGCACCAACATACTTGCCGTCTTTCATGGCCTGCCGCTGCTGGGCTTTGATTTTTCTGGCAATATCCATCGCATAGGCTTCGTTAATCATGTTCCGCAGCGGAATGATATCTGGCCTTATAATCGGTATACTCCTCTTTGCTGATGGTGCCGGTAATCAGGCTTTCATACAGGCGGGCCTTAAATTCAAGCGCCTGTTCCACCTGCTGTTCATTGGCGGCGATATGGGAGGCGTATTCATTGGCAAGCGCCTGATTGATGCTGCTCTGGTCGATACCGTCCAGGATGGCTTGCAGGCAGCTTACATTGTCGATGTAGCCTTTCAGACTGTCCTTGACGCACTCTACAAGATCGCTTTCCTTGAGCATTACCGGGTTGGCGCAGCCATGCTTTTTCCCGGTGGGGCAATAATAATAGTGGTATTCCTTGCCCTTGACCCGGTTCGTTTTCCGCGTCATGCGGCTCCCACAGCACCCGCAGATCAAAACGCCGGAAAACAGATACACTGTATCCTGTTTGGGAGAAGTCCGGGTATCCAGTCTGCGGATACGCTGGACCAGCTCAAAATCTTGCTTGGCAATCAGGGGCTCATGGGCGTCAGGGACGCGAATCCATTCAGAGGATGGCCGCTGCTCCATTTGCTTGATTTTGTAGTGTGGGGTGCCTTGCTTTCCCTGTACCAATGTGCCGATATAGGTTTCATCCTGCAAAATGCGGATGATCGTTGTAGCAGACCATTTGCAATCCTCTTTGTCGGCATAGCCGTGTTTGGCATAGGGAAAACCATTGTTTTTCTTATAGGCCAAGGGGGAGAGGATGCCCATTTCGTTCAGCACGGTGGCAATCCGCAGTGCGCTTGTCCCGTCCAGTCGCATACGGAAGATGTCCCGGACAACGCGGGAAGCATACGGGTCAGGTACAAGCAGGTTTTTGTTTTCCTCAGATTTCATATAGCCGTAAACGGGAAAGGCTCCAACAAAATCTCCGTTACGCCGCTTTATATCCAAAGAGGTACGGGTCTTGATGGAAATGTCCCGGCAGTAGGCTTCGTTCATAATGTTCTTGACGGATACGGTCAGATCGTCACCGCTGCCTTCATGGGTGGTGTCGATGTTATCCGTGATGGCAATAAAGCGAACCCCATAAGTGGGGAACACCCGGCGCAGATAGCGTCCGGTTTCGATGTACTCTCGTCCCAGGCGGGAGAGATCCTTTACAATGACGCAGTTGATCTTGCCATCGGTGATGTCCTGCATCATTTCCTTAAACGCCGGACGGTCAAAAATGATACCGCTGTAACCATCGTCGATTTTTTCGGATACGATTTGGATGTCCGGGTTTCGTTCAATGAAGTTCTCAATCAGCTTCCGCTGGTTGGTAACACTGTCGCTCTCGCTGGAGCGATCATCTGTGTAAGACAGACGAATGTAAGCTGTTGCCTGATATTTTGGCATGAAAAAGCACTCCTTTCCTCCCGGAAGCTCCCGCAAGAAAAGAGTGGATTTCGAGGTTTTCAGTTTTCATCCTTTCCCATACACATCGTAGCACGCTTTTGTAAAAAGAGCGAGGATGTCGATTACCTTAAAATCCCTTGCAGGCACTCCTCCAATGTGACCCCGTTGCTGGCAAATGCGGCGTTTACCACAAAATCACCGCAGCGAAAGCGATAGGGATTTTTGATTTGGTGAAGAAAGGCCGCGATTCGTTCCTCTTTGGGAAGGTCTTTATCTACCGCAACTTCACGGATGTCAACCAATTCATCGGTTGCTGATTGTGGACAGGTTTGTGTCAACTGGTTCATAAGGGTTCTCCTTTCTTTGAAGTCGGTTTCAAAATCACATGAATACGCTGGCAACCGAAGCTGCCAGCGCATGGTATCTAACTTTGAAAAGAAAGGGCTGCACCCAAATGATGACTTGTTGTTGCTAACAGCAAATGGACGCAGCCTTTCAGATTATATCCGTTGCTTTCGTCACATTTGCCACGCCCCCCTGACGATGGGGACACTTCTGGTCTCCGCTGGCGCGGCTGTCATAACTCCGCAGCGTCGTTTTACTCGTGCGCCGCAGGGTTCCCCCCAAGTCTTTAGGAGGCCGTGAGGAAGTATCTTTAAGCCCCCATGCAGTCATCGCGCCCCGAAATGCCGCTTTCGGGTTTCAGGCTTGCGTAGATTGCTCAGAACAGTCTTGTTCATCACCTCCTGGACTGTCATCTTCGCGGCGCGCCTGATTCGCTCGTACATGGGTTATGTACCGGAAATGCCGTCTATTCAGTTGTCAAGCTGCATGAGGGAGATAGACCCTCTCACTTACTTCCCCGTTGGGAGAGCAGTTTAGCAACCGATTTTAGAAAAATTCTTCAAAAATTTTTCTCAGCTTCAACAGTAGAACCCGTTTTCTCTTATTGACCGCCTGATGCGAAATGTGCAATATATTCCCGACTTCCTGTTCTGTCTTTTCTTGATAGAAAAGCAGGAAAATCAGTTCTTGTTCGTCTTCGTTTAATTGAGCCAAACAAAAGCGTATCTGTTCCGCTTCCAGATGTTCCAATGCAAGCTGTTCTACGTTTTTTCCGGGCGCAGCAAACTGCCTGTCCTTTTCCAACAGACGCTCATAGGAATCCTCTCTGCTGGGCAGGAAAGATGCAGTGTCTTTCTGGAACTTTTCCGTTTTCAGATCGTAGGAAAAGTATTCTTCTTTTCGCTCGTAGTGCTGATACACGCGGTAAATCTGTTCGCTTACCGGTACAGCCTGTCCATCTATATAAAGATAATAATTCGCTCTTTCTTCACGATTTTTGCTCACAGCCGTTACCTCCAAGAGTTTGAAAAGTGGATCGTTTTCGAACTCTCGGAAGGCGGCGAACGGCAGCGTGGGAATAAGGGAAAAATAATACGGACACAGGCACAGGAATATCCCATGTCGGTGTCCGTTCTGTTTTGTCGCTTTCTAATTGCTACTAATAGTTCCCATAAAGGCCATAAAAGACTGGCAGGGAAGAAGCGGGAATTTTGGGGTTCTGGCGTAGTTTTACAACCAGGTTTTCTTCGTTAAGAGGACCTGCCAGAAGCGGACAGGTCATTATTTTCCCACATAATCATCTCCTCCTAAGCAAAAAAGGCAACGCATAGTAGCTATAAAAAAGCCACTCTTCAATCATTTCGCATAATACTTTTACCCCGTAAAATATAATTATGTGAGGTGACGGAGAGTGAACAAAAAAATGCGACATATAGATTTTTCGTTTGGGGCATCCTTACGGAATGCCAGGGAAAAGCGAAACTACAGGAGAGAACAGATTGCGGAACGTGCAGAAATCAGTCCTCGTTTTTTGGCGGCCATAGAAAGCGGCCGGCGAAAGCCTAGCTTGGATGTCCTGATTCGTCTTGTCAATGCCATCGGCGCTTCGTTTGACGAAATCCTTGCGCCGCAGATGATCACAGACAGCGAAATCGTTGATCGGATTAGGCGCTTGGTCCCACAATGCAGTCAGCGAGATCAGGAGCTGTTGCTCGCCCTGATTGATAAAATGCTGGATACAAAAGAGAAGAAAGATAACAAATAATGCGGTCGGGTGTATTGCCCAGCCGCATTATCTGTCCGTTGCTATACGGGCAAACTGTTTTTCCTTTTGAGAGGAATAGTAATCCCTGAGTTTCTCAAAGGCTTCTATACTGATAGTATGTTCCATATGGCAAGCATCGGCCTCCGCTGTCTTAGGATTAACGCCTGCGGTTATTAACTGCTCCATGAAGAATTAATGGCACTCATAGATTTTTTCGGGCACCCCGCAGCCAATATCTGCTAGATGTAGGTATGCTCCTTTGCATACTGATACAAAACTACTTTAAAGAAAAACAATATTGACAGCATTCTTCCATAAACTCCGGATCATGTGTGATAACAATCACGGTTTTTCCGCGGCTGGCAGCGGCTTTCAATGCATCGGATATTCTCCTCATGTTTGCGCCATCCAATCCACTTGTAGGTTCATCCAACAAGAGTATCTCACGCTCCGAAAATATAGCGCAGGCAACGGCAAGTCTCTGTTTCTGTCCCCCTGACAGGGCTGCCGGATGTACATCCCGATACTCGTACAGATTCATGTTCTTTAACAACTGCCTTGCCCTTTCCATTCGCTCCTCTGACAACGGTTGATTCAAGAGCAGCTCTTCTGAAACACTTGCGGTAAAGAACTGTGTTGTCGTGTCATTGCCGCAGTAGTATACTTTTTTTCGCCTTCTAGACAGATGATTTTTACTCCCACAAACGATGATGTCACCGCCGCTCTTCTTAGAGAGACCTGCAAGCACTAAAGCCAGAGTGCTTTTTCCGGCGCCATTTCGCCCGGTGACAGCAGTGATAGAACCTTGGGGGAAAGCTCCTGAAAGATTTGTAAACACCTCTATTTCTCCGCATTTTTTACACAGGTCGTGCATAATCAGCGACCCACGCTCGAAAAGTTTCGGAAGTGGTAGCGGTTCGCGTGTTTGTACACGGTGCATCGTCCGAAGCCCCTTGTTGCGCCGTTCCATTTCCGGCATAGCTGTGAACTCCTTGGGAGTGTATTCGCGTACAATCCTCCCTTTTTCCATATATATAATCCGATCAGCAAGCTCAGAAAGCCATGAGAGACGGTGCTCTGCGATCACTAACGTGTAGCCCTGGGCTTTCAACTTAAAAAGCGTTCCCAATAGTTGCTCGATCCCCCCTAAATCCAAATTCGCAGTTGGTTCATCACAAACGAATACTTTGGGGCGCATGGCATAGACGGAAGCGATTGCCACGCGCTGCTTTTCTCCGCTGGAAAGCACATCCAGA
>ENA-ORUM01002295-ORUM01002295.1-human-gut-metagenome-genome-assembly--contig:-NODE-2295-length-11414-cov-2.186812_pt1 | contig 11414 bp, 10 predicted proteins | sample MGYA00242083_ERZ509217 | MGnify/ENA primary metagenome ERZ509217 (study PRJEB26280, sample SAMEA2338831) | human gut metagenome | biome: human gut; feature: human-associated habitat; material: faeces... | reverse complement strand
ATTCATCAGCTGTGTATTTTTATTATCGTGACGGAAAGCGCGATCACATCAGAGCAAGAGCCCTTGGTGGATCCGCACAAAACGGATCGATGAATAACTGTACTGTATCTGGCGGAACTCGCGTGAATTATGTGACATGTCACAACGGGAATAAGTACAGTATCCATTCCTTCATTAATGAGGACGGCTATCGCTGGGCAACGCTCTCCTTCTCGTGCCCCAATCTTTTTGGTGAAACCATGTCCGGTGAATGGAGCCCTGATAGCGCAAACTCGTATAAGGATGCAACGCCCTGACAGTAAATCAAATACAAAGCATTCAAAACAAGCCGAGATGGAGCAGTAAACATTAGCGGAGGAATAACATAATGGGGAACTGTATTAGAACCGAAATGTGGAAAGCATTTCACAACAAAATGATGCGCAGTGCATTGCTGATCGGTTTTATTCTTGTCATAGCTGATTTGGTTCAAACTGCAATTACCGTCAGTGACTTAGGCGCATCCTATGCACATTCCCCGGGCGGATATGATGGGTGCAGCTTATTTGTCAATTGGATCGGCGTCAACGGAGTCACCGTCGGAGCTGTAGTCTTCTATGCCGTTTGGCCATTTTTGGCTGCTATGCCTTATGGGTGGTCATTGTATGAGGACAACAGGTCTCATATGACAAATAATATTCTTACCAGAGTTCCGTATTCTCAATACCTAACAGCCAAAATGGCGGCTGTATTTGTTAGTGGCGGCATTGCTATTGCGTTGCCGGTAACTGCAGATCTGTTTGCATCTGCGATGATATGTCCCGCCTGTATTCCTCGGGTCACGCTGCCTATTACAGGATTCTGTTCGGGCACAGCCTTTTTGGCGAAGCTATACTATACTCACCCTTGGCTGCATGCAATTATCTGGTGTGTTATTGAGTTTTTCTGGGGCGGCGTTGCTGCCAGTCTGTGCATTATCGTCGGGCATAAGGTAAAACACCGATTCTTTGTGATAGCAACTCCGCTTCTGCTGTTCCTATTACTTGATTTCGTTACCCCCATGCTTGCCGACGCAATGAACTGGTATATAGAGCTCTCGCCTTTAAGGCTGTGCAATTTGGCAAGTACAAATCCAAGCCCCACATGGATCGTACTTGTGGAACTTATTCTTTTGACATTCGTATCTGTTCTTACGGGGATATATAGGAAATACAGACATGAGGGTTTATAGGCTGTTGCGCTATGATCTGCGGCAGGGATTGCAAAGGAGAAACTATCTGATTGCCACTCTCCTCTTTTCCATGCGCTTATTCGCAGTATATCGCTCTGTGCAATTCTATTGCCATGTGGAATCCATTTCAAGCCGGGGTTCAATTGGCGACTATATGCTGTGTCTATTTCGTGGCATGGCAATCATGCAACACGGCTCTATGGAAGAAAAGGTGTCGATCCCCATCGAATGGCTGATTGTGTGCGGCTTTTGCCTGTATATAACAGCAGCATATCCTGCGCAAGGTATCAGTGTACAAGGTCAGCAAGTTTTCCTACGCACATCGCGTGTGAAATGGTGGCTGTCTAAGTGTATATGGTGCATAGCAAGCTGTACTTTATACTTTGCCTGTGAAATGATTGCCATAATAGGCACAGCGATTCTAACACCCGTTACCTTCGGCCTGAACAACACGCCCGAAATCACCGCATTCTTGTTTTCGGAGGTCTTGTGTGGAGAGACAATTTCACTCACGCCGGCAAGCGTTATCCTATATGCTCTGATACTTCCGTTTGTGACTCTTACGGCCGTATGTATGCTGCAAACACTCTTAAACCTTGTCGTCCGTCCGGCCATTAGCTTTCTAATATGCTTTGTCACATATATTGCTGCCGCATATTTCCCTATTGAATGGTTGGTCGGCAACGGAGCGATGGTGATGCGATACCAGCTTTTTGATGCAAATGGATTGAGTTATCGTAAAGAACTGGTGTTTACACTGCTACTGTTGCTCTTATCAATAGGCGCAGGATATTTACTGATACAAAGAAAAGACCTCATATCTCTTGAAAAATAGGACGGTGATACGATGAATGTTGTGGTGGATCATGTCACAAAAACCATTCACGGAGCGGTCGTGCTGCAAGACATCAGTTTGAATTTTGAAAGCGGAAAAGTCTACGGATTGCAAGGGGAAAATGGATCGGGTAAAACGATGCTTTTACGTCTGATGTGTGGGTTGATCTATGCAACAGAGGGCAGTGTTTCAGTAAATGATCGCCGCCTGGGGAAGGATTTGGATTTCCCTGAATCTGTGGGAGTGATGATCGAGAGTCCCGCATTTATTGACGAGTATACCGGGCAAAAAAATCTGGAGCTGCTTGCCGGTCTAAAACAGCTGATTTCGGCTTCCGACATCCATAACACCCTGCAGGCGGTTGGCCTGGACCCGAATGATAAACGGACTTTCAAAAAATATTCATTAGGCATGAAGCAACGCCTGGGTATTGCTGCGGCCTTGATGGAAAAGCCCGATCTGCTGATTTTGGATGAACCAACAAATGCACTGGATGAGCAGGGCGTTGCTATGATCGCACAGTTGATCCGTAAAGAATGTCAGTGCGGTGCATTAGTGGTCGTTGCGTGTCATGATGCTGACTTTGTGCAGAGTGTATCGGATGTTGTTATTCAAATACAAGCGGGAAGGGTAACATCGGTGATAGGCAAATGAAAGGCAAAAAGAAATTCTGGCTGATTTTCTCCGTTGCGGCAGTAGTGCTCTTTGTTTGGATAATCCGCTATAAAGCAATTAATCAGGATTATCGTCAACGATGGTCTGCCAATACAGAGAAGACATACTCCGTTGGAGAAATCGTTCCTATTGCGCCGGATTTTGTAGGGTATAATTTGGCGGCTGAAGGCTATATGCTTCAGGTCAACCGTTTTGAAATTGTAGATTATCGTGCCTATACTTCCGCCTTGCAGTATGACGGAACCGATCGAAGTCGAATTCCCGATAAGATTGCGTTGGTTAGCGTTACTGTTTCTCAGCAGAATAGTTCCGCAGAAGGATTCCCTTTAACGGAACTATCATTATACACCACGGATATGCTCATGAATATGGATTGGGATCTCTTGGGCGTGGTTAATCCTATATTGGACGGTGCTACCGGAATTCGGTTACAGGATGGCGCCTCATGTGATATTTTGCTGCCATTTGATCTGTATAGATATCGATTCACGTCCTCTGAATGGAATGGTTTAGAGCAAAGCAGTATCTGGCTGCAAGTGACAAATTATCCTACCAGAAAAATCATTCAAGTGAATATAGGTGAGGAGTAACTGTAGTTCCGGATTTTCGTATTACTAAATAGCTGCTGCCATCCCTTATCTGTGCATTAGTAGAACATACACCATCCCGCAAGGGTAGTGTATGTTCTACTTTTACAATATTGACAATTTTGGCTGCTGTTTTACAGACTGAGTCATAACGGATTCTTCCGGGACTCTCGTGAGGATAAGGTACAATAAGGGACCTGTTGACAAAAGCAAAAAAACTGCTGAAACCCACAGAGGTTCCAGCAGAACAGTAAATTTGGGGATAGCGAAAGATGGCATTTACCATCCTCTTGAGGTTTAGGGCCATGGCGGCAAGGAGGCATTCTTCCGTAGCTGCAAGAATGCCCCTTTTTCGAATCCTTGAAATACAGTGTTCCCGTTTCAAGACGGAGAAGCTGCCCTCGGCCCAGATTTTACGAAGCCGCATCATGGCCAGGTATTCTGGAGTTCCCACACGCTGGTGCCCTCTGAAAAATGCCGGATAGCAACTGCTGGCCAGCACTCTGCGCCGAATTCCAGCCTTGTCAAAACAGCTCGGCCGTTTTGGACAGCGCATACAGGCATCGCCCTCGACCTGGTAGCAACGCAGATATTTGCCCGTCGATTTGCTGCAATTTAGCCTGTGGTATGTAAGAGGAACTCCTTCCGGACAGATGAATGCGTCGAGCTGTGGATCGTAGGAGAATCCATATTTCTCAGGTGGATTGGAGAACTGAATTGCGGGGATATATCCGGTAATGCCCAGAAGCTCCAGCCCTCGGTGAACAGCGCCCGTCTCATATCCGCGATCCAGAGCAAGCCGGCTCATTGGTAGGCGTCTGTACATTGATATAAAATATGATGGAAAAAAGAAAAAAATTGCAAGCAAAAATTGTTTCGGCCTCTAATGATAAGTTTGTGATTAGAATTGGGGATATTAGTAAAACTCCAAAATTTGGGGATAGCTTAGTTGTTACAATTCCGTCGAGAGCGAAGGTTGAAATGGTAAGAAAAACAAATAGCTTATCTGGCGTTAGGATTACTGATACAATTGCACGGGGAAAAGTGATTGGAGTCAATGAGGGAGTTGTTACAGTAAAACCGATGGTTTCGAGGACTAATGTGGCTAAATTGCAGAGTCTTGCATCAACAAACACGATGGTCGGAGTGAACGCTATTGAAAATAAAATGAAGACATTCGGATAAAATGTATTAAACATCCCGGTCACTGCGTAATCCAGTGACCGGGATGCCTTTTGGCCGCAAAAGAGGACCCCCCGCTTTGCCGGGGGATATAAAGCCTATGGCATGGAAAAGAGCACTCTATCGGAGGTATTAAGACAGAGAAAAGAACAAGCAACATGTCTTATAAAAAATCGGTGATGCCAACAAGGAAGGATATGGTCTATGCAATATCTGGAGGAAAACTCGGTAAATTTCTTTCAGCCTGAACATAAAATCCTTTTTGCGTATAAATCTTGACAACGCCACCAGTTTGGGCCGAAAAAACTGCTATGCGTGAGTGTCCCGAAAGTCGTGAGAAACGGCCTCTTAAGATGGCGGCCCTTTATAAGCGCCTGACTTTTGAGCTTATATTTAACCTTGCAATTACACGATCTTTTCTGCGGGCAACATTCAATGTAATTCACATGGTTCCTGTGATTAGGATATTGCGTTTTGGATGAGCATGAGGATAAATCCGAAAAGCAGGAATATGAGTATCGGCGCAAGGGTTCGGAGGATATTGCGTACCCCCATAACTATATCGCAGGCGGAGGGCGCGGGGGCTTTGGGGGGCGCAGTGCGTTTCTCTTCCGGCGGTGCGTAGTCTGGAATCTCGCTTCGATGCAGTCCCCGCAGAAGCCTCCGCAGAAGGCCGAGGATGCCCGACATGAAAAATCCAGGCACGGCAAGAATCGTTCCTATGATCACCAGGGCAAGATCATTGCCACTCGGCGCCAGAAAGCCGGTGGAGTTTTCCGGGGCGCTCGGATCGTATTTGATGCGGATGGACCTGCCCACCTCGATAGAGTTTGCCAGGGGGCCATATTTACCTGTATAATGCGTTCCATCCACTTCATATTCGTAGGTCATCGAATAGTTGATGCCACCCCTGCCAACTTTGCTTCTGTTCAACTCGGAAATATCCGTAATGTATGCGCTGCCGAATACCCAATCCGTCTGCTTGTATGATTGAATATAAGTATTGGCCCCCATATAAAACATAAAGAGGCCGATAAGCAGCGTCGCAACGCCCCAGCCCTGTATTACAGACCGAAAAACTGAGTCCTTCCGCATCAGTTCTTTCACGGCCTGAACAGCCGATTCATGCTTCATCTTCATTTGCCCTCTTGATCCTGGCGACCAGTTCGTCGATTTCCCCTTCGTACAACGATTTGTTATAAGGAACCCTGTGTGTTTGGTTTTCGCAGTCGGTGAATTTCATGTAGTAACCGTAACGCGTTGCGCTTCTGCGCATGTTCCGCTGTGACTCGACCAGACAGCAGTCCAGAATGTCGCTGTAGCGGTAGTACCGCCCATTTAAGGGATTGGTGCGGCAATAAAAGCCGTCCTTTTGAATCTTTAGCATATAAAACAGTCCGTGAGAAAAAGCCCGCACAATTGAAAACAGCAAAATGGCGACCGGAATCATGCGGAAAATCAGCGGCATGGTGGTCCATCCAAAAAGCATCAAGTAAAGTATGGGAAAACCAAAAATCACAAGGATTATGATAACCACACTCTCCGTCTTCCCGGTAATGACGATCTCGCGGTCGAAGTCGTCATCCCCACGTCTGCTTCCCACGGCCTCAACCCGTTCAATCATATAATCCACCGCATCAAGGTGGGGGTCAAGTACGAGAAATCTCGACCGCTTTCCCTCTATCGTTTCAAAGTTGCAGTAGGTTGCTTCCTGTGTGTCCGTCTCTCTGCCGGAGCTGAGCCACATGCTGCAAATCTCGCTGTAGCGGTAGTACCGCCCGTTGCCGGGTTTGGTCCGAAAATAAAAGCCGTCTTTATCCACAAGCAACTTGAAAGACATTGCACCGTATGCGGACAGAACGCAGATGATAGCAAAAAAGGCTGTTAGGCCGCCGAGTCCAACAAAGGCACCATCGTGTGCAGTGTAAAGCCAGAATGTGAATCCTCCGGAGACCGCCGTCGTGATTGCAATCACCATAGGTCCAAACCAGTTACCGGTGATTTTATACTTCCAGTTTCTTTCTTTCATCTTATTCTCCATATTGAATCCATAGCGATTTGTTATATCACAGGGAAGTGGCTAATGCCACTTCCCTGTGATTGATTCAAATAATAGAAAACTGTTTCGAGTATGTTGCCTTAAACCCAGTTTTATCTATAACGCAGACAACAATGGTATAGTTTCCTGTCTCTGTTGGCGACCACTCAAGATAGTCGAATGTTGAACCACTTAGAGTATAGTATAGAGTATCACCTTTGTAAATAGCATACTCCCATACATACGGCTGGTAACCACCCTCCGCCTTAGCTGAGAAAACCAATGCCGTCTCTGGCTCCATGTCTCCAATTACTTCAACATTAGAATTCATAGTTCTGCAGTAGTAAATTTTCCGTTTCTTATTCGCTCCACCAGCCCGCAGCTTCCAGAAACGCAAGCACATCGGCCTTGCCCTCCTGCGTGGTATACACATAGAGCATTATCTGTCCACTGCGGATTTTTGCTGCGAAATTCGTGGGGCTGTCCACGGCATAGACCTGACCAGTAAAGGTATTGCTCTCCGTCACCTCACCGGTGATGGGGAGGGTCGCAGCGGCATAGAAACGGTAGCAGGCATCTGCGGAATCCAGCCTGCAGTAGTCCAACCGCAGAGAGTCCTCATGCACGGAAACAGAGCGGATCAGCATGGAACCGATGCCCCAGCTCTGGCGGATATCCTCCGTAGAGTCCACGGCAGTATAGCCGGCTGCCGCTGCGGCCTTGCGGAACTTATCCAAGTCCGAAGTTCCCGACGTGAGGAAGAATTTCACGAAAAGGACGAGGGCGACGAACGCAAGAAGCCAAGCCGCAAGTCGGGGGACCCACTGCTTCGCCGGGATTTTTGCAATGGCCGTTGAATCAAATCCCGTGTCTGTCTCCGGAACCGATTTCTTCAGCTCCTCTGTGTGCGTCCTTCGCAGAAGGCTGCGAAGTAGCTCCAGCACCCCAGAGAGGAAAAAGCCCACCACTGCGATGGCCGTTCCCAAAATCAAAAGGACCACCAGATCATGGGTATTGGGCGAGAGGATCGCCGTATTCTCCTCCGGCATCTCCGGGTTATATTTCACGGTAATGGCAGTGCCGATCAGGTGGGGCGATGACATACGCCCGGTGCGGCCCGTATAGGTCTCCCCGTCCACGGCATACTCATATGCCATGATGTAGTAGGTACTGTGGCTGCTATGCAGTGTTGAGGAAGTGTCTTCTTCGCTGGAGACATCCGTGACCGTGGCCTCTATGGAGATCCAATCCTTCTGGTGGGATTGGTCTGCATAGTCCTTGATCCCGTTCACGATTAGGACGATGCCCACGATCATCATCACATAGCCCATGAATCGGAAGTAGGCGAATAATGATCGATTCTGCTTCCACATCTCGATGCCCCCCTTGTTCCGCCAGCCCCACAGGGAGTTTTATGCCCTTGTCCCCTTACTGCTCCTTCTGGAACCGATCGGCGGCGATGAGGCGCTTCAGGGCCTCCACGCCCACCTGCACGGCGGAGGTGGTGTCCTCGCTCATGTCCTGATCCAGACCGGCGGCCTCCCGCTCCTGATTCCAGATCACATGGAAGCAGGAGCCGCAGCGGCAGCCCAGCGCATCCGCCACCACGAACAGGGCAGCGGACTCCATCTCGCTGGCCTTGACACCCAGACGCTTCCACGCCTCCCACTTGTTCAGCAGTTCATAGGACACCGGCATCTTAGCGGGGCTGTGCTGACCGTAGAAGGCATCCTTGCACTGCACCACGCCCACCTGCGTCCGCTTGCCCAGCGCACGAGACGCCTCCACCAGCGCTGTGGTCACCTCGAAGTTGGCCACGGCGGGGTACTCGATGGGCGCATACTCCCGGCTGGTATGCTCGAAGCGGATGGCGCCGGTGGCCACCACCACGTCGCCGGAGCGGACATCCAGATCGATGCCGCCGCAGGTACCCACCCGGATAAAGGTGTCGGCGCCGATATTGTGCAGCTCCTCCATGGCGATGGAGGCCGAGGGGCCGCCGATGCCGGTGGAACAGACGGAGACCTTCTCCCCCAGCAGGGTGCCGGTGTAGATGGTGTACTCCCGATTCTGGGCCACGAAGTGCGCGTTGTCAAACAGGGCGGCGATTTTTTCGCAGCGGCCGGGGTCGCCGGGCAGGATCACATACCGGCCCACGTCGCCCTCCACACAGTGGATGTGAAATTGTTTCTCCAGTTTTTGCATGAGAAATGCCTCCTGTCATTTTTTCATGGAATGCTCTTTGATTATACTTCATTCTGCGGCACGGCGCAACCGTTTTGTCCGTAGGAGGGGAACAGTCACCACACCTCCACGGTGTACTTCTTCAGCTGCGTCACCGGGTGCAGATCCCGCTTGGCCTTCCGCAGACCCAGATCCCCCATGTCCTCCTCCCGGTTCACATACGCAAGATCGCCGGCATAGGCGGTGCAGAACTGGCGGCACAGCATCTGATAGGCGCCGGGGTAGTCCCGATCCGCCTTCTCAATGTGGATATACAGGGTGTCCCGCAGCACCTCCCCCAGCGTGAAGCCCACGATGGCCCCGTCAGCCCGGAGGACGCCGCCCACCAGACCGTACTGATCCAGATGCTCCAGCACCTCCTGCACCTTATGGTTTTCCTCCGCCGCCTCGCCGGGGGCGTAGTTGAGTTTTTTGTTCAGGGTGTGGAAAAAGGCCTCCACCTCCGCTGCGTCGGTGCTGTCCAGCGGCTCGAAGCTCCAGCTCTGGCAGGGACGGAGGAAACGGCTGATGTGGTTGCGCTGGCCGCTGAACTTCTTGCCGGACAGCTGGATCATCTCCTCAGCGGAGTACAGGTAGTCGGCAAAATTCTCCTCCTCCGTGATCTCCACCCGGCCCGGCAGCGCCCGGAACAGGGGCAGATCCGCCTCCGGAATGGTGCAGAACCGCACCGGCCGCTCCGGATGGCGGGCCAGACACTGCCGCAGTCCGGCGGGGATGTCCTCCCCCAATGGCAGGTTGTAATAGAGATTTCCGTCCTCACCGGTGAGGGTGGAGTACAGAACGCCGTCCTCCACCTGCCACGCCATGTGGAAGTAGTCCCGCCACATGAACATCCCGCCTACGGTGAAGTCGCAAGTATTTGTGGTGACGAAGCGGAAATATGGGGCGATCACCGGAATATCATCGATGGTCATTTTCTGAAAAGGCATATGGTATCACTCGCTTTCTGACCTCTCCGCCGGGGAAAAATCCCAAATATTATACCAGACCCCGCCGTCGGAATCAAGGGGAAGCCCCTGTCGTGGCTGCGGCTCATTCTTCCGTCATTACAAGGCCGCTTTGCAAATGTGTCGTATTTTGCCTCCGGCGGGTGGCTTTTTCTTTTTGCCTCCGGCGGGTGGCTTTTTCTTTTTGCCTCCGGCGGGTAACTTTCTGCCAATAGCAGCAGAAAGTTACCAAAGAATGCCGCTTGAAACCTTAGGTTTCAAGACTTCCTCTTTTCTGTGCAAGAGTTACTTCCTAAATCCCGCCAAAACAGGGAATCGCCTTTCTCCTACTCACGCTGCCGCTTTATTGGGTGGTTGAAGAAGCTTGCTGCTCTACCGTGGGGGACGGATCGCCACAGCCAGTGTGCGCACTGGCTTGGCAATGACGCAACAAGAAAGCGGCTGGCACGACGGTGCAGGCTTTCTGCTGCGATCAGGGGAAAGCTATACCCGCCGGAGGTAATCAACCACTTCTGGCAAAGCATCTGCCTTCGGAGTAGCCCCCACAAGTACTCCCCCACACATCAAATTTTTACAAATTCTTCATATTTCTCCGGACTTGTCAAATTCTCTTGACAGAAAACACCAGTATCCGGATGCAAAATCAAATATTTTTGACAAAATGGAACTCATTGCTTTTACCGTCCCCCAAAATCCCCGAAAAACCGCCGTTTCTCAGACTGGCACGTCACTTGCTATTACTATGGGCAGACGGTCCACGGACCGCAGAATTTATGTTTCACTCTTCGAGTGAGGAAAGGACGACATATGGAGTTTTCACCTACCCTATTGGCCATCGTTCCCCCTCTGCTGGCCATTGTCCTGGCGGTCATCACACGCCAGGTCGTGCTGTCCCTGTTCATTGCCGTGTTCGTCGGTGCCGTGATGCTGTGCGGCGGTAATCTGTGGGAGGGCTTTTACAGCACCTTCTTCGATTACATCCTCCCCGGCTTCGAGGATACCGACCACCAGCGCATCCTGGCGCTGACCACCTTCTGCGGCGGTTTGTCGCTGCTGCTGGAAAAGAACGGAGGTGCCCAAGCCTTCGCCAATGCCGTCAGCCGCGGCGCAGGCAAGACCCGCCGGGGCGCTCAGGTGCTGACTTGGCTGGGCGGCGTGTTCGTCTGGTTCTCCGATTCCACCAACCCCGTGCTGGTAGGCCCCATCTGCCGCAGCTTTACCGATAAGGTAAAGGTCTCCCGTGAGAAGCTGGCCTACATCGTGGACTCCACCACGGCGGCCGTCCCCACTCTGTTCCCCATCTCCGCCTGGGGCGCTTACATCATCGGCCTCATCGCCACCTTCTACACCTCCACCGGCTATAACGGCAATCCTCAGGTAGACTTCGCAGCCGGTATCCCCTATCAGTACTACACCATCGGCTCCATCCTCATGGTGCTCATCATCGCCGTCACCGGCTGGGACTACGGCCCCATGAAGAAGGCCGAGGACCGTGCGCTGCTCACCGGCAAGCTGTACCGTGACGGCGCCGAGATCCGCCGTGAGATCGAGCAGGAGGATCTTCCGGAAGGTGCCAAGCCCTCCATCTGGAATATGCTGGTTCCCGTCATCGTGCTGCTGGTGTTCATCTTCGTGGGCCTGTTCTACACCGGTGACATCAAGACCAATGGCTTCTTTGGTGCGCTGGCCGCCGGCA
>ENA-ORUM01002293-ORUM01002293.1-human-gut-metagenome-genome-assembly--contig:-NODE-2293-length-11427-cov-2.200141_pt1 | contig 11427 bp, 18 predicted proteins | sample MGYA00242083_ERZ509217 | MGnify/ENA primary metagenome ERZ509217 (study PRJEB26280, sample SAMEA2338831) | human gut metagenome | biome: human gut; feature: human-associated habitat; material: faeces... | reverse complement strand
TCCTGCTTTTGAATTTATGTTCAAAATTATATCGAGGCATTCCCCCTGCTTCATAAATTGTTCAATCTATGCAACAGATTCGCCCATCGAAAAAAGAGTTCGCAGAGTTGCAGCCAATTCCGTGCGATTTTTGCAGGGGAAACGATGGCTGGGGCCACAGGAACGCCCTTCTGAATTCATTTGGCAGATGGTGACACTCAACACAGAGCCGTCGTGGCAGATCCACATCCGTCTGCCGGAGGCCGGGTCCTCCGCCACAATCCATAGCGGGCGTTGGCGGGTCATATAAGACTGATTGGCAGCCTGCCACCCGCTGTAGTCAGAGTAGTGGAAGCCCGGAGCATCCAATTTGCGTTGGTTTAGCGCCAAATAGACTTCCCTGTACTTCATGCGCTGCGCCTCCCTTCCTGCAATGATAGATATTCAGCGTACCCCTCCGGGTCCAGTTCACGCAGGCGGTCTGCCCGGAAGCGGTACTCTGGATACTCACAGTAACCACTGCGCTGCGTTGCTCCGGTAGGGATAGCCAATCCGTGGCGGATCAGCCAGACCGGGAAATCGGCGTCGCCATTGGTGTCGATGAACGCGCAGTCTTTCCCCCGTTCCCCGTCCAGATTGACCGTCAGAGAGGCCCAGGGCTCCGCATAGCCATTTTCCCATGTGTGCATGGCAATCGCCAGGTTGCCGTCCATATAGGCAGATACCTTTAGCTGTATGGGATGTGTGGAGCCGTACTTTTCATAAGGGAAGGTAATAGGCCCTTGCCTACCCATGGCCGGCATTGGCTTTTGGGCTGGAACTGTACTGGTGTTGGGCGTCAGATCCAGTTCCCAGCATATAGCGAGAATATCAGAATCGTCCACACGGTAGTTATATTTTTTGGCATACTTGGGGTGGAAGAGAAGCTGCCCGTTCTCCACAATGAACTTGCCTTCCTTGGAGGCGTAGGTATATTGGCGGCCATCCAGAAGATGCTGCACCTTTTGAGCGTCCGCTTTGATCTTTCCTTTGTCGTACCATGTGGTGTACTGCACCGCAACCTCAAGATTAGGGTTTGAATGAAAGCGGATTTCTAAAAACTGCAGGACACGCCCGCAGACTGCCGCCCGCTGTTCGACGGTTTGGGCTAAATTAAAGGACAATGTGAAATACGAATAGTCCCGCCCGGACAACCCATAGCCGTGAAGTGTATTGCTGAAGTCGTTGCACCAGAAAAACAATTCCCAACGGGAACTTCCATAAGGCGCCGGATCTTCGGATTCATACTGATAGCAGATAAACTCCCTGGCAATGGCCGCCATAACAGAGGCCATCACAGCATTTTTTGACTCGGCAGCCTGCCTGATCCTACGATGCGCCTCATCAGGGCCGGCATCGCAAATCTGACGGTTTGCCTCCTGCTGCTCCGGGGTGTAGACATATTGGAGCCTGAGAGAATGGACATCTTCCCGGGCATAGCCCCGGTCAATCCATTTTGCGCTGGAACTTTTGACAGAAGATTTATCATGCAATATATTCATAGTGATTCTCCTTTTGGACTTGATGTAAATGCTTGCCGATGCTTCGGCAAAGGCAGTCAACGGGATTTTTCATCGCAGGGGTGGCCGCCCCCTCCATATTCCAGAAGGGCATAGCCGATACACCGGGCCGTCTCGCCTAAAGTGTTTTTCACGGCTTCTTCCACCACATCGTCCGTATCTGGACACTCCTGTTCGTTGTTAAGGCGTGTCAGTTCGTGGTGCAGCTCTTTCATCTGCTCTGGCGTTACCGGCTGATCGGTTTGAACCAGTACATCAGCAAAGTCGCCGCAGCCATCAACATTCAATTCTCGGATCAGCAATATTCCCATAAACGACCTCCTTCAGCGGTCTTCTTGCCAATCATAAAGCAAAAGGTCATGGCTGGAGGCATTCGGCTGGAGGACTGCCGCCCGAAAACGATAATTTGTGAATACAAAGCCGGTGGGCTTGTGCGTGTACTGGACAGCGAGGATGTGGTACTCCCGGCCCATCCAGTCGGCAGATTCCAGGACCTGTTCGGTTTCATTCCCAAAATCAAGGGCAAAAATCCAGTTATCTGGACAACTGCTCGGGCTGGAGTAAGGCTCCCCGCCCGGCAAGAACAGGAGTTTTTGCTTCATATCTTCATAGCCGTGTAGTCCCGGGTGCTTATCCAAGAACTCTTGTGCCAGTCGTTCCCTAAAGGTACAGAAGGGGATGAATGGTTTTTTGCCATCGAAGTCCCCGTTTCCATCCAGAGCGATCACCTGCCCATCCGAGATGATCTCGATGATAACATCCTTTCGGATGCGGCAATCATTTTGATAATCATCCGGGGTAGAAGTGTACCATGTGCCATCAACCGTATCACGGTTGCAGTAGTAATAGGGCTGGTTTACAGATTGGAACACATCCTTGCAGAAGCCTGTGTCTTCAAACAGAAAAGTGAGTTGGATCGTTTTCATTCGAGTTTCCTCCGTAGTAATAATCATAGATTTTTCTTAGACCGCGCCGTATTTTGGCTTTGGTAGGGCTGCCGGTGGCGATTCTCTGGCCGGAGCCAAACGCTGGCCCGAAAAACCAAATTTCGTAGTGGGTGCAGAGATACCGCCTCTTTGTGTGGGCGATTGAAACCGACCACATATAGGCGTCGCCGGACACCGTAAACTCCTTGGGATAGCAATACTCCCGCATTCCATCCGGCGAGAAATCATCCAGCGCCACGGCATTCCCGGAAAGGGGGTCTGATTGCGGTTGAACGACCTCCCGGAGCCAGAGCAGGAAAGAAGACGCCCCGGCGCTCATACCGATTCCTCCGGCTTGCCGGCCTTTTCATAGTAGGCCTTGCGGGTGCCGGCGCCGCGAACTTGGAAGATAAAACCGGGCGCCATCTCAGCCAGCTTGTCAGCATACATTTTGGCGCGGTCACAATCGGGGATCAGCGTAGCATAAAGCAGACCGACTCCAACTTTTCCTTCATGCAAATTCATAGCGCCATAACAGCGGTCTCCAATTTTCTTCCCATAGACGATATAGTTCATCAGTTCCCGCCCTTTCTGTTAATACCAGATGAAAGTCTGGCCGCATAAGGTCTGAATACGGTCCATGATGGTATCAACTTTCTTTTCAGATAAGGGAATATCCGCATTATTCCAGCGCCGAATCAATTCTTCCAGTGTACGGTCTGGAGCTGATACACAAAAATCACAGCAAAAGTTATAGAGCGGCTGCCCGGTATAGGCTTCAAAGACGCTTTCAGTACCATCAGCAATCCGCTGTCTCTGATTATCACTGTAGTTGATACGGCCTAAATAGGCGGCGCCATAGCGTTCCCGGTAAGCATCAATTACTTTGCGGTTTAAGTCATTGTAAGTATCATCAGCTTCACCAATTCCGAGATAGCCGCCACAAGCATGGGCATACTCCCTCTGCCTTTGCAGGTAGTAGGAGAGGGCGTTCATGGGTTTCCGATCATGCGTGGGATGTTTTGGTTTCATCAAAGAATCCTCCTAAAAAACAAGGGACCGGCAAACAGCAAATACGCTGTTTGTCGATCCCTTTGTGAAGGTGTCCCTTGCCAAATAGCAAGGCGTTTGTCAAATGAGAAAATTAAAGGAGTGCTGCATCATCTATGCGGCAGCTTCTGTGGGAGGCAACTCATTGATGATGGGCGCGGAAAGCAGAATGGCTGTTTCAGTATCTTCCATTAACAGCCACGCACCATCGCGCCAAACACAAGAGGTTGCCTTGTTGTAAATCTCCGGGACTTTATTGGGGTCATCGATGCACTCACGGGTAACGAGCAGGCACATATGATCGAGATAGAAATAGTGAAGAGATTTTTCAATTTCCTCTCGTAAGGTATGGGCCAGGGCTGCAATTTCATCCATATCCTGCCGCTGAAAAGCAGCCTCGGAAATCTTTTTCAGGCACTGTGTTTGCTGAATCGCTGCATCAATGTAGGTTTTGGCCTCGTCAAACAGGCTGCGCCGGATACGAATATCGCATAGAGCTACATGACGGGTGTATTCGGTAGCCGCTTTGCAGATTTGCCCCCGCAGTTCTTTCGTTTCAGTTCCACGATTTTTCGCTTCCACTCTTTCTGTTCCCGTTCAGCGCGTGCTCGTTCCGCTTGCTGATCTTCCGGGGAGAGTGCGGAAAACGCCCACTCCCGGCGATCTGCGTCAATATCCGCCATGATGCGGCGCACCAGGCGCAGAGCCAGTTCGCTCTTTGTCGGCGGCAGCTGCTCCATGGCTGCCTGCCCCTGCTGAAAAAGAAGCCGGTACCGGTCGTATTGAGCCTCGGTGATGAAACCCCATCCGAAGTCATCCTGGATTTCCCGCTCGCTGTGGTATTGCATCACTTTCTCAAATTCAGCCTGACGGACAGAGCTTTCTTTCTCCACCGTCCGGGCATATTTTGCTTCTATGCGGCGCAGATCTCCCAGTACCTTTGTACAGGCTGCAGCCTCCATCAAATAGCCATGGTCCTGCGGTTTCAGATACCTACTCATCCAGCACCTCCGCTTGCTCATCATCACAGCTTGCCAAAGGACAGGCGTAACTTCTATCAATGCTGGGCATGGTACAGCCCATATCAGGATCATGGCAATCACAACTCAAGCAGGGAACCAGTGGCTCCGGCTGAAGCCGGATTCCCAAAACGATAAATTCACTCCATCTTCCGCAGTGTGGGCATGGGATTGTCCCGTTGTATGCATGGTCGATCTGCTCTTGTGTGACGGGGGAAATCTTACGGCAGCATTCGTTCCGCACATATACGATATGGGCGGCTCTCCAGACTTCTGGGCGGTAGGTCTTATTGAAAGGAAGGTAGCCGCCCCATCGCGGATTGTCGAAAACTCGGTCGATGTGTAGCTGAAGGGCCTCTTTTCGCAGTTCGGCGGCTGATGCCCCGATATAATTGTGTTCGGTACACCATTGGACCAGATGCTTTAGCAGATGTGCCTCCCCATCGCGTTCGATGACAGCCTCCGCCAGCCTGCACCAGTCCTTTTCTTCAATCTCCCCAAGATTGGTTTTTACACCGTCCCACGGAAAACGCTTTTTATACCGGCCGGAACCTGTGCTGTTACAGCGGAATACGCTGTATTGCCAGCGAATATCCTCATAGGTGATGGAAGAAAGGTCTACTCCGCTGGGCAGATGATAGTCTTCATATTTCATAGTTTTCGGTGCCTCATAATTTTCACAACGGTCAGGCTTTGCTTTACACAGTCTGAACGCTATTGTGAATCTCTCCGGTTTGCATGGGGCCAGCAGACGCATTGGTGTCTTGGCAGGGGCTATCCGATGGAGGAATTTCGCCCCTCAAAACAAAAGGAAAAACTGCGTTCCAACTGGTCAGGGGAACTGGATTGCCGTCTATTTCCCGCAGAGCCTCATCCATCCAGCACTTTTCGCAGATATATACATGAGCGTATCTGCTCAAACTGTTCAGGAAGAAATACAGCCCGGTGTATAATTCGTTGCGGCCGCACCGAGGGCAGAGAAGCTGCTGTTCCGTCTCCTGCAGTGGGAAAAGACGCTCAAGAAATTTCCTCGCTTCGTCGATGTCGGGTATCTCTCCCTGCTCCAATTTCCCGCTGGCATCTAAACTGGCAGTGTCCTCCATTGCATTTCTTAAAATTTTATTGGCACCAACTGGGCCGATGCCGATATAAGGTCAAGCCTGTTATGCGATGGATCTCTTTGTCGTTGGTGACTTGAATGAATCCTTTTTTCCGGGCCACGACCCTGACTTCCTCATTCATATCAAGACAAAATACTTGTTCCCCGTCCATCTTCCGAAGTTCTTGTACAGTAAGGGGAGCTTCAGCGGAAAATTTGTTTTCAGACGGCATAAGCCCGGCTACCAGCATTTGTACTGCGGTCTGGTACCCAGATTCAAAAGCCTGCTCGGCCACAATGCTGCTACACTCACCGGCGGCAAGCTGGTACGCTTCAAAGGCGGCCATGGCTTCCGGGGAATTGCCCATTTTCTGGCGCAGGAGTTCTTCTGCCATTGAAGCATTATGGTTAAGCTGCTTCTGATGCTCGCTTTGTGTTTTGAACACGCTTGGCTCATAATCCCCATAGTAGAGATCATGAAGGAAATCCGGATCAGCGACAAAATCGGCTGATAAGGACTGCTTGGGAGCAGACAGGTTTTCGGCGATTCGCTCCAGAGCCTTGATAAGATTGGGCAGCTGGGAATTAAAAAATCTGCGGCCATATTCTGTTGCGTGCAAATTCAAAATTCTTCACCTCCGTATAGAAAGAAAAACCGCCAGTGCCTTCGGGCCTGTGGCGGTTTATGTGAGGCCCCAGAACAGGGACCGGCTTCTTGGTTATTCATGAGGACAAACCGCCTGACCCTTTAGGCGGCAGAGGTATCTGTCCCTGCAAAGTCACAACATACGATTTCGCATATTGGCGCGGTGCAATGCCAGTCATTTTTATAGTAGGCCGTGTCGATCCCTTGGTTAAACTCCAATAAAATCCCAGTCCTTTTTTCAAATGTTCTGGCACGCCCTTCCTGAAGCCAGCGATGGTCTTCCGTTCCGCTATATACGAATGGCGCGCTCATTTGCGGTATTATGAACGCACCTTCCTTTGCAATACGGGAGGCCGCCTCTATCACCATGTATTCAAATTCGCCGCTCATGTAGCTTTTGCGGTAATTGTTTGCAATTCGGCCAAACGGCGGATTTGCAATCGCGAAGTCAAATTGGCCCAAGAGGTCAGGCAGAAAGGGATCAAGAACATCCGCGCATATCCATGTGGCCTCTGGCACAACTTTTTTACCGACCTCAACATAGTGCGGATTCAGTTCTACACAGGTAATATCGGCATAGCAGCGGCCACGGTCACTGCATTCCAGCTGTGCCGCATAGCTCAGTACGCCGATTCCAGCACACAGGTCGATAATTCTGATCGTCTTTCCGTATAGGCACGGAATCTGGAGAGTAAAATCGTTGGCAAGTCCAAAAGGAGTAAAAAATGCACCGGACTTGCTATTGATGTGCTCCGCGTCTTCCCGAAAATTTTCAAAGATAAAAAGCTTATCTTCGTGGGAAAGGTGTTCTTTCTGCAGGAGACGAACCGCCTGATCGTGGAGCTGAATTTCTCTTTTGGTCAGCTTGCTCATGGACATCCTCCATTTGTATAGCTTGGTACAGTTTAGACAGTGAAACCTTCCATACTGCAGCGAAGAATGCAGTAGTCGGTCCGAAGGCTTTTCATGTGCCGCAGAATATCTTCTTTGGACTGGTAGCCCTCCAAATTCAACGCCTGCCGTTCCGGACAGCCCTTCTCACTGGTCAGGTTGCAGTACCAGTACCCGCTTTTGGTCTGGTAGACCTTCCGATGTCTCTTGTGACCGGGAATCGTGAGTGTCAAATGCAGACCGCCGACGCCATACTCTGCATGAACGAGCATAAAAGTCGCTTTATACAGCTCGCGTTCTTCTTTTTCTACAAAACCGCAGAGGTCAGGCAGCCTGGGGCGCCTTCCAGATGCGGGGGTCATATCACGCCGGTTCCGCTGGAATTTTCCCCGGCACCAGCAATCCCGCACCTCGCATTTTTCACAATCCACAGCGCCATGAAGTGGTGGGAAATAATGTTGCTGCTCCATAACATGGCCTCCTTAAAAACAGTCATTCTGCATTACTTTTTGGCAGGCCAAGTCCAAACCAGCTTTCAGCTGAGGCATGGCCTCCATGTATTGGGGCGTGATACCCAGGGCATCAAGCGTGTCTTGAACATCGCCGGTATAGCCGTATTCGTGGTTGGAAAGTTCAGTCAGGAACATTTCATAAATGAACTTGTCTCCAGCTGTATCAGCGGCGATGGCCTCCTCAAGCTCCTTGCGGTGCCGGGCAAACATTTCATGCAGCTTCGGCGCATCGCTTTTGCGGTAAAATCCACCGGTGCCAGCGATAGCATACACCTGATTCATGTCGGAAGGGCGCAGGCCGAGCCGGCGCATTCCCTCTGCGAACTGCTGTTTATCGAACGCAAAAAACATGGGAAAAGCGTTGACTTCCTCCTGCTGGCGATTCCGCAGCTCCTGATATTGGTTTTTCATATTATGCGGCCTCCTTTTTCCTCTGCTGTACAGATAGCCTGACACGCCATTCTTCTGGACGGGGCTGACTGTGGCGAATCCGTTCTAAAAGGTCTTTATTCGCACAGACGGCATATTGCTTCCACTGATGCTCTGGCCCTTGACGGGTCAGGTGCTCCAAGGCATACATCATAACAGCACCTTACCTTTCCAACTCGAATTGCCGAAGCTTTTCTAACAATAGGCGGGTGTTCTGCTCGTATTGCTCAAGGAACGGCTGATCCAAATTGAAGTTATAATATCGGTAAAACAGCACTTGGAAGGTCATCTGCTTGCACAGTTCCGGAGAGATCGAGCGCATCCGCTTACCGATTTCCGTGATAGCGGCATATTCCTGTTTCAAATACTCTTTCTCCATTCTGGGGAAATTGCGGTAAAACCAGTCTTTGACGGAGATCTTTCCACCGGTGAAATGGTACTGCTGATTGCGGTCAAAGCAGAGGCAGTATTCAAAATCACGGCCCCGCTCTCCAGGTCCTACAGAAAAGGGATAGATCCGGCAGGTCCGGGGGCGCGCCTCGTAGATGCTGCACAGCCCGTCCTTCAGAAAAATACAGGAATCATCCGTCCCTGTGGTTTTCAGCATGAAGATGGGAAAGCACTCTTGGGTCAGAGGCATAGGCTCGCAGTATCGGGTCAACACATCGTCTATGGTGCAGATGTTGGGATCACGGCCACGCAAATAGTTTGCCAGCCGGTAGGCATCCAGGCTCTCCACCATCAAACTATCCTTGATATGACGGCAGCATTGTCCACACCTGCGGCACTGGTAGTCAACACAGTCTTTGGCATGAACAGACACCACTATTGTTTTTTGATCATCCATGACAATCCTCCGAAAAAGGGCCGTGGCGGAAAATCCGTCACGGCCCAAAACATATAGGACAAGTTCTGTTGTCCCCGTATCTTCTTACAACCGCTTTACGCGCACGCGGCCAGGCTCATCATTGGGAGCGGGTTGCAGGCCGCCAGCGGAAAAGGGGCCATTGAGAGGCAGTAATTGGAGTTGAGCGTTTCAAAGCGCACCATATCATCCGACTGGTCGTGGATGGCAACCACACGGGAGGTATGATAGATCTTACCACCAGCGTGAAGAAGGGCGCCCTGCCCAATCACCAGCGGACGCAGAAGTGCTCCGTGCATCACAATAGATTTTTTTGATTTCGTCATATACTTCGACCTCCATTCTGTTTGTAAGTGGATGGTTACTCGTGGCACAACCTCAAAAACACAGCATGGACCTCATCAAGAAGTTCCTGGATGCGCTTCATCGGTATTTTTTCGTGGCTGGAAATCTCCCTGATGCCATAGCCGTAACCCTTCATGCGGACAATTTTCATCTGTTGTTCAGAAATATGGGAAGCCAGATCATGGAGCATCTGCTGCATTTCAAATTCCTGCATGAGACTGTCCTGACCCGGCAGCACCTCTTCCAGCGGCACGCCATCCGGGTATAGGCCCAGATGGATGCTGATGACTTCTGCATTACGCTTGCGGTGCGCCTGTGTACGGAAATAATCGTATAAGCGAAATTTCATTTGTCGAATCGCAATAGTGCTGAAAGAATACTTTTGTGTAGATTCGCTATTACAGTAGTCCTGCACAGCCTTCAAATACGGGAAAATAACCACATCATAGAACTCATTCTCTGGCAGATGGTTGTCGTTGAGAAATTTATAGACCAGGCCATGATGTTCAGCGGCAAAATCCTGCTGCTCCTTTGTCAACGGTACTTCACACAACATAAATTTTCCTCCGTTCTAAATAAAAAAGGGATACCTCCGACTCACGCCGGAGGTGTCCCTTGATGATGTATCATGCGGCATTGCCGCAACCAAAATCGTTACGCCGGCAACTGTTCATAGTCGCCGTTGACCTCGCCGACCACATAGCTTCCATCCGGACCCGGGGCCGCAGTGGCAGATTCCGGAATCTCATAGTCGCAATCGTTGGCCTGCTGTTCCTCATTGATCAGCGCCCGCTGAATGTTGATAGTTTTGATTTGCCCCTTGAAGACATTGGCATAGGCGCGGATCTGAGCCAGTTCCTCTCCATGGAAATCACGCAGAAGACGGAAAGTTGCAACGCTGTAATCGTTGCTGCCGTTGTTATCTTTCTTGAGGCCGATCTGGACCAGACTGCCATAGGTGGCACGCTGGCGATAGACAAAAGCCCTGTTCAGGAACTCCTTGAACGGCCTGATGCTGGTGGGCGGCAGGGAGAGCAGCAGAGGCATATACTCACCGCTGCGTAGCAGATAGAGATGCCTCATATTCTTGCACGCCTTGCCTTTTCCTCTGGTACCGAACCTGTTGTAGCCGCAGGCGTCGCACAGGCCGCCGGGGGAACCGTGTCCGACTTTGCCGTCCAGGGCCTGGCACTGGGGCGGGGCGTTATCGTCATCCTCACCGTCCTCCGTTTCCGGCCAGTAGGCGTTGGAGGGGTGGTGATAGAGGATGACCCCCTCCAGATACCGGCTGTAGTCCGGGTTGTCCGGATCCTCAGTGGGGATCTCATACTGCAGGGCGCCGCCGGAGGGGACCTTGACCTGCTGGAAGTTCAGCTGAATGCCGTCCATGTCCTCGGCCAGTTCCTCGGCGGTGAAGGTGGTCTCCACGGCCTGGGGAAGGATAAAATTGCTGCCGGTGGTGGTCATCAGTTCATTGTTCTGGATACTCATTACTGTTTACCTCCAAAAATTAAAATTTATGAAAGCAGGGCCTTTAGGCGGCCATGCTTGTCACCTGGTTGATCCGCCGGAACAGTTCCGGAGACATCGTCATGACCGAGTACCCGATCTCCTCCAGCTTGGTGGCGCGGTCGTAGCTCTCCACGTCCTGGCTGTATCGGGTCACGGCGTTGGCAAGGCCGAAGAGGGTATAGTCTGCGTCCTGGATCAGATGCTGGAATACCCCTTCGCTCTCCGCCTCGCTAATCCCAAAGCTGGCGCTGGCCATCTTGACCACGCTGGGGATGTCGGCGATGTTCAGTTTGGCCTCCTTGGACTCGCGCATCTTGTTCACCACCTGGGCGAATTGAACCTCGTTGACCGCCGCCCGGACGGTGTCCTGCAGCTTGAGGATAAATGCCTTGTCATCCGCGGCCAGGGTCTCTTGGGAGTAGATCATGAAATCCTCCTCCGTATTGCTGGCCCGGCCCAGATGGGTACGGCGGGTCTTGGCGTCATTGACCACCATCCCGTTGGAACACACTAAGCGGTAGACCAGCGGCTGTACGCACACGGAGCCCTGGCCGGTCTCACTGTTGGAGATGATGATCCCGGCCTGAACAACGTC
>ENA-ORUM01002267-ORUM01002267.1-human-gut-metagenome-genome-assembly--contig:-NODE-2267-length-11584-cov-3.139388_pt1 | contig 11584 bp, 16 predicted proteins | sample MGYA00242083_ERZ509217 | MGnify/ENA primary metagenome ERZ509217 (study PRJEB26280, sample SAMEA2338831) | human gut metagenome | biome: human gut; feature: human-associated habitat; material: faeces... | reverse complement strand
CTCATATGTTCTTCTTCATCGTATTCAAATATGCTCACCCTTAACACCTCTGCTCTGTTCTTCCGACTTACTTTCATAAGCATCGGATAAACGTAAAACACTCTGTTCCGGCATCTTGGAAATATAATGCTTGAAAGGATTGTACTACAATTGATTTATTATGTCGAGATATTTTTCTAAAATTAATATAGTCAGAATTGTAGCTAGACTTTGTATTTATAAATCTCCAGAAAAGCAAAAAATTTCCCTGAATTGCACAAAAAAGACCGTCCCTTTTGGAACGGTCTTTAAAAATCTGAAGTCTGAAATTATTTAAGGTTAACCTCTGCACCCTCAGCCTCAAGTTTAGCTTTGATGTCCTCAGCCTCTGCTTTAGAAACACCCTCTTTAACTACCTTTGGAGCTCCGTCTACTAACTCTTTAGCTTCTTTCAGTCCAAGACCTGTGATCTCACGAACTGCTTTGATAACTTTAACTTTAGATGCTCCAGCAGATACTAATTCTACGTCGAACTCATCTTTCTCTTCTGCTGCTCCAGCTCCGTCTCCAGCTGCTGCTGCAACTACAACACCTGCTGCTGCAGAAACACCAAATTCTTCTTCACAAGCTTTTACTAATTCATTTAATTCTAATACTGATAACTCTTTGATCGCTTCGATCATTTCAGCTGTTGTCAATTTAGCCATTTTCATATCCTCCATATTCATTGATATTCTGATTATTTTTATACTCTGCCGTACATCATACGGCTACCCCATAAAGGCATATCCTGCCGGGTATAAAATGTAATTCCAATTACTCTGCTGTTGTCTCAGCTGCTTCCTCTGCAGGAGCTTCAGCTGTCTCTGCAACTGCTTCGCCATCTTTTTCTGCGATCTGTTTGATAACGCGAGCGAAGTTTGTAATTGGTGACTGCATACTTCCAAGTAATCTGGAAAGCAATACTTCTCTGGATGGAATCTTAGCCAGTTCTGAAAGTGCTGCCACATCATAAACTGTTCCTTCCACTACACCACCTTTTAATTCAAGCTTGTCTGCTCCTTTTGCAAACTCGCAAAGAATTCTTGCTGGTGCTGTTGCATCTTCTTTAGAAATTGCAATCGCGCTTGGTCCTTCCAGACATCCTTCAAGACCTTCGAATTCAGTTCCTTCGAATGCTCTCTTCATCATAGTGTTCTTATATACTCTGTAAGTAACACCTGCTTCTCTGAGCTTTTTACGAAGTTCTGTATCCTGAGCAACTGTCAGTCCGCGGTAATCTACGAGAACAACTGACTGAGCTCCTTTCAGTTCTTCTGAAATCGCCTCAACGATTGGCTGTTTTAATTCTACTTTTGCCATGTTCGGTACACCTCCTTATTTTATTGTGCGTGTACTGCCAAAATAAAAACCTCTGTATCCAAAGACACAGAGGTTTACAAATCCGAAATTGAATTCGCATACTTCCTCGGCAGGCGTTTTCTCCTTATGCCTTACGGCACCTGCTGTCTTCGGCAGTCAATTGCTATATTATAATAGCACTTTATATTGTCAATGTCAACAGTTTTTTAAACCAGTTTCATTGGGTTGATTTTTACACCAGGTCCCATTGTAGATGTCAGTGTTACGCTCTTTAAGTACTGACCTTTTACTGCTGCCGGTTTAGCTTTGTTGATTGCATCGATAAGCGTCTGGAAGTTGTCCGCTAACTGTTCTTCAGTAAATGAAGCTTTTCCAATCGGCACATGGATAATGTTTGTTTTGTCCAATCTGTACTCAATCTTACCAGCTTTGATATCGTTGATTGCTTTTGTTACGTCCATTGTAACTGTACCAGCTTTGGGGTTAGGCATCAAGCCTTTGGGACCCAGTACACGACCCAGACGACCAACAACGCCCATCATATCGGGTGTTGCTACTGCAACGTCAAAACCGAACCAGTTTTCATTCTGGATTTTGGGGATCAGATCCTCTGCTCCTACGAAATCCGCACCAGCTGCCAGAGCTTCTTCAGCTTTGTCGCCTTTTGCGAATACCAATACACGAACTGTTTTACCTGTGCCGTGGGGAAGAACGACTGCACCACGAACCTGCTGATCAGCATGTCTGCTGTCAACGCCCAAACGAATATGTGCTTCTACAGTTGCATCAAACTTTGTTGTGGAAGTTTTCTGCACCAGATCGATAGCTTCTGCTGTATCATAGAGAGCTGCTCTGTCTACCAGTTTCGCAGCTTCAACATATTTTTTTCCTCTTTTCACTTTCGTGACCTCCTTATGTGGTAATATCGGGAGAATTCCCTCCCACTGTACCGGCTAATGCCGTCTGTCTTGTCTTATTCTTCTACAACGATACCCATGCTTCTTGCTGTACCGCAGATCATGCTGTATGCTGCTTCAACGCTAGCTGCATTCAGGTCAGGCATTTTCAGTTCAGCAATTTTCATTACTTCTGCCTTGGGAACTTTTGCAACTTTTGTTTTGTTAGGCACACCAGAACCGGATTCGATACCAGCTGCTTTTTTCAGCAGAACTGCTGCGGGGGGTGTCTTTGTGATAAATGTATAGCTTCTGTCCTGGTAAACTGTGATAACAACAGGAATGATCAGACCTGCCTGAGAAGCTGTTTTTTCATTGAATTCTTTACAGAAACCCATGATGTTCACACCATGCTGACCCAGAGCGGGACCAACAGGAGGAGCGGGAGTTGCTTTCGCTGCGGGAATCTGCAATTTGATATAACCTGTTACTTTTTTTGCCATGAGTGGCACCTCCTATAAATGTGGTAATTAGCGGGGATTTTCCCTCCCACCGGCGACATAAGCCGCCTTCTTCTGTCAACTGTTAAATCTTGTCAATCTGAGCGAAATCAAGTTCTACCGGTGTTTCTCTGCCAAAGATGGAAAGACTTACGACCACCGTCCGTTTGTTTGTGTTGATTTCCTGAATCACACCAACGGAATTTGCGAAAGGACCGCTGGCAACGCGAACGGAATCCCCCAGTTCTACATTCAGGTTTTCCACTTCGCCGCCAATGCCCATAGCATATACTTCCGCATCTGTCAGTGGTACGGGTTTGGAGCCGGGACCTACAAAGCTTGTTACCCCTCTGGTATTTCTGACGATGTACCATGTTTCATCTGTCATGATCATCTTCAGAAGTACATAGCCAGGGAATACTTTGCGCTGTACAGTCTTTTTCTGACCGTCTTTGATTTCCACAACATCCTGCAAAGGCACGCTCACCTCATGGATGAGATGCTGCATACCTCTGTTTTCCACGGTTTTCTCGATATTCGCCTTTACCTTGTTTTCATAACCGGAATAGGTATGCACAACATACCACTTGGATTCGGCAGATGTGTTTGTGTTCATTTCTTCCGGCTTGTTGATTTCTTCAGACATACAACCATCCTTTTTCTCGTCGTTTCCTTAACCTAAAAGATTGATCAGCGTGTCATACCCTGCGGAAAATACCGTATCCATGCAAGTAATGATGACACCCACAATCAAGGATGTTACGATGACCGTTGCCGTGCTTTTGACGATATCCACGCGACCGGGCCAAACGATCTTTTTGAACTCAGCCTTGTAATCTGCAAAGCCGTCACGTTCTTTGCCTTCGCTGTGCTTGGACTGCTTCGGCGTTACTTTTTTAACTTCCTTCGTTTCATTTGGGCTTGTCATGTTCTTTTCTTCCATACGCTTCACTTCCTTTTTGGGAGTAGCCTCAATTACTTCGTTTCCTTGTGTAATGTATGGGCTTTGCAGAACTTACAATACTTTTTGATTTCCATTCTGTCAGGCATAACTCTCTTGTCTTTGGTTGTGCTGTAGTTTCTCTGTTTGCACTCAGTACAAGCTAAGGTAATCCGTGTTCTCAAGACTTCCACCTCCATTTGATGATTTTCACTTTTTTGCATAAAAAAAAGACTTGCGTCCTTTTCCCTAACAGAATATCACAAGTCCTTTTTGCTGTCAACCATAAATTTCGAAAAAACATTGATTTTCTGCCGTTTTCTCAAAATTTGGCACTTTTTTTTACTGATTTTTCAAAAAATCTTCCAGAGCGATGGCAAGCTGATCAGGACAGCTGGTATCTCTGGGGCCGCAAGTGATGCCGCGCAGTCTTTTTGCAGCTTCCTCCGGTGTCATGCCTTCTGCCAGTGCAGCCAGACCTTTGTGGTTGCCGTCACAGCCGCCCAGGAAAGAAATATTTTTTACAACGCCGTCTTCAATGTCAAATTCCACTTTTCTGGCACAGATGCCCTTGGGTTCATATGTGATATGCATGTTTTCTCCTTCTTTCTACAAAATTCTCTCTAAAGCGCTAAAAAACAGCATATCACATTTTGCCTGAAATTGCAATAAATGAGCCTTTTATTTCCTGTATTTTCCAAGGGGATATGTAATCAAAAACAGTACCGCAGCTGTCAGTACCATAGTCGCCCCTGCGGAAGTATCTCCGTAATAGGAAACGGTCAAACCTGCCAAAGCAGATACCAGACCAAATACCGTTGTCAGCCAGTGATACCCCCTTGCGCTGCGTGTGACGTTTCTTGCGGCAGCCGCAGGCAGAATCAGCAGAGAGTTAATCATCAGAATACCGATGGCGCGGATAGATACCATAACCGCCACAGCCACCATGATAACGAAGATGTTTTCCATCAACACCACTCTTACACCACGGCTGGCAGCCAGAGAACGGTTGATGCTCAGCAGAAGCAGCTGATTGTAAAACACTGCCCAAAGGATATACACCCCAATGAGTACCAGCAGCAGTACCAGCAGATCCGTCTGGCTTACAGTCAGAATGTCCCCAATCAGATAAGAGGAATACTTACTAAAACCGCCGCTTCCTGACAGAATCACGATACCCAGTGCCATTGCTGATGAAGAAAACACACTGATGATGGTATCAGAAGAAGCCATATTAGCGGCTTTTACCTTTGTAATGACCAAACTCAGGAAAATCCCGAATGCCAGCATGGCAAGGATGGGATTATCCAATCCCAAAAGCACTCCCAGCCCAATGCCTGTAAAAGCACTGTGTCCAAGGGCATCGGAGAAAAACGCCATTTTGTTGTTTACCGCCATGGTACCCAACAGGGCAAAAAGCGGCGCGATAAGCACTGCCGCCAGAAAGGCATTCTTCATAAAATCATATTGAAACATGGAAAGAGGAAGGCTTTCCAGAAATCCATAAATGACGCTCATGCTTCCCCCTCCTCTTTTTCCAGATAGCCAAACACACTGCGGAATGCCTCTGTAGCGTATACCTCATCGGCATCGCCCTGTGCAATGACTGTTTTGTCCAACAGAACGACTTTATCTGCATATCGACGAATCAAACTCAAGTCGTGGGACACCAGCAGAATTGCCATGTGGTATTTATCCCGTAATTCTGTCACCCGATGATAAAACAAATCCAGCCCTGCCATATCCACACCGGAAACAGGTTCGTCCAGAATAAGCAGGTCTGGCACCGGATTGGTTGCCAGCGCCAGCAGAACTCTTTGCAGTTCCCCGCCGCTGAGAGCGCCAAGTCTTCTGTCTGCCAGATAGGCGCAGTTCATATCTTCCAGCATTTCCTGAATCTGTTTCTTTTCGCTTTTCCCGATTTTCCACCATACAGGGCTTTTGCCCCTTGCCGCAGCCATAAAGTCTGAAACGCTCACAGGCGTAGAACGGTCAAAATCCATCTGCTGAGGCACATAGCCAATTTTCGGCTGTACAATCTTTGCTCCATGGTGGTCCTGATAAGAAATTTCTCCTTTATAAGGACGTTCTCCCAAAATGGCTTTTAATAATGTAGTTTTGCCTGCACCATTTTTTCCGATGAGGGCTGTCAGCTCCCCGCAGTGAAACTGCAAATTGATGTTATCCAGCAGGGTATCCTGTCCGCTGACCACCTGTATGTCTTTTAAGGTAATGCTGCATAGCCCACAGCTGTTGTGTGTCTGCATGTTCGTTCCTTCTTTCGTTTCTTATGACAATGCATCTGCCAAAATCTGCAAATTCCGTTCCATTCCCAGACGATATACGTCTTTGTTCAGCTCACCGGAAGTGATGGGGTTCAGTTCTACCACCGTTGCCCCTGTTTCCGCCGCCAGTGTTTCTGCATATTTCATACCTGCATCGTCTGCTGCCAACAGCAGTTTGATGCCGTCCTCTTTGATTTCTTCAGCCGCTTCTGCCATTTCTTTTGCAGAAGGTTCTTCATTCTCGTCAGCATAAATACCAACGCCCACTTCCAGACCGCACAGGTCTGTCAGATAAGGGAATCCTTCATGGAATACTGCCACTTCTGTGCCAGGCGCTGCATTGATGGCTTCTGCCTGTGCAATGACGCTTTCCATGCTTTCTGCAAAAGTAGCTGTGTTTGCCGCATACTTATCTGCATTTGTAGGGTCTGCCTGAGAAAGGGCGTCACAAATCACTTCTGCCTGTTTCACCCCATTGGAAGGATTCAGCCAGATATGTGCGTTCACTTCTTCTTCATCAGTTTCTTCTTCCCCTTCATGGGCGTGACCGTGGTCGTCACCAGCCAGTGTCACAGAACCAGTGGATGTATCTACAATAAACAGGTCAGGATACTGCCCCATAACCTTATCCATAAAGCTTTCCATGCCCAAACCGTTGATGAGCAGCACGTCTGCGCCTTCCAGTGTTTTCATATCTTCTGTTGTCAGTTCATAGTCGTGGAGGCAGCCTGTCTGGGGCTGTGTCATGTTTTTCAGTGTCACGCCTTCCACGCCATCTGTCACATTTGCTGCCAGCAGATAAACAGGATAAAAACTTGTCACAACGGTCAAGCCGTCTGCCTGTGCTGTTTCTTCTGTTGTATTTTCACTACCATTGCCGCAGCCGCCCAAAACCATTGCCGCAGCCAAACAAAAAGCCAATATCTTCTTCATATGGCATCTCCTCTCCATTCTAAATGCAATTCAGTTGCAAAATGATTGTATGCCCTTTGTTCCCACTTGTCAAGCCGTTTTTTTCTGGTATGATAAAAGTATGCATCACAAATGACCGGAGGATTTTTATGATACGTAAGTTTCAAAACCATACACCACAAATACCAGATTCCTGTTATATCTTTCCCACTGCCACCATCATCGGCGATGTGGTATTAGGCGAAAATGTCATTGCCTATCCCGGCGTTGTCATCCGCGGCGAACGCCATAAGGTAGTCATTGGCGATAACACCAATCTGCAGGAAAACAGCACCATTCATATGGAATGGGACAGAGACTGCATCATCGGCAGCGGTGTCACCATCGGACATAACGCCATTATCCACGCCTGCACCATCTGCGATAATGTATTGGTAGGCATGGGTGCCATCGTACAGGACGGCGCTGTCATTGGCGAAAACAGCTTCATTGGTGCAGGTGCGCTCATTCCCCGCAAAATGATTGTTCCCCCCGGCAGCATGGTCTACGGTTTCCCTGCCCGTATTGTACGCCCCATTACGCAGGCAGAGTACGAAGAAATCCGGGAATCTGCCGCAGAGTATCAGCTCTACAAACAAGATCTGGAAGCACAGGATGCAGCCTTAGCAAAAGAGGGACGTTTGGACTAACTTTTGTACCCATAAAGCCAATTTCTGAAAAATTATATCAAATGGTTTTATGCTGCAAATGCCCATTTTCCGGTACATCCTGCCCCTTTGTTTCCTGATGCATCTATTTTTATACCAAATTTCGTAAATATTCCTTGCACAATACGAACTTTTGATATAAAATAGGCTTGTAGAATGATAAAGGAGGTGTATCCAATGGCTCACAAAATCGGACCCGAATGCATCGGTTGCGGCGCTTGCGCTGGCGAATGTCCTACAGGTTGCATCCACGAAGCTGGTGGCGTTTACGAAATCAACGCTGCTGAATGTATCGACTGCGGTACATGTGCTGGTGCTTGTCCTACAGGCGCAATCAAAGCTGAATAATTTCAACTATAAAAAAAGTGAGTGCAAACTCACTTTTTTTGTTTCCCAAAAAATAAGCACGAAATCAAATTCCATTGATTCCGTGCTCTTTTTTTATTTAAAGTCCAATTTCATAAAATGTTCTATACATTTGCTTTCTCATTCATTCCCATCAAGCGCTTTTTTCCACTTTGATGGTTTTCAGCCCATCCGCCAATGCGTTGTGATACTGCAATACCAAATCCGCTTCTTCTGTGCCCGGTTCAAATACGGAATCCTGCATACCTGCGTAAGCCAGTACAAAGCCCTTTTCTTCATCCCGCAGCACTTCTGTTTCCAGGGGTACTTCCTGGGTCTTCAGATCATCATATTCGCTGGTGGTATACAGTACAATGCTGCCGATGTTACCTACCTTGTCGTCTTTTTTGAACTGAATGGTCGCAGCATTATCATATTCGGAATAAGGTTCAAAACTCAGATATTCCACCAGATTATCCGGCACACTGAAGGAGATGGCGTAACGCTGTTCCCCCAGCTGTAATACCGTATCCATATTGGGTTCTGCCGGCAGACCACTGATTTTTTCCAGTTTCAGACTGCCCAGAATGTCCTGTGCCGCATTCTGATACTGCTGCACCAAATTTGCTTCTTCTGTACCCGGTTCAAATACGGAATCCTGCGGCCCATTATAGGCAAGGACAACGCCATTTTCCTCATCCCGCAGTATTTCTGTTTCCAGTGGCAGATTTTCATTTTTCAGCGCATCATATTCTGCCGCGTCATAAATCACCAATCTTCCAATATTCCCATCCTGATCACCTTTGGTAAAGAGAATATTGGCTGCCGCAGTATCCTCCGGGAATGTGGTCAAACTCAAATATTCTGCCAAATCAGAGGGAACACGGAAAGAAACTTCATACCGGGAAGCCCCCAGCTGCAATACTGTCCGCATGTTTGGTTCTTCTGTCTGAGCTGTATTTGTCTGTTCTGTTTCTGGAGCCTGCTGTGTGGTGCAGCCTGCCATGGTTGCCGCCATTACCAGCGCCATTGCTGCTGCAAAAATGTTTCTCATCTTCTTCATAGTAACATCCTCCTTTTACTTCGTTACTGAAACGCTCATCTAATCTCTCAGACTGATGCCCCGATCATAAATTCCTTTTTTTCATTATAGCAAAGAAAATACATTTGTACACAAACACACTTCTTTTGTAAGATTTTCTTGTAAATCCTTAAGATATTTTTTTGTTTTGCAAAAGCGCAGAGAAACAATAATTCTGCTTCTCTGCGCGTTGCAACACAAATCCGTTATTTTATGGTTTCGAACTCCGGCATACCTGCTGCGCCTGCAGCGATTTCATATTTCTGGAAAACAATGACGGGGTTGCCTGCTTCATTGATATAGAATTTTGTTTCCGGTGTAATGGTGGTAAAACCGCCCATTTCTTCATCGAAGTACAGTCCGCTGTCGTCTGCGGCAATCTGTTCTTTGATGCTTTCGTTGGCAATGTCAATATAATCAGGTCCCAGCAGTTCTTCCAGTGTAATTTCGCTGTTATCTTTCAGATCCACATTGTAGCATTCATAAATATAATCAGCGCTGACCATATTATTATATGCTTTCAGGACAAAGGATACCTGGTCTTTTGTTTCAGACTTTACATCATAGTCCACATACACCTGAATGTCCTTATCGTCAAATTCTTTTTCCGTACCGCCTGTTGCCAAAAAAGCTTCTTTGTACTGGGCAACTTCCCAATCCGCTCTCGCTTCGTAATCTGTTGTCAGGTTCAGAATTTCATCATTGATTTCTGCCGCATAACCATCTTTTTCTGCTACCTGTGGTACATTGATGCGAAGTTTCATGTCTCCCTCATCACCTTCATAGGTGCGTACTGTTTCCACAGCAGAAGCCTTGTCATCCTGTTTTTCTTCTGCCAATGCAGTGCTTGTTGTGCCGCAAATTACCGCACATGCCATCATCAAACCAGTTGTTTTTTTCCAATTCCAATATTTTTTCATCTCAATCACCTTTCCTCTGATCTTTCTATTTCTAAACTCTTCATTTCTGCCCTATTCTTTTCATTCTGTAAATTTATTTTGTGATTTCAAATTCTGGCATCCCTGCAGCCCCCGCTGCAATTTCGTATTTCTGGAAAACGATGACAGGATTGCCTGCTTCGTTGATATAGAAGTTTGTTTCCGGTGTAATGGTGGTAAAACCGCCCATTTCTTCATCGAAATACAGTCCGCTGCTGTCTGCATCGATTTGTGCCTTGATGCTTTCATTGGCAATGTTGATATAATCAGGTCCCAGCAGATCTTCCAGTGTGATTTCGCTGTTGTCTTTCAGATTGATGTTGTAATATTCTGTTACCACTGTGGATGCGTTCCAGTCCTCATATCCAGTCAGTACCAAAGAGAGAGTATCTTCTGTTTCGCATTTCACTTCATAATCCACATTGACTTTGATATTTTTTGCCTCAAACTCTTCTTCTGTGCCGCCTGTTGCCAGAAAAGCTTCTTTGTAGGCTTCGATGTCTTCCGCAGCCTTCGCTTCGTAATCCGCTACGATCTTCTGGATCTGTTCGTTGACGTCTTTGGAATATCCTTCTTCCGCACCATCCACCTGTGGAATTTCTGTGGAAATAGTCTTGTCCCCATCGGATATTTCATAACTGCGGAATGTGAGTACACGGGAAATGCCGCCCAAAACGGGATTTGCCTGCATATCGGTGGCAAATGTAGGGCTGATGTTCAATCCAGCTGTAAAGCAAAATACTGCGCATGCCGCTACCAAACCTGTTGTTTTTTTCCAACTCCATCTTTTCTTCATATGACTCACCCTTTTCTCATCTCGTCTTGTCTGAATCACTTCTACTTTTTCGTCTTTCTGTTCTGTTTCTTTGCTCATCTCACCTAATGCCAGCCGCATTCTCTCATTTAATTCGGCTGGAATCTCAATCTGCTCGTAAATCTTTTTGGTATCCAGCAGCCGTTCCTCCAAATCTTTTGCCTTCATGTTGCCACCTCCCCATAACATTGCTGCCGCAGTTTTTCCAGTCCCGTGTATAGCCGATATTTCACTTGGCTCAGGCTGATGCCTGTTACCTCAGCGATCTCTGCCAATGTCATGTCCTCATAAAACCGCAGCACAACCACCGTTTTCATCTCTTCCGGCAGCCCCATGACCGCTTGGTACATTTCACTCTCTTCCTGCCATTCCTCCTTTGATCCATCGGGAATTTCCCGCATCTGTTCCGGTTCCAAGGGTACTTCCCGTCCATATTTTTTCATATAAGAAAGACTTTCGTTCACTAAAATCCGGTAAAACCAAGTCTTGATATATGCCATTTCCCGAATGCTTTCTGCATGTTCCAGTCCCTTCACCACGGCGTTCTGCACAATATCCAACGCCGCTTCCTGACTGCGTACATATGAAAAAGCAAGGCGGTAAAATTTTTCCTGGTTGGCTACCAGGTACGCAGCCAACGCCTCTTTTTGATTTTGGCTCATACTTCATACCTCCATCGCCTGCGCTTGTTTTTCCTTTCTGTTATATAGACAATTCACCCCTTGAAAAAGTCTGAAAAAAAGCAAAAAAAATAAAAAATTTTTTGCATAAATCAGGACCACCGGCTTAGCCGGTGGTTTGCTCTGCCCCTAGAAGGGGCTCTTA
>ENA-ORUM01002266-ORUM01002266.1-human-gut-metagenome-genome-assembly--contig:-NODE-2266-length-11591-cov-6.580184_pt1 | contig 11591 bp, 6 predicted proteins | sample MGYA00242083_ERZ509217 | MGnify/ENA primary metagenome ERZ509217 (study PRJEB26280, sample SAMEA2338831) | human gut metagenome | biome: human gut; feature: human-associated habitat; material: faeces... | reverse complement strand
TGTTTTGCGTCAACCATTGTACCATATCCGCAGGTGCGCCGCAAGTTTGAACCGAGATCATGCAGGATTTGGCATTATTGCAAACGGCGGCACAGGCGCGTGAGGCAGCTTTGCAGGCTGGGCGCGGCGGCATCAAACAGCACCTCTACCTCCGTGACGCCCACACGGAAATGATGCGGGTCATCGCAGGCCGCGGCAAACAGCCGCAGGCGTTCGTCCACCGGCAGCGTCGACACGAGCCTCCCTGATATCCGGCAGAGAGTGTTGAGCAGTATTATGCATGAATCCTCCCCCTTTTCTGGTATTATGTACCATAAGGAAGCTCTTTATTCCAAAAAAATTGTTGCAGACACAAATCCCTTGCGCATAGCCGCCCTTATGCAAGGTAAAATAGGGATAACACTTTGCTATATAGGGAGGATTTTGTATGACAAGCTACCATTTGACCGAGGAGCGCCTGTCGGCCTATACGCGTTATCTGCATGCCGAAGAGCGCAGCCCCGGCACAATCGAAAAATACCGACGGGATACTGAAGCCTTTTGCCGATGGTTGTCCGGCGCACCGGTGACCAGAGAGCAGATTGCAGCTTGGAAAGCATTTCTTTTATCCCAGCATTATGCGCCGACCACTATTAACTCCATGCTGGCAGCGCTCAACGGGCTGTTCCGCTTCCTTGGCTGGGACGAGTGCCGGGCGCGTTTCCTGAAGGTCCAGCGCCGCCTGTTCCGGGACGACCGTCGGGAGCTCACCCGGGAGGAATATGAACAGCTGCTCGCCACGTCTCATGCCCTGGGCCGGGAACGGCTGGCCCTGCTGCTGGAGACCATCTGCGCCACCGGCATCCGGGTGAGCGAGGTGAAGTATATCACCGTGGAGGCCGCCCAGGCGGGGCGGGCGGAGATCTCTCTGAAAGGGAAGCTGCGCACCATTCTGCTGCCCGGGAAGCTGTGCCGGAAGCTGAAAAAGTATGCCAGGGCGCAAAAAACCGCCTCCGGTGAGATTTTTCTCACCAGAAGCGGAAAAAGTCTGTCCAGACGTCAGATCTGGGCGGAGATGAAGCGGCTTTGCAGGGCGGCCGGGGTGGCCCCCAGCAAGGTGTTCCCCCACAACCTGCGGCACCTGTTCGCCCGGACCTTTTATAAGGTGTGCCGGGACGTGGTGAAGCTGGCCGACGTACTGGGCCACAGCTCCATCGAAACCACCCGCATCTACCTCATCTCCACCGGTGCGGAGCACGCGGAAATTTTAAGGAAAATGCGTCTCATTCAGTAAGACAAAATAAGTGTTTTGACATAGTTTTTTATAGAAACACCAAAATGCTACATAGAAGTAAGAGCATTGTAGCACGGGAATTCCAAATTTTCAAGAGCCTCTTCCTGATTTTGGGTGCAAAAATTCAGCCCCATAGACCTGTGTTGTTTATGTGGCTGGATTTTTGCACCCTATTTGCTTCTTCATGGACTCCGGCGGCCGCCGGGCTCTCGGTTTTGTGGAGATCCCCTGCCCATGCTCGCCCCAGGCAAGTCCCAAAACACTTATTTTGCATATGAGGGACAGGGGGGAGGAGCTTGAACGGAATCAAGACGCATGCCGCCGGGCAGAAGCAGGTGGAGCTGACGCTGACGGAGGAGTGCATCGCCTCCTTCTTGGAGGAGCTGGCCCGGAAGGGGCGCACCCCCGGCACGCTGGACACCTATCAGCGAAATATCGGCTCCCTGTACGACGCCCTGCCCGAGGATAAGACCCTGCTGCCCGGGACTCTGGACCGGTGGCAGCAGGACATGCTGGAGGAGGGATATTCCCCCCGGACGGTCAACACCCGCCTGTCGGTGGCCAACCACCTGGTGGCCTTTCTGGGGCGGCGGGAACTGCAGACCCAGGGAACCCTGCAGATCGGGGAGGGCGGCACGCCGGAGCTGACCCGGCGGGAGTACCTGCGGCTGCTGTCCACCGCCCGGATTCTGGGCAAGGAGCGGATCTATCTGCTGGTCAAGCTGTTCGGCAGTACAGAGCTGCCGGTGGGGGACCTGAAGCTGCTGACGGTGGAGGCTTTACGCGGGGAGGCGGAGTGTCCGGTGCGCCTGCCGGAGTTCCTGCGCCGGGAGCTGCTGGACTACGCCAGCCGCAGCGGCGTGGTCCGGGGTCCCCTGTTCCAGACCAGGAACGGCCGGCCCCTGGGCCGCACCGCCGTCACCGACAGCATGAAGCAGCTGTGCCGGGACGCCCGGGTGGCGGAGGAGAAAGCAAATCCCAGGTGCCTCAAGCACCTGTGGCAGACGACCCGGGACGGTTTCCGGGCCCAGCTGGACCGGATGGTGGAACAGGCCTGCGACGGCCTGCTGGAGGCTGAACAGCTGTCCATCGCCTGGGATTCCAGGGAGGTGAGGGGTCCCTGAGCGTGTGTTCCATTTCCCGGCGGAGGCCGGAAAATTGACCCTAGTATAAAGGAGGAAAATGCGAGATGAAAAAACGATTATTGGCGGCGATTATGTCCCTGTGTATGATCGTCTCCCTGCTGCCGGTGAGCGCGCTGGCGGTGGAAGATGAGGACACGGCGCCCGCGGTCGAGGAAATGGTTCCGTTGGAGCCGGCCGACACGGAGGCGGAGCCCCAGAACGCTCCGGAGCAGGACGGCGAATACGACCGGGCCTTTGGATTGTATGATGTGTACCTTGACTTTGCCAACAATATCCCGGTATCCAGAGGAACTGATGTGACTGTCTCGGTTGGCGGAGAGCAGAAGGAGGGGACAGTTACTCAACAAAAAAATATTTGGGGTGATTACTACGGCCCTCTTTACGTTCTGGTAAATGATTTGGTCAGCGGGTATAACCCAGGCCAGCTCACCGCCACTGTTACCAGCAATGACGGTTACAGTGGAACAGCGATTGTGCAGTGGGATGGTGGATGGTTTGGAGATGACCGCTATGAAGGCACTGTAAGCAACTGGAGTAAACCCGGGGAGCCTTCTCACAGCGACACAGACGCCTACTTCTATGTGTTGAAGCCGGATTACAAAGGTTCCGCAGGCACAACGGAACCGCGCTTTTTCTACTATGTAGGAAAAGGTTCGGTAACAGATGGGTCTGCCGAGGTTGATGTAGCGAATGGTGTCGACAATCGGATTACAACCGAACCGACGGCCAGTGTAGATGCGTTTAATCGTTTGGGGTTAGATGGAACGGAAGTGCTTGATTACGTTGGCACGAATTTTGAGAATGTAACTTGGTACCGCGTGAAAAAAGCTGACGGAGCCAACGGTAATAATGGTAGCACTATTGTCGGTGCGGATAAAAGCTGTTGGCATGTGGACGGCATGGTCAATCCACAGCCCCCTTACTATGCGGTCGTGTTTATGATGGACGACAGCGTAGTTTATCAGTACATGATTGACGCGAACGAATCGATCACAGAAGCCCAGATCAATCATGTTACCAACATGGTCAACAACGACCAAAGCAAGCCGACAGGTACGCATGTAGAGTGGTACTTCAAGAGCGATTATAGCGAACCGGCTCCGAATAATGAAATCATCGCTAAGAGTAATGCGATGGAGGAGGGGGAGACCCTCTACATTTACGGACAGTATAAAGAAGATTTTGTGGAAAACAAGTCCGTAGCGGTTGAGAAGACCGTAAAGCTGAATGGCGTTCCTGTAACAGCTGGTACGGAAGCCGAAGCAGGCGATACACTGACCTATACCATCAAAATCACCAACACGGGCAATGTGGAGTTGACTGATGTCCAGATCAAGGACACCTTCACCGGTGCTAAAGCGCCCGATAATGAAAGTCCCGCACCGAGTGCGGGCTGGAGTCCCGATGGCACGGGCAATCAGACCGCCACCTGGACCATTGGAAATCTAGCGGTAAAGGGTGAGGCAACGATCACTTACACCTACACCGTGGACAAGGATGATGCTGGAAGTACCATTAAGAACACGGCGGCGGCGGTCGGTGTGAGCGAAGAAGATGATACTAACAACGACACCGAAGTTACGGTAAAAGAGCCGGAGAAGTACACCATTACCGTAAATTATGTGGATGACAGCACCCCGACGCAGACAATCAAGGAATCTGTGACCCTGGATGGGCAGTATACATCTGGCGACCACACCTTTACAGTTGGTGAGGATGAAAATTTCCTTGAGGCTATCACGACGGACGGCGGTGACAAGTATATTTATGCCGCTTCCGACAAGACTGTGTCCGTCACTGTCAGTGGTGAAAACGCAGAGATCACACTGGTCTATACGAAGGACAACTGGAATGCGACCACTGGCGATGAAACTGGCGGCGACGGTATCGCCGACAAGTATCAGGCCCTGGTGAAGTTTGAGTCTGCGGATACCAGTACGGGCACTGTTTCCGGCACTGGCATCACCCAGGTGTTTACCTTTGGGAATGAGACAGGCGGCTATCAGGAGACTGGTACTGTTGATCCGGATATGACAAATGTGACGACCAGTGCCATCACTGGTTATGCCTTCGATATCTGGACCGAGAATGACGGTACCACAGCGGTCAACCCTGATACTCTTAAGGAGAATGTTCAGGGTGGCACCACCATCACCTTCAAGGCCCACTTTGAAGTGGATGCCCTGAAGGATGCGGATAAGACCCCTGAAGAGGACACCGACAGCACCACCGGCAGCGACGGCATCCCGGACAAGTATCAGGCAACGGTGACCTATACGGTTGAAGGCGGTACTTGGTATGAGAATGGGCCCAGTACCGTAACTCAGGTCTACACCACCGCAGAGAAGGTAGATGGTGCTTGGACCGATCAGACAGTTTATTTGGCGAACATTCCCGCCGTGACCGAAGTCGTACCTGACAGCAGCCATGTTAAGGACGGTAATTGGGACGGGGATACCCCCACAACCAGCACAGCAGTTGTGGGTGGTAGTAAATATGCGTTCAAGTACAAGCTGAATGCTACCGTTCCTGCGCTGTCTGTCACCAAGACAGCAGACAAGACCTCCGTAGCGGTGGGCGACTCCATCACCTACGAGGTTACTATCGAAAACAGTGGCACTGGTACACTGAACAATGTCATCGTGAAGGACACCATGTGGGTGGAAGGAAAGGTGACATCTGTCCAGGTTAATGGAACCGAGACTGATTTGACAAAGAGCGATACGGGTGATACCTACTTCTACAAGATTGAGAGTCTGTCGGAAGATGCGAAAGTAGTGATTACCTACACCTATCAGACAAAGGATGCAGATATTGGTAAGCTGGAAAATAAAGTTACTGTTACTGCTAATGAAGTTCCCGGCGGGGAAACTGATACCCCCGATACGCCAGTGGATGTAAAGAATGTCTTTGACGTGACCTTCAACAGCGACGGCGGCACTGCTGTGGAGCCCCAGCGGGTTGTTGACGGCGAAAAGGCCATCCGTCCTGCTGACCCCACCAAGGACGGCTACACCTTCGCTGGGTGGTATCTGGGCGACACAGCCTATGACTTTGACACCCCCGTGACAGGGAACATCACTCTGGTGGCCCACTGGACCGACACCAAGACTTACACGGTGACCATTGCACCGGCGGATATCACTGTTTACACCGGCGGCGAGGCCTACGGAGCTATTGTAGGGGAAAACGGCGAGATCGTTTCCGCCTCCACCAGCGGTCTGCCGGAGCCCGGTTACCACATCACCCTCAGTCAGACGGTTATGGACTGGCTGAATCTGGAGATCGGTGAGCCGGGGGCTCGAGACTTGGCTGACTATCTGACCTTCCGGTATGAAGATGATGTGAACAACCGGGAGTGGAAACTCACATACCTTGGCGTTTATTCCACCGAGCCTATGCGTTATGTATACAGTATGAGCCCGGTGAATCCGGAGAACTCCGATGTCCGCCTTGAGTATATCGACGGGAATGATGTGCACCGGTTTGATGATGAAATTGAGATGGGACCCAATGCAGCTTCTGCCGAGTATACGATGTCGATCTACGGCGGAGAGATCGAGCAGAAGGATATTCAGGCGGTGCTCACCGCAAACGGCAACACGCTGATTGCTGATGTAGTAATTGAAACCGGTACCCTGACCATCCGCAGCACCGTGGACGACGACACCACCCCCATTGCGGGTAATGAAGATGAAGTGAGCGGCGGCAGCTTCACCGCCGTGCACACCGGCGCTTCCTATAAGGTCAACGACAGCGAGGTGGATGTTCCCACCACAGGCGACCGCGTCCATCTGCTGGTGGACCAGGTGTCCAACAGTACGGCCTTCAACAACGCCATGGGCGAGGCGGCTCTGGATCATCCCCAGGTAAACGGCACGGCCTTTGAGACCGTCTACCTGGATCTGGTGGACACCCAGAACGGCAACACCGTGGTGACGCTGGACAGCGGCAGCATGGACATCTACTGGCCCATGCCTTCCAACGCCGATCCCTACGGCGACTTCCAGGTGGTCCACTATGTGGACATGAACCGCGAGGTCTCCACAACGGAGGACCAGTTGGATAACCAGAGGACCGAGCTGCTGGACGGCACTGCCGAGCGCATCAACGGCGACTGGTACGTCCGCTTCACGACCCACAGCTTCTCCCCCTTCGTCCTGGTCTATGAGGAGGACACCTCCCGGCCGGTGAACCCCAACCCCGGCGGCGGCTCCGGCGGCGGCGACGACCACGACCCCACCGGCAACCTGTCCATTGAGCTTGACGTGAACGGCGGCGACGACGAGTTCACCTTCACCGTCATCCTCACCGACAAGGACGGGGACGACCTGGAGAACAACTTCTACTACAACGGCGACTACACCGGCACCATCGGCAGCGGCGACGAGATCACCCTGGAGGGCGGCGACAAGATCGTCATCCGCAACCTGCCCGAGGGCACCCGGTATGAAGTCATCATCGAGACCGCCGACGGCTACACCTACGTCATCGACGGCGAGGAGGGCGTCATTCACACCGGCATGAACGAGGCGGAGTTCACCGCCACCCGCACCGTGCCCGTGGCCGACCCCAGCGTCACCGGCGTGTCCCGCTGGCTGAACACCACCGACCACATCGCCTACCTCACCGGCTATCCCGGCGGTGCCTTCGGACCGGACAACAACATGACCCGGGCGGAAGTGGCCCAGATGTTCTACGCTCTGCTGAACAACAAGAACGTGACCATTACCAAGACCTTCCCTGACGTGCCCGCCGACGCGTGGTACGCCGCCGCCGTGAACACCCTGGCCTCCCTGGGCATGGTCTCCGGCGACGAGAATGGCAACTACCGGCCCAACGACCCCATCACCCGGGCCGAGTTCTGCGTCATCGCCCTGGCCTTCGCCTATGAGCCCGAGAACGCCGTGTGCTACTTCGGCGACGTGTCCCGCAGCGACTGGTTCTACACCTATGTGGCCCAGGCGGCCAGCTACGGCTGGATCGGCGGCTACACCAACGGGAACTTCGGTCCCAACGACCAGATTACCCGCGCCCAGGTGACCACCATCGTCAACAACATGCTGGGCCGCGCGGCCGACCGTGACTACGTGATCGACCATCAGGCCGACCTGGTCCAGTTCAGCGACCTGACCCGGGCCCACTGGGGCTACTTCCAGATCATGGAGGCCACCAACGCCCACAACTACACCAAGTCCAACGGAACCGAGAGCTGGCGCTGAGCCGCTCCGACCGCTTCCGCCAAGACGCGCACAGCCCGTCTCCCCATCCGGGGAGGCGGGCTCTTTTTCCGCTACGCCGGACACTGCCGGCCCGTGTGATCGATGGTGTAGTCGGTGTTGTACTCCCCGCCCAGAATCAGCTGGGAGATGGGCACAAGGGTATAGCCCTCCTGAATCAGCGTCTCCAGAATGGACGGCAGGGCCTCCGGCGTGTGAAGCGCCGCGTTGTGGAAGAGCACAATGGACCCGGGCTGCACCTTGCCCGTCACCCGCTGGACGATCTCCTCCGCCGGAATCTCCTTCCAGTCCAGACTGTCCACGTCCCACTGGATGGGCTCCATGCCGGTGGACCGCACCGCCCGGACGGCGTTGTCGTCGTAGTCCCCGTAGGGGAGGCGGACCAGGGTGGGCCGCACGCCGGTGATGGCCTCGATCTTGTCGTTGCAGGCGTTCAGGTCGGCCACGATCTCCTCCACCGAAAGCTGGGGATAGTGGGCGTGGGTATTGGAGTGGTTCATCACCTCATGGCCCGCGTCGTGGAGGGCCTTCACCGACTCAGGGTATTTGTCCGCCCAGTCCCCCACCACGAAGAAGGTGGCTTTTACCTGGTAGCGGTCCAGGATGTCAATGAGCTGCTGGGTGTCCTCGTTGCCCCAGGCCGCGTCGAAGCTGACGGAGGCCAGCTTTTGGTCCCGCTGGACGCAGTAGATGGGCAGCTGCCGCTGGGAAGCCGAGGCGTCCACGGCGGCGGGGTAGTTGATCACATAAAACATCAGGCAGACAGCGGCGGCGCAAGCAGCCAGAGACAGGGCCCTTCGGCGGATCAGGAATGTTTTCATGGTAATTCGCCTCCCAAAAATACGCATTGGTCAGCACCAATATATGCCCCCGCCGGGCGGGGCATGCCCCTCCAGCGCCCGGGAAACACCGGCGCCCGGAAGCCACGCTTCCGGGCGCTGTCTCACTCCGATTCAAAAGGGATGCGGCCCTCTATTTCCGCCCTGAGCGGTAAATCACCCCGTCCTGGGCCTCGATCCCGTTCCGGGCCAGCAGGTCCTCCACGGTGACAAAGCAGTAGCCCTTCCCCAGCAGGGCGTCCACGATCTGCACCGCCGCGTCCACCGAGCTGCCGTACAGGTCGTGCATGAGGATGATGTCCCCGTCCTGGACGTGCTCCACCACCCCGGCCACGATCCGCCCCACGTCGTCGTCCTTCCAGTCCTCCGGGTCCACCGACCACAGGACGATGGGGCTGTCCGCCCACTGCCGGGCGGCCTCGTCGGTGATCCCATAGGGGGGCCGGAGCCAGAACTCCCCCTCGCCCAGGATGTCCAGCAGCAGGCTGCGGGTCTTGCCCACCTGCAGGTCGAAGTCCTCCCGTGACAGGCCGGTGACCTCCACGTGGTCGTAGGTGTGCACCCCGATCTGGTGGCCATCCGCCGCCATCCGCCGCACCAGGTCCTCGTTGCCCGGGATGCGGTGGCCCAGGAGGAAGAAGGTGGCGGGCACCTCCCGCAGGGCCAGCTCGTCCAGCAGCCGCCCGGTGGTGGAGGAGCGCGGCCCGTCGTCAAAGGTGAGGGCTACCACCGGCATGTCGGTCTCCTCCGGCTCCGCCTCCACCTGGGCTGGGGCGGAGGCGGGGGCGTCCGTCTCCGGCACAGAGGCCGGCACCGCCAGCATAAAGCACACCACCAACAAGACCCAGCTCACCCAGGGCGCTCCGCTGTCCCGCACCTGTTCCACCCCCGCCCATCGTTCGTTTCCATTCGTCAGTATGTGACGGCAGAGAAGATTTGTTGCGGTGAAATTTTTGTCAGCGGAATCAGACGATTGACATTTGCCGTTTAATTTGATCAAAACAAAAGTCAACAGGCAAGCGGTCCTTTCAAGCAAGTTCCAGGCATCTCTGCGAGGTTCATATCGGAAGCTGTATAAACCGTTATCCTCCGAAGATATGCGCTCAGGGCCCCCGGCGCTTATGCCGGAGGCCCTGTTTTTTCTCATGCTACTCCACCGTCACCTGGGCGGAGTTGCTGACGATATTCACATAGGAGGGGCCCACCCCCAGCCGGGCGGGCTGGCCGTCGGGGGTGAGGTAGGTCATGGGGGCGCTGTCCCGGGCCTTGGACCAGGTGATCTCCTGCACCGTGCCGTCGCAGAAAAGCAGGCCGCTTCCCGTACCGGTGGTGCGCACCTTCAGCCGCCCGGCCTCGTCCCCGGGCACATTGGACACGTCGGTGCGCAGGACCAGGACGTTTTTCACCTGGACCTGCCCGTCCGTGTTGCCGTCCACATAGGGCTGGCCGTACTCCTCCACGGCGTACATGCCGGTCTCCGGGTCGTAGGTGAACACCCCGGTTTTGTAAGTAGAGAAGGTGACGGACACCTTGGTCCCCGGGTCCCCCTGGGCGGTCTGCCCCTCGTCCAGGAACTGGACGGGGTAGGAGAAGCCCTCCTTATGCTCCATGCGGTATCCGTAGGTGGGCAGCAGCTCTGAGATGGTCTCCCCGGAGGTGAGCACGCTGTGCTCCAGCCCCATGTTCCGCCGCCGCTCCTTGTCCCGCCAGAACAGGGTGCCCTCGTAGGGGCCGTTGACGCAGTCAAAGGCGGCCGCTCCCCAGTTTCTGATGGCCAGGTAGGCGCTGGGGCTCCCGCCCGCGTGGAGGAACAGGGCGTCGTGGCCCAGGGCCAGTGACACATAGTAGTCCCGGGCGGAGCGCACTGAGCCGATATTCCCCACCCCGTCCACCGACTGAAACACCGCCAGCATACGGGTGATGCCCCCCTCGGCGGGGGCCTCGTAGATGATGTCCGCCTGGGACACCCCCAGCTGGGGCAGGGCCTTTTTCAGGTTGTTGAGCATCACGGCCACCGGCCGGTCCTGGGCCACGTCCTCCCAGCTGCCCTCCCCGGTGAGGGGATTGATGTAGGGGGGCTCGGGCTCCGGTTCCGGCTCGGGCTCGGGGGCCAGAACGGAGACGGAGGGCTCCTCCGGGACCTGGGGCGCCTCCTCCTTGGGGGCGCAGGCGCAGAGAGCGGCCGCCAGCGCAGCGGTCAGAAAGAGAGCGGAGAGACGGGGGTTTGTGGCCATCGTGATTCCTCCCTTTTGGTTCTGGGTGCTCTTGTCAATCGCGGGAGTTTCGCCGCCTGCGGGCGGCGACCTTCTTTTTCCATGGCGAAAAAGAAGGCAAAACGCCCCCGGGGACGCGTCCGATGGACTACGGCTCCGCTACGCTCTGCCTAGGTCCATAGGCCGCTTTCCCCGGACCCCATTACGGGGGTTATCCCTTGGGCCGGGCAAAAAAGTTCCGGCGCGCAAAATCTGAGTGGCTTTCCGCAATTTTTTCCGGCCCACTGGGGCCTGGCATTCCAAAAATTGAGGCTGGTGCAGCTCCACCACCGCGCCTGACTCTGCCGAGCCAACGCTCCCGGTTTGTTTCTTGTGTAGGGGCGACCGCAAGGGTCGCCCGTAAGCCTTCCCCTTTAGGGGAAGGTGCCGAGCGAAGCGAGGCGGATGAGGGGAACGGTCCCGGTTATAAGAGCGGTTCGTTCAAACCGTAGGGGCGGCACACTGGGCCGCCCGAGAACGGCCCGATGGGGGCATCGGGCCCTACAAAAGATCAAACGCACCTTCGGATACGCCGTAGGGGCGGGTGCCCTCACCCGCCCGCCGGTCCCCTGAGCCAAACTTGAGCCCCACCCACTCAAAAGGCGCGCTTTCCACCGATAGAAGAAACACCCAAAGGTTACCGGACCCTCAGCGGCAGCGGTAATAGAAGGGAAACCAGTCAGCTGAGCCACCCGCGCCTTTGCGATAACTGCCAAGCCTGCCTAATTGGCGGCCCCGTAAAATGGGGGACCGGAGGTAAGGCGAATATGAGCGCGGAGCGCTCATCCTGAGCCGTCCCCCGGCGATCCTTTGGTGACTTTCCCATCGCTGGGAAAGTCACT
>ENA-ORUM01002261-ORUM01002261.1-human-gut-metagenome-genome-assembly--contig:-NODE-2261-length-11610-cov-3.091389_pt1 | contig 11610 bp, 10 predicted proteins | sample MGYA00242083_ERZ509217 | MGnify/ENA primary metagenome ERZ509217 (study PRJEB26280, sample SAMEA2338831) | human gut metagenome | biome: human gut; feature: human-associated habitat; material: faeces... | reverse complement strand
CCCTTGCAGGGCGTCTTTACCGCGAGAAAAGTGTCGAATCAAGCAGTGTCGCCGCCGATCCGTCCGCCATCGGCAGGGCGTGCGCGTAACATGACATGGTCACTTCGGCAGAGGAATGGCCTAGGCGCATCTGGACGGTTTTCACATCGGTGCCGTTGGAGATTAGCAGCGTCGCGTGAGTGTGGCGAAGCTCATGGAAACGCAGGCCTTTCCAGCCGCCTTTGTCCGCCCAGGAGCGCCACCAATGCTCGAAGGCGTTCAGGCTTGCGCGTTCACCTTCTACACTACACATGATGAAAGCGCTCTGCGACCAATCCTTCTCTGGGAAGTTCTCTTCTTGCCATGCCCGCATCTTCGCCAGTAGCTTGCATAGCTTTCCTCCGATTGCGATGTTCCTGATGCTCGCCACGCTCTTTGGCCTTCCCAAGGATCCGTCCCCTTTGATGGCCTTGCTTACGCTCAATCGCATCGTCGTTTCGTTGAAGTCATCCCAGCTAAGGGCGAATATTTCCCCTCGGCGCAACCCCGTGGCAACCGCTATGCACACTGCCAGTGCGAACGAAGCATGCGCGATGTCGTTGCTCGACAAGTTCTTGCTGAAGGATCTGCTTGCCGCACGCGCGAGTTTGGTTGCTTGGCCCTGAGTGAGAAACTGCGATTGCCGGTAATTTGCTCTCGGTCTGGCCACGCGTGCGAACGGGTTTTTGCTGGCGAGCCCTCGTTCAACCGCCCAGACGCAAGCCTGGCTGCCGGCTAGGTGCGCCGCCCTGAGCGTAGCCGTCGAGAGTCCCTTTTTCTGTCGCCCGCCTTTGCTTCCCAAAGACATCAAAGCTGCGCTTACCTGGGACGGCTCTATTTGGTCAATTTCCGCTTCCGCCATCCATGGCGCGAACAGCAGGGCCTTCTGAGCCGCCTTGCGCGCCGTATACGGCAATACATACTGCAGACTTTCACGTTCGGCCGCCCATAGCTCAACGACTGCACGGTATGTCATCGTCTCGTTTTCCTCTTGGTTCATGGCTTCCTCTCTTTCTGTTCTGTAACCGAACCGGTCGGATTGCCGGTCAAACACAATGGAAGCGGGTCGAGAGAGGTTTGTTGATGTTGTGGGATAATAGAAAGGTTAAAAAGGCAATTAGCGGTTGGTCATTATTTGGGAAAGCGTGGTTCGCGTATGGCGCAGAAAGATGCGGTTGAGCAGCTTAAAGATAGGTTTGCGAAACCCCTCGAGGAATTCGAGCAGCGGCGCGTAGTATTCTGGCATGACGTTGACGGATCGTTTGAAGATCAATTTGAGTCCCTTGCCAAAGAAGGAATCCCGTCCGAAAGAACCGTCCGCTTCCTTAAATTGTCCGGCAGCAATCGCTTTGTCGCTAAGCGCGAGCTCTATCGCTTGCATGCCAGCGACGATTTCCTCGTGTATACGACGGAGTCCAAAGACTTTTCGCCGAAAGCGCTTGAAAAGAACTGGCTTGCCGACATCGAGATTTACTCTGAACACTTCCAGGCCGATTTTGCCTCGCTGCTTGCCGAAAGCCTTGGGGCAAAGGATGCGGCTGTCGAAGGCGTGTCAATGTTCCGGCAATTCTTCAACGCGGCGGACCGCAGGGCGAGGTTCGTAAAGCTCATGCCGCAGGCGGAAACGAAGGCGGATGTCGCGCTCGGCGTGATCGGGGCTACCTTGGGAGCGAGCGATTTGTCACTCGAGACCATCGTTAGAACCTACCTCGTTTTGCTCTGCGAGGGGTCAGCGCCTTTGGGCCAGCTCTCGAAATACGGAGCTGATTCGCTATTCGCGTCGCTCGTTTCAAAAAGAATCGGTTACAACGGCGATCTGCTCTCGCGCGATGACTTTGCTGCGCATCTCTTGCTCACGGCGTTGTCCACGCAATTGCCCAGCGAGTTCCTTGAAGGCCTCGAGGAAAGAATCTCGATCCCGCATGGCCAGCCGTGCCTTAACGTGGTGCGAGCCTGGATGGGCGATGAAAAATCCCTCGTCGTGCTGTTCGAGCTCGCTCGCGATACTGAACGGCTTTGCAGTCTTCCGAAGCGTTTCTCGGAAATCCCTCTCGTGCAGCTGCAGGTTGCCGACGTGTTCCCGTGCGTTAATGAGTGCATTTTGGCAAGCCTTCTGGGAAGCATGGCCCAAGGCGCCGACCGCTTTGACGAGGCGTTGCAGATTGCGCAGAGGCGCAAAGACCTGAAATGGTTCTCGCGCGTGAAGCCGTATTTTTCCGCACTTGAAGCATCCGCCCATATGCAGCGATTCTATCGCGAGCACGCACAAGGCTTCCACGTCGCAGTCGCGCGCGACGTGTGGAGTGCCTACACAAACGACTGGCACATGATGGATTTCTGGTACCGAACATTTTGCTCAGAATTCGACAGCTGCGGCAAGTCGTCCTTCGATGTCGCCGGCAACGTGACCGACGAGCTTGAGAACCTTGCCGCATGGGTCGAGGGCGTATACGTCAATTGGTTTCTGTCCGAGACGAACCGCTGCTGGGTGAATGCTGCAGAAGAGCAATGGGGCGAGTCTGGCTATGTCGAGGGCGTGCCCAGGCAGCGCCGTTTCTTTGATGAATTCGTGGTTGCCGGTTCCGGTGATGTGAAAAGGACGCTGGTTATCATCAGCGATGCGCTTCGCTTTGAGGTCGCCGACGAGCTTGCGCAGCGCCTTGAGCGCGCCACGGCGGGGACTGCTGAGCTGAAAAGCATGCAAAGCGTGTTCCCGTCGGTTACGGAATTCGGCATGGCGGCACTGCTTCCGCACAATTCGATGGGATTGAGGGAGTCCGATATGGCGGTCTTCCTTGATGGCGACGTCCCCGTTGCCTCCACCGAGGAGCGGGAGGCTGCGCTGCGACGCCGCAAACCCGAGGGTCGCTGCATCCAGAGCAAAACGCTGCTCGCGGCAAAGAGATCAGCCCGCAAGCAGCTCGTAGGTGATGCAGACGTCATTTACGTGTACCACAACAAGATCGATGCCGTAGGTGAAGATTTCAACACCGAGCATATGGTGTTCGACGCCTGTGAAACCGCAATCGAGGACCTGGTAGCGTTAGTGAAGAGCTGCGTCAACGATTTGAATATCAGCAGGGTTCTTATAACCGCCGACCACGGCTTCCTTTACACGCGCAACCCCCTTGAGGAGCGCAGCAAGGTGTCCGCGGCGGATGCATCAGCAAGGGTCGTGAAGCAGGGCCGGCGCTATCTTGTGAGCGACGAGCCCGGCGTTGATGACGTGCTGTTCGTGAAGATGAACATGGACGACATCGACGGCGGCGCGTACACGGGCCTCGCACCGCGCGAATGCGTGCGCATCAAGAAAGCGGGGCCTGGCGACAACTACGTTCATGGGGGGCTGAGCCTTCAGGAGTGCTGCGTGCCGGTCGTGGAGTTCAGGAACAGGCGCTCAGGGGCCAAGGGGTTTGAAGAGCGCCAGAGGGCGGGGTTTAAGCTGCTCTCAACGTCGCGCCGCATCACTTCGATGCTGTTCCACGTCGAGCTTTTCCAGACCGAGGCGGTGGGCGGCAAAATCCTGCCGGCCGAGTACGAGATCACTCTGCTCGACGCTTCGGGAAACGCAGTGAGCGACACGCGTCCAGCGCATGCCGACATGGCGACAACGGACGAGACGGCGCGCGTTTCGCGTATCCAGCTTGGGCTGAAAGCGGGCAGGCAATACGACCCCAAGAAACCTTATTACCTGTCGTGCCGCAGCAAAGACGACAGCAGCGAGGCATGGCGCCAGGAATTCAGCGTCGAGATAGCGTTCGTCCCCATGGACGACTTCGATTTCTAAGGAGCTACTAGCATGGAAGAACAGGACGGTGCGGCGATCGACTATCGCGAGCCCGATGACCTTGATGCTAAGATCGTCGAGGCTTTTCCCGGAAAAACCGTTCGCAAGGACCTTACCGCCGTCATGAAGCGCGGCGCCAACGTGCCCACGTTTGTCTTGGAGTACCTTCTCGGAATGTACTGCTCGACGGACGACCCCGATATGGTTGAGCAGGGCCTCGGCAGGATTCGGAAGATCCTCACCGAAAACTACGTGCGCCCAGACGAGTCCGAGCGCATCAAGTCGAAAATCTGGGAGCTGAGGCAGTACACGATCATCGACAAGGTGTCGGTGCGCTTCGACGAATACCGGGGAATCCATGTCGCCACGTTCGCCAACTTGAGCATTGATCCCGTCGTCATGCCGGAAGACTACGTGCGTAGCTACCCGAAGATGCTGTGCGGCGGCATGTGGTGCATTCTGAGGATGGAATACTTTCAGCTTGATGACGAACTGAACGATGAGCTCGCCGATGTATTCGGCGATCCGAAGCCCGCTAGAAAAAGCAAGAACAGTGGGCCCGAGGACAACCCATACCGCATCGGCAACCTCACGCCCATCCAAATGCCCAACATCGACTTAGGCGACATCATCTCCAAGAGAAAGTCGTTCACGACCGAAGAATGGATGGACCTGCTTTTGCGCTCTGCCGGGTACGAGCCGGATTCGCTTGACCTTCGGACGAAGCTTCATTTCGTCGAGCGCATGGTGCCTTTGGTCGAGCGCAACTACAACCTTTGCGAGCTCGGGCCGCGCGGAACGGGCAAGAGCCATATCTACAATGAGGTGAGCCCCTACGCCATCCTGCTTTCCGGAGGGCAAACGACTACAGCGAACCTTTTTGGGCGACTGAATGCGAGCGCGAAAAAGTCTTCATCGCTCGAGCGCACGGGCTTGGTTGGAAACTGGGACGTCGTGGCATTTGACGAGGTCGCTGGTATGCATTTCAAGGACATGAATGCCATACAGATTCTCAAAGGGTACATGGCCGGCGGCACGTACGCCCGTGGCAGGGAAAGCTTCAACGGCGATGCGTCGATGGTGTTCGAGGGAAACATCAACGACAGCGTGCAGAACGTGCTCAAAACGACGCACCTGTTCGACCCGTTCCCACCCGAGTTCAACGAGGATTCTGCCTTCTTCGACCGCATCCACTGCTACCTTCCCGGCTGGGAGGTGCCCAAGATGCGCAGCGACCTGCTCACGAAGCGTTACGGGCTCATCACCGATTGCCTGAGCGAGTTCTGCAAGGGCATGCGCAAGCGCGACTACACCCATCATCTGGACGATTTCTATAGGCTCAACGGCGATTTCAACACGCGCGACGAGATAGGAGTGCGCAAGACGTTCAGTGGCCTTATGAAGCTTCTGTTCCCGGACGAGAGGATGTCGCACGACGACGCGAAGATGATCCTCGATTACGCCATCGAGGGGCGCAGACGCGTCAAGGAGCAGTTGAAGATCATGGCCGGCATCGAATTCATGGATGTCAACCTCGGCTACAGCGAGCTGGACAATCCGGCCGCCGTAACGATTGTCGGCGTGCCCGAGCAAAGCGACAACAGCCTCGTGCCAGAGGCGCCGCTGCAGGCGGGACACGTCTTCGGAATAGGCAGGAGCATCGAGGGCAAACACGCCGTGTACAAACTCGAGAACAAAGCCATCGCGGGCAGTTGTCACTTCCAAAGCGAGGGCATCGGGTCGAGAGGCGCCCGCGAAAGCATCGATGCGGCTTGGAATTACTTCGTGAACAACGCGAACAGGGTCGCTGCCGGCATGCATCTCGACAAAAAGGATTACCTGCTGTTCTTCAACGACCTGCAAGCAAAAGGGCCGAGTGACGAGGTGAGTCTGGCGGAGTTCGTGGGTCTGTGTTCTGCGGCTTGCAACAGGCCCGTCGCCGCAGGCTTGGCGATTCCTGGCGTTCTTCGCCTTTCCGGCTCCATGGATGAGGTTAAAGGCCTTGAGGACATTCTGCGCGTAGCGAAGAATGCCGGCGCGAAGCGGATCCTTCTGCCTTTCGGCGCCATCAAGGATTTGCAGGCCATCCCGATGGAGCTCGCTAGTAGCGTGAGCCCCGATTTCTACCCGGACGGAGACGCCGTTTCGGCTGCACGAAAGGCATTAGGGATATAGTGATGGCGAAGTACAACCTCGATAAACTCAAGAAGGTCGATCTGCGCGATGTATGGCCTCATGAGGCGCTTGACTTCACCAAGTGGCTCTCTGAGGAGCCCAACCTTGCCATGCTGAGCGCTGCAGTCGGCATTGAGCTCGAACTTATAGAGACCGAGTCGTCGGTGGGCTCGTTCAACGTCGACATCTATGCGCAGGAAGCCGGCACCGGGCGCAAGGTGATAATCGAGAACCAGCTCGAGGACACCAACCACGACCACCTAGGCAAAGTAATCACCTACGCCGCCGGCAAGGGCGCCGAGGTCGTCATATGGGTGGTGGCCCGCGCACGCGACGAGCACCGTCAGGCCATCGAGTGGCTCAACCAGCACACCGACAGCGATTTCGGGTTCTTCCTGGTGGAGGTAGAGCTGTGGTCCATTGGAGACTCCCTGCCCGCGCCGCGCTTCTCCGTGGTCGAGCAGCCCAACGAGTGGACGAAGGCGATCAAGCTCAGCGAGGGCCTCTCCGAGACCGAGCGCGTCAAGCTATCGTACTGGACCAAATATCGCGAGGTGGCCCAGGCAACTCCCGAGTTTTTGAAGGTTTTCAACCCGCAGAAGCCCTCGAAAAACCACTGGACCACTCTGCGCTGCGACACGTCCGCCTATCACATCGGCCTGCTTATAGACACGCAGCGCGGCCGTATTGGCATCGAGTTCTACGTGCCCGACGACAAGGAAATCGGCCGCAAGGCCATCGACAATATCAGTTTGTTTGAAAAGCGTCTCGGCCTTGCGGCCACACCTTTTGACGCCAAGAAGGCATCGGGGCTTCGCTTCTACAAAGACGGCTGCAAGATTAAGGACAACGAGACCGCCTGGCCGGGATTCATATCGGAGCAGCTCAGGTGGGCTCTCACTATGAAGCAAGTAATCGGTGAGCTCGAGCTCTAGGCGTTCAAGGGCTTACCTTCTCGGTCGTTGAATAATTCGATATCGACGAACGTAGTTTTTCTGCTCGGCCACCGGCTGGCTTCGATATCAAAATATCTTGCCACGGGTTTTGGGGATTGGGGCCGTGTGCAATTGTTTTTCCGCCCGGAGTATTTTGCGATTCTGGGCGACGTCTTTATAGCACGCGCTTGCCGATCCATGCCACAAGCCCAATGAAGGCTAGGCATAGTTTTCCGATAATGCCGAACACGCATTTAACGATCTTCATATTCAAATCCTTCCAGCCAGTTCTCTTCTCGATTGTCGGTTTCTGTTTCGTTCGATGATTGCCCGGGGCAAGCCGCTTTGAGTCGGTAGACGAGCTCTTCCGAGCAGCCGCAGTGCCGCGGTATCGCATCGCATGTGATACCGCAGTCGGCTTGCGAGACGGCTGAAAGCTCATCGAACAGCTGCACGATGGTCTCCGCAACCGATTGATTCGGCGTTCCGAGCCATAGCCTTGCGGATCTCATCAGCTTGCCAACATCGACCATCTCGCCGAGGACGCGCGCTAAGGACACCTCACCGTCAACGGCGACCCACTCGAGTTCGTCCAACTCCGAAGCTTCCGCCAGCAGAAAGCGCCAGCCGCGCCTGCGCCTTGCAACGGGCGTCTCGTCGTCAGGGCATTCCTCGGTGCACGAAAGGTCGGCGTCGTAATGATGGGCGGCAAGCCACAATCCCGTTTTTGCAAGCTCGTCGAAGCGCAGTTCGAAGTTTGTGAGCGCGTTCTCTTTTCCCAACGGGCTTGGGGCTGTGAACGACATCGTGTCGAACACGTCGACTCTGCCGTTTTGATACGCCATCTCTATCCTCATTTACCGTTCACCTCGATCTCCCCGGCGTTGCTCTTGTAGGCGTTGTTTCGCTGCCTCCTGTTCCTTGTTTCGACTGTTTGGCGCATGGGCGTTGGCCTGTCGCCTGCCATCGTTGGGGTGCGTGCGTGGCTCGCCCTTCTCGGGCAGCAGCCCGTACGAGGCGAGTATCTGGGCTGCCTCGCGGATTTCCGTCGCGGCTGCGATGGCACGAGGGTCGCTGAAGCTCTGTTCCGCCTTGGCCTCCATGGCGCGTGCCCTTGTTGTCGCGTCCGCGCGGCTCGCTATCCCGTACTTAGAGCACGTCTCCAGGGCACTTGCAAGATCTTGCAGGTCGCTCAGGCTCTCAAGCGCGATCGCGTTCCTTGCGGCTTTCAGAACCTCGCGGTTGCTCATGCCTTCGAGGCTCGTTCCGCCGAAACTCCTCCCAACGGCTTGCTTTGTGTAGGCGTACCCGAGCTTGCCTCCGGAAACCTTGCATTTCGGCGTTTCCCTCATGCTGTAGACCCAGTCGTCCCGTCCGCCGCGCGTCGATGCCGGCGAGATCTCGATGCCCAGCAGCCCGAGCACTTGCCTGAACTCGGCATCGCTTCTTGAGAGCTCCTTCGCTATGCCTACGCGGCACCTGATATCCGATACCCATGAGTAACCGCCTTCAGCGACTATCTCGTGCTCGGCGCGGCTCATGTGGACGTCTTGCCGCTTGGAAGGCATCTTGTGCCCATGCTCTTTCTCTGCAAGCCTCTCCACGCCGCTCTTAGCCTTCGACTCGTTGGAAAGGCCGCGCAGTCCGCGCACCCGGGCCATGTCTTGCAAGGCGCGGTTAAGTTCGAGCGGGTTTCTTGTCTGCATTCTGTTGCCGGTTTTCAGGTTGGTGTTGTTCACCACCACGTGCGCGTGCGGTATCCCGTTGGCGTTGTCGTCGTGGTATACGATGGCTATCTGATGGTCGCCGAAGAAGCGGAGCGCCCAGTCGCTCGCTATCCCGCGCAGCGCCTCGATGTCGATGCCGTCCTCCGGGTCGGGCGAGATGACGAAGTGCTTGTAGGTGCGCGCCTTCCTGCCCTTGCAAGGCGCGTCGTTTCCGAAGGACGCACGCATTCGGTCCATCTCGCGGTCCCATTCAACGGCTTCCTTGCCAGCCTGGTCGTAGCCGCTCATCTCTCGCTCGTCCCAGGACAGGTTGAAGAAGTCGCGGGCTATGGCGCGCCCGTTCTTCTCAAGGTACCTTCGGACGTTGCGGCAGCCCGTGTGCCCGGATATCGGCTTCAGTATCGGCATGGGCCGCCGCCTACTACGATGGAGCCTTCCAGTTCGTCAATCCGTCCCTCAAGCCTGCGACGCCCTTCTTCGACCGCATCGAGCTTATCGTTCGCGATGTCGATCTGTTGGACGAAGTAATCCCACTCGGGAGCTTTCCTGCGCGCTGTGTACGCGATCGCGTTGAGGGCGTGGACGCCCTGGTTGTAATGGCGCCCCCAGCGGACGAGCTCGTAGCGCAGGGCGCCGAGCGTCTTAGCATCGACGACGAGCACCCTTGATCCCTTTGGGTCTGGGCATGCCGATACTGGGATGCGGATGAGGTAGCGCATGTAGGTCGACGGGGCGACGTCGAGGGCCGAGGCGTTCTCGTGCAGAGATCCGTAGTCCCGGTCGTCGAGCCTGCAGGTGACCATGTGGGTTTTCGTGGCCATGGGATTCTCCTTTGCAGTTGGCGCAGCCGAACGTGGAAGACGCTGCGCGGTTCGTTTCTTGGACGAGCTCGTGCTCGCCGGGGAGCGGGGCAGCCCCCGCATGTTTCCTTCCTGCGGCGGCGTCGCCGCTGGGAGGAAGCTGTTCCGAGCCATTGCTCGGCACGTCGCCAAGGCGCCTTCGGCCGTTGCGCATCGGCTCGGACGGCGCTATTCCGGTATGCGTTGGAAAACGTATTACGGAATAGGCTACTTGCTAATTAAGGGGTCGAAGACGCCTCCGATGCATCCATCAGCTTTCGAAGGACGGCTTGAATCGCCTCGATGCATTTCGCGTCGTGCGGCGCGAGCGTTCCCTTAAAGTCCTTCGCATACTTTTCGACGAGCTTCCTTGCCTTGGCCAGCGAGTCGTCGGGTCGCGATTCCGAAGGGCGAATCGAGAGAAGGGATTGGGTGATATCGCGCTTCGACATGCCGTCGACGTCCATCTCCTTGAAAGCCTTCTCCTGCGCTTGCTTGGGCATGGCGGCGAGCTCCTTCACCGCCGCCGCCGAGATCTTGCCGGCGTTTGCCAGAGGTTTCCAAGAGTCCGACACCGATTTCTCGATCGTCTTCGCCAGAGCCTCGTCGCGCTTGATGGTCTTTCCCGATACCTTGCGCCCCGTCTGCTTCTCGATGATGGAGGCTTTGATGTCCTCGGTGCGCACGCCCGAAAGCGCTGGGTCCGCATCGCGCATGTTCTGAACTTGCGCGCCGAGGGCCCTCGTCGCAGCGGCGCGCTCTGCCACCGTGAGCTCGCGCACGAAGTAGTTGGCCGCATGAAGCATGGACACGGCATGCTCGTCGGTTATGCCCTCGACGATGCGGCAGCCCATCTTCCGATAGGCGGGGTTCTTGGCGGCCAGCAGCCTGAACGCGGCGCGGCGCCTGTGCCCCGATATGAGCTGCCAGCGCCCGACCGTCAGCTTGCGGACAAGCGGCAGGTCAGTGAGGCCGTCTTTTTCGATGGATTCCGCCAGCGCCTCGATGGCGGCTTCCTCCATGGAGTAGACGGCGTTTGCCGGGTTGTCTTCGATGGCGTCGATGTCGAGCTCTGCCACTGGGTATTTTCTTCTGGTCTTGGCGCCCGCATCGAGCAGTCCGCTGATGGAGAACCCTGCGGCCACGTCACTTGCCGAGCTCATCGGAGACCTCCTCTGCGAGTGCGGCATAGTCCTTTGCCGCGCGGTTCTTCGGGTCGAATTCCACGACCGGCTGCCATTGCCAGCTGCCCTCCATCACTTTCGAGGAAGAGTGGATCACGGTTCGGAGCTGGTCGTTCGGGAAGAAGCGGTCGAGAACCTCTGCGCCCGTTGCCTCGCTGCGCGTCGCGCGGCCGGGAACGCAGGTCCTCAGAATCTTGAAGCGAGGCGTTGGCATGCGCAGGGCGTCGGCGATGGAGCGCGTGGCGTTCACCGTGAGCGCGGTCCCTCGCATCACCGACCCGTCGAGCTTCACGGGCACAATCACCAGTCCGCCGTCCGTTGCGGCGAGGTATGCGTTGAAGGCAAGGCGCTTCATGACAGGCGAGCAGTCGACGATCGCTATGTCGTAATCGCCCGAAGCGTCGTCGAGCGCGAATTTGAGCCGCTGCTCCCGAAGCATCAGCTCGTTCTGGTCGATAAGGTCGATGAGCGACGGCACCATGCTCAGGTTCGGAATCTTGGTTTCGTGGGTCACCTTCTCTACGGGGGCGTTTCCGTAGAGAAGCGATATGGAGTTGCGTCCGGTGGACTCGGCTTCGCCGTATAGCCCGAAGTAATCGGTCGCCGATGCCTGGGGGTCGAGGTCTATCAGCAGGACCCTCTTGCCGTTCTTGGCGAACAGCGTAGCCAGGTTGACGGCTGTGGTCGTCTTGCCGACGCCCCCTTTGTAGTTCGAGATGGCGATGGTGTTCATCGCTTCCTCCTTTGCATTCGCGCCCTGGCTGCGCAAGATGTGGAAGGGGTGCAGCCGGGGGTTTCGTAATACGTTTTCATTGTATCAGATACCGTTCGATATTGAACGGTATCTGATATGGCAAGAGCTCCGAAGAAACGGAAAAGCGCTCTTGAACCGCTTTTCCGCGGCAGGTGCAGGATGCCTTCGCATCCTGCCGCAGGGGTTTGGGG
>ENA-ORUM01002258-ORUM01002258.1-human-gut-metagenome-genome-assembly--contig:-NODE-2258-length-11620-cov-2.918980_pt1 | contig 11620 bp, 8 predicted proteins | sample MGYA00242083_ERZ509217 | MGnify/ENA primary metagenome ERZ509217 (study PRJEB26280, sample SAMEA2338831) | human gut metagenome | biome: human gut; feature: human-associated habitat; material: faeces... | reverse complement strand
AATAGCCCCTTCTAGGGGCAGAGCAAACCACCGGCTAAGCCGGTGGTCCTGATTGGTGCAGGTCTGGCAAAAGAAATGATTTACACAGGCAAACATATCGACGCTCAGACAGCCCTGTCCTATGGTCTGGTCAATAAAGTTGTCCCTGCGGAAGAACTGCTGGATGCGGCAAAAGCCCTTATGGCAGATATCCTGAAAGTATCTCCTGTTGCCATCAAATATGCAAAACTGTCTATCAACAAAGGGGCAGACATGGATTTGATGAATGGTCTGGAAGTGGAAAAAGATCTGGTAGGTCTGTGCTTTGCTACAGAGGATAAAGAAGTGGGTATGCATGCGTTTCTGGAAAAACAGAAACCCGTATTCCGTTGATGCTGTTGTGTGAAATGGGGAAGGAGGAGGACAAATGAATTTTAGCGTATTGGTGCTGGTCATTGCCATTGTGCTTTTCGGCGTGCTGGCATTCCGTCAGATGAGCGCTCTGATTCTGGCACCGCTGGTGACCATATTCGTCATTGTGCTGTCGGGAATGCCTGTACTGGATACCCTGCTCAATGACTTTATGCCTGCCACATCAGACTATATCACCCAATATTTCCTGATTTTCTTCGTAGGGGCATTGTTCGGGGCAGTTTATCAGTTTACAGGGGCAGCGGAATCCATTGCCCTTGCCATGGGGCGTCTGTCCCATAACCACTTTGTAGCGCCTATGATCATGTGCATCACTGGTCTGCTGACCTTCGGCGGCGTCAGCGGCTTCGTGGTATTCTTCGTGGTCTATCCCATTGCCCTGCAAATGTTCAAACGTGCTAACCTGACTCGGCGGCTCATTCCTGCTGCCATTTCCGCAGGCTGCTGGACTTGGTCTATGACAGCGCCGGGCTCGCCTTCCATACAGAATACCATTGCCATGAAAAGTCTGGGCACACCTGCCACTGCTGCGCTCATTCCCTCCCTCATTGCCACAGCGGCGGAATTTCTCATGATTTTTGTCTGGCTGGAATGGCGCGCCCGCAGTTTCACCAAAAAAGGCAAACTGTTCTTTGACGATAGCCTGAAAACCCAGCTTGCCCCGGAGGAACTGGAAGAAAGAACATCCGAAAACCTGCCCCATCCCATCATTGCGCTGATTCCCATTGCAGCCATCATCATCTGCTTCAATGTGGTGAAATTGCCTGTGGAAACATCTGTAACCGTAGGTATCATTCTGGCAGTGGTGCTCATGTTCCGGAGAGTGGCAGATGTTTCTCACTGGATTGAAGTCTTTAATAAAGGCGCTGCCGACTCCGGCACAGCCATTTTGAATACAGCCATCGTCGTTGGTTTTGGCGGCGTAGTGGAACAGACAGAAGGTTTTACATACCTCATCAATAACCTGCAAAATCTGTCCATCTCCCCCTTGGTATTCGTTGCCGTGACCATTGCCATCTGTGCAGGCGTATGCGGTTCTGCTTCCGGCGGTATGGGCGTTGCCTTTGCGGCTCTGACAGATACCTATAAAAGCATGGGTGTCAGTCTGGAAGCTGTCCATCGTATCGGCGCCATTGCCGCAGGTACGCTGGATACCCTGCCTCATCAGGGCGCACAGATCACACTGCTGGGCATCTGCAAACTGACCCATAAAGAAGCTTACTTCGATATTGCTGTGACACAGATCCTCATTCCCATTTTGACACTGTTCATCTTTATCCCGCTGGTTTCTATGGGACTTTAAAAATAACGAAAAACAGTTTTCCATTGGGCATTTTCAGAAAAAGCCGCTTTTGGAAAACACCATTTTCTCTCTCTCAATTTCTAAATGGAACGAAAATAGCCCAAAATAAAACAGCTGAAATTCTTGAAAATACAAGAGATTTCAGCTGTTTTTGTCTGTTAAGGCTTGCCGAAGATAGGTCGGCGTTTTTGTAACTTAGTAGAACAGATGGAAGGTATCAAATTTCCACTGTCCGTCTTCCTGTACCAGATTGAATGTGTAATCTGTTGTTTCGTACTGGGAAGGGTCCGCAGGGGCTTCTGTGAATGTTTCCCCTTCGTAAGGATTGCCGTCTTTGGTGTAGTATGCAGTAGCGGTTACGGACATGCCTGTTTCTGTTTTCACAGGTTCCCCCATGACATAGCCTGCATAGAAGATGTTTGTGCCTCTTGCGCCGTCCAGTACATACAGACCGCCGCCTTTGCCTTCTGTGAAACGGATGTTGTTTTCAGCAAAGATGTCAGTGTCCATCATGTTCTGTGTGAAGTACTGTCCCAGATAGGTGCGGAATGCTTCCATATCGGAGAAACGCTCGTCTGTGACGCGGTTGTAGGTGTAGCCGTCTACGTCGATGATGTCTGTGGTGCTCATTTCAAAGCCTTCCAGTACAATCTGTTTGTAGATGGCAAATGCGCCGTCATAGAGTGTCTGGAACTGTTCCGCAGTCAGTTCGCCGTCAGCGGCATCTGTTTCTGTGGTTGTTTCCTGCTGTGTTTCACCTTCTGTCGTTGTGGGTTCTTTGGATGTACAGCCGAACAGCAGTGTCGCAGCCAGGGCGCAGCTGAGCACAATGGCCAGTTTCTTTTTCATTTTGTAAGACTCCTTTCATATTTTTCGTCTTGATGTTTTCGTCTTTATTATACCATGGTTTGAAAAGAAAAACGGATTTTTCAGGGAAGTTTAAGAAATTTGAAATATTGCTGTAATCATTCATTTGGTAAAGAGGCGGAAATGATTTTTGTGGTAATCCAGCAGACCGTCCTTTTTCATGCGGCTCAGTTCCGCCGACATGGCGCTGCGTTCCACCGCCAGATAATCCGCCAATTGCTGCCGGTCAAAGGGAATGGAAAAAACAGCGCTGCCGGAATCCTGTGCGCAGGAGGACAGGAAGGACAGGAGTTTTTCCCTTGTGCTGCGGCAGGTGACGTGAGCAATTTTCCGCGTCAGTGTTAAATTCCGTCCGGCGAAGATTTGCAGCAGACGGCGGGAGAGGAGGGCAAAAAGGGGATTTTGCTGTCCGGTGGGTGCCAGTATCCGGTTCAGGGAAAGGTATAACACCGTTGTGTCTGCGGCAGCCAATACGCTTACTTCTGCCGCCGTATCCAAAAGGGCATAGGTTTCCCCGAAAAAGGCTCCCGGTGGGATTTGTGCCACCAATGCCCGGCTGCCCCAGAAATCCTCCCGCAGGATATGAACTTCCCCGGAAAGAATCAGCCCTGCCGCCGTGATTTTATCCCCGGTGTGTACCAGAAAACTGCCTTTTTCATAAAATACTTCTCTTGCGTCCAGTTCCTCTAAAAGCTTCGTCATATCTTCGGGAGAAATGCCCTGAAAAAAGGGCAGAGATGCCAATTTTGATGGTTCCATAGAGAAAGCCCCTCCTTTTTGTTGGAAAAACAACATACTATTTTCCCGCAGTATAGCATACTGTTATCAGAAAAACAAGGACGGAAAAACGAGGAGGAAACGACATGATTCGTAGAATTATAGAGATTGATAAAGAAAAATGTAACGGCTGTGGTCTGTGTGCGAAGGCCTGCCACGAAGGTGCCATTGGTATGGTAGACGGCAAAGCCACACTGCTCAGAGATGACTATTGTGACGGTCTGGGGGATTGCCTGCCTGTATGTCCCACAGGTGCCATCACATTTGTGGAACGGGAAGCGGCGGCTTATGACGAAGGGGCTGTACAGGCAAATATGGCGAAAAAAGGCAAAACACCCTGCGCTTGCCCCGGCAGCCAGAGCAAACTGCTGGAAGTGCAGGAAAAAATGGCAGCAAAAAGAGAAGAAGAAGCAACTCCTGTTGCGGTGCCTTCCAGACTGCGTCAGTGGCCTGTGCAAATCAAACTGGCACCCATCAAAGCCCCTTACTTTGACGGTGCGAAGCTGCTCATTGCGGCAGACTGTACCGCATATGCTTACGGCAATTTCCATGAGGAATTTATGAAAGGCAAAATTACACTGGTGGGCTGCCCCAAACTGGATATGGTGGATTACAGCGAAAAGCTCACAGAAATTATCAAGCAGAACGATATCCAGAGCGTGACCATCGTCCGTATGGAAGTGCCTTGCTGCGGCGGTATGGAACTGGCAGCGAAAAAAGCATTGCAGGCAAGCGGCAAATTCATCCCTTGGCAGGTGGTGACCATTTCCACAGACGGTAAAATTTTAGATAAGTAAGTAGGTTTATATACAAAAAGACCGGATTTCCTTTTGAGGAAGTTCGGTCTTTTGTGTTTGCTGTTGTCTTTCTCAGAGGCTATGTCAAGGACACAGCCATTTCTCAATCAATCCCCATCCTCCGGCAGGTTTCCGACGATGTCTTCGTAATCTTCGCAAAGGGACTTCCATGCTGGCGTATCGGGAGAAAATTCCCGACAGAAATCTGGGAAAGGGTCATCCATATATTCCAGAAAATCATAGATGAATTGGTCGTATTCATACAGTGCGTAGGTGCGGAACAGGTCTAAAAAATCAATATGGTCTTCGATCCATTCCTGCAATTTTTCCCGATCCGCATGGGTGAGAAACTGAGCGAAAAAGTCGATGGCTGTTTCCATATCCGCCGATGTGGCGCGGATGCCTTCAAAACGGGTCTGTTTACAGTGCAGTCTTTCCCCGTCGCTGGAAAGTTTGCAGACGCAGTGGACACGGAAACCGACGCCTCCTTCTTTGTCTTCAAAATCAAAGGTGAGTTTCAGGTCTCTTTCCGCCATGATCTGCAAAAACTTTTGATATGCTTCTTCCGTTAAGGCACAGATGGGCTGTCCGTTCCGTTGGGGCTTTTCTTTTAGCAGTCCACAAGTCCAATCATGGAAGGAATCCAGTGTTTCCGAAAATGACCATCGTCCGCAGCCGGAAAAATCCACCGTACGCTCCTGTAAGCTTGGGGTATCGTACCATTGCAGACCGTATTCTCCGTAAAATTTCCAGGCGTCCAGTACTGGAAGCAATGCTTCCACCGCTGCTTTTGTCCATCTTCCCGTTAAATGTATGGTGCCTGATGCACTAGAGATATTTGCCATAGGACGCATCTCCTTTCTTTTCTGTTTCCAATGTGCCTAAAAGAACAAGAATCGAATTTTCTGAAAATGACAGGAAGTCTTATTTTTATAATACCATAGATTTTCCTATCCGCAAGGAGGAAGCCCGAGGAATGGGAGAAGTGGTAATGACAAAAGGATGGGCATCTTCATCAGAAAACAAAAAAGCTGAAATCCTTATGATAGAGAGGATTCCAGCTTTCTTATTTTGATGTTGATTTTATCTGGGCTGTTCTGCTTTGTTGCAGCCATACATGATGAAAAATCACAAAAAAATTGGGAATCTCCAAAAAGAAGATGCCCCCAAAGATATTTCGTTTTTTATGCTTTTGCTTTTGCATCCAGTTTGGCATTGCGTTTGTCATCCAGTTTGGAAACGATGGTAGCGCAGGCAGCGTCACCGGTGATGTTAACAGTGGTACGACCCATGTCGAAGATACGGTCGAAGCCAACAACCAGACCGATACCAGCTACAGGCAGACCAACGCTTTCCAGTACCATTGCCAGCATAACCAGACCAGCGCCGGGAACACCAGCTGTACCGATGGAAGCCAGTGTGGCTGTCAGTACGATGGTAATCATCTGACCCAGTGTCAGGTCAACACCGTAACAAGCGGCGATGAATACGGCACAAACACCCTGATAGATGGCAGTACCGTCCATGTTGATGGTGCTGCCCAGAGGCAGTACGAAACCAGCTACTTCTCTGCGGGCGCCCAGTCTTTCCGCAGCTTCCATGGTGAAGGGCAGTGTGCCTACGGAGGAAGCGGAGGAGAATGCCATCATCATAGCGGGCATCATTTCCTTAAAGAATTTCAGAGGAGAAACGCCGCCCAGTGTCTTGATGGTCAGGGAATATACCACAACCATGTGTACGATGTAGCCTGCATATGCCACAGCCAGTACCATGATGAGGTTTGTCAGCAGCATGGGACCGTTTTCTGCTACAACGGGGCAGATCAGGCAGGCAACGCCGATGGGGGACAGCTTGATGATGAAGTCCATAACTTTCAGGAACACTTCATTGAAGCTTTCTACCACCTGACCGGCAAGGATGCCTTTTTCCCCAGCCAGCAGGATACCGAAGCCCACGAACAGGGCAATGACGATGACCTGCAGCATGGAAGCCTCAGCCATGGGCTTCACAAAGTTGGAGGGGAAGATGTTTACGATGGTATCCATAACACTCTGGGCTTCCGCAGGGGTGTAGGAAGCGCCGGAAGGGTCCAGCACAACGAACATACCTTTGGACAGGGTTGCCAGAATCAGTGCCAGTGTTACGGCAAAAGCGGTGGTGCACATGTAATAAATCAGTGTTTTGCCGCCGATGGCGCCTACACGGCGAATGTCCTTCATGGAGATGACGCCGGCCGCAATGGAGAACATCACAATGGGCACGACGATGAATTTCAGCAGGTTCAGGAAAATGGTACCCCAGGGCTGGATATAAGCTTTCGCGAAGTCAACGCCGGTCATGCCGAACAGGTTTGCGTTCATCAGCAGCAGACCTGCCACGATACCGATGATCAGACCAAGGAAGATCCAGAAAGCCAGAGGCATTTTTTTCTTTTGGCTCGTCAATGTAAACACTCCTTTCCTATTTTTATGATTTTCTCATTGAATTTTTATCCGTTCCTTATTATAAAGATACACGAAAACCTTGACAAGGATTTTCGCCAAAAGAATGCGTATTTTTTTGTACTTTTTTTACAATTGACGAAAATGATGTATGTATATTCATACAATGGAAAAATATGGAATTTTTACATAATAGAAAAAGAGGCATGTCCAGCAGGCTTCCCTTAAGAAAACATTGGTTTTTGATTTCTTAAGGGAAACTGCGGCGGCTGTCATCAGAAGAAAATTTTCTTCTGATGAAGCCCCCAATGGACATGACCTCTTTTTCCCAGAGTCTATCACAAATATTTATGGAGCCTTGCCGAAAGCCCATCTGTTTGCAAGGGGGCGAGGTTCAGCCGGTTTTGCCGGCTGACTCGCCAAGGTTTTTTTGCTGCCTGCAAACAGTATGTTACGGGGTTATTGTTCTGCAAGCTTCTTGTATGCTTCGTATTTTTCTTTCGCCTTGTCAGCAGCTTCTTTCAGCAGCACTTTTGCTGTTTCGGGGAAGGTGCGAACCAGGGAAGCGTAACGAACTTCGCCCATGATGAAGTCGTTGTAATCCATGGAAGGTTCTTTGGAATCCAGGATGAAAGGATTCTTGCCTTCTTTCTTCAGATCGGGGTTGTAACGGTACAGGAACCAGTAGCCAGCATCCACTGCCAGTTTTGCTTCCAGCTGTGCGTTTGCCATGCCTTTGGAGATACCGTGGTTGATACAAGGCGCGTAAGCGATGATCAGGGAAGGACCTTTGTAAGCTTCTGCTTCTTTCAGGGCTTTGATCAGCTGTGCAGGGTTTGCGCCCAGAGCAACCTGTGCAACGTAGATGTAGCCGTAGCTCATTGCCAGCATACCCAGGTCTTTCTTCACAGTTGCTTTACCGCCTGCTGCGAACTGTGCCACAGCGCCGATAGGTGTTGCTTTAGAGGACTGACCGCCTGTGTTGGAGTAAACTTCTGTGTCAACAACCAGTACGTTTACGTCTGCGCCGGAAGCCAGTACGTGATCCAGACCGCCGTAACCGATGTCGTATGCCCAGCCGTCGCCGCCGTACATCCACATGGATTTCTTGGTCAGGTGTTCTTTGTTGTCCAGAATGAAGGCTTTCAGGTCTGCTGCTTCGCCGCTTACGGAAACTTTTTCCAGAGCTGCCAGCAGAGCTTTGGTGTCTTCTTTGCTTCTGTGACCGTCGTCATAGTTTGCCAGCCATACATCAGCTGCTGCTTTCAGATCTGCATCGTCGGTGAGAGCCAGCAGTTCTTTCAGCTTCATGGTTACGCGTTCTCTCTGCTGTTCTACTGCCAGAACCATACCCAGGGAGAATTCTGCGTTATTTTCAAACAGGGAGTTGCTCCATGCGGGGCCCCAGCCTTCTTTGTTTGTTGTGTAAGGTACGCAAGGTGCAGCAGCGCCCCAAGCCTGTGTACAGCCTGTAGCGTTTGCCAGATACATACGGTCGCCGTAAAGCTGTGTCATCAGTTTTGCGTAAGCTGTTTCGCCGCAGCCTGCACATGCGCCGGAGAATTCCAGCAGAGGCTGTTCGAACTGAGAGCCTTTTACGCTGTATTTGTCCATAGGGTTCTTCTTATCGGACAGAGCCAGAGAGAAGTCCCAGTTAGGCTGTTCGTGCATCTGAGTATCCAGAGGTTTCATTACCAGCGCTTTTTCTTTTGCGGGACATGCTGTTACGCAGACACCACAGCCCTGGCAGTCCAGAGGGTCAACCTGGATGCGGAAACGATACTGCGCGATTTCGCCAGCGCCTTTTGCGGGTTCTGTTACATAGCCTTCGGGTGCGTTCTTCGCTTCTTCTTCTGTCAGCAGGAAAGGACGGATACATGCGTGAGGGCATACATAAGAACACTGGTTACACTGGATACATTTTGTTGCATCCCATTCGGGAACGTCGATGGCAACACCGCGTTTTTCGTAAGCGGAAGTACCCAGAGGTACAGTACCGTCTTCTCTGCCAACGAATACGGATACGGGCAGCAAGTCGCCTTTCAGTGCGTTCATGGGAACCAGAAGTTTTTCAACGTATTCAGGCAGAACGCGTTTGATTTCTTCTTTGTCTACGTCTTTTGCGTCTTTCCAGCTTTCGGGAACGTCGATTTTTACCAGACCTGTCAGACCTGCGTCTACAGCGGCATAGTTCATGTTAACGACTTTTTCACCTTTTTTGCCGTAAGATTTTTCAATGGCTGCTTTCATGTAGCCAACGGCGTCATCAACGGGGATGATGTTTGCCAGTTTGAAGAATGCGGACTGGAGAACGGAGTTGGTTCTGTTGCCCAGACCGATTTCACGGCAGATTTCAACAGCGTCGATGGTATAGAAATTGATGTTGTTGTTTGCGATGTAACGTTTTACGTCAGCAGGCAGGTGTTTTTCCAGTTCTTCGCCTTTCCAGCCGCAGTTCAGCAGGAAAGTACCGCCGGGTTTGATTTCGGAAACGATATCATATTTGGAGATGTAGGACTGGTTGTGGCATGCCACAAAGTCTGCTTTGAATACCAGATAGCTGGAGCGGATAGGCACATCACCAAAACGCAGGTGAGATTTTGTGATACCGCCGGATTTTTTGGTGTCATATTCAAAGTATGCCTGTGCGTATTTATCTGTATGGTCACCGATGATCTTGATGGAGTTTTTGTTTGCGCCAACAGTACCGTCGGAGCCCAGACCCCAGAATTTGCAGGAGATGGTGCTTTCGTCTGTTACTTCGGGTTCTGCGCCAACTTCGATGGATGTCATGGAAACGTCGTCAATGATACCAACGGTGAAGTGGTTTTTCTTTTCGCCTTTCATGTTGTCAAAGACAGCAACAACCTGTGCGGGGGTTACGTCTTTGGAGGACAGACCGTATCTGCCTGCCAGTACCAGAGGAGTTCTGCCTGCTTCTGTCAGTGCGGAACATACATCCTGGTACAGAGGTTCGCCCAGTGCGCCGGGTTCTTTTGTTCTGTCCAGAACGGTAACGATTTTCGCTGTTTCAGGCAGTGCGCCTAAGAAATGTTTCAGGGAGAAAGGACGGTACAGGTGAACCTGCAGGAAACCAACCTTTTCGCCTTTTGCTGTCAGATATTCCACAACTTCCTGTGCTGCGCCGGTGATGGAACCCATAGCGATCAGAACGTGTTCTGCATCGGGTGCGCCGAAGTAGTTGAACAGCTGATAATTTCTGCCTGTGATTTTGTTGATTTCGTGCATGTAGTTTTCCACGATTTCAGGCAGACGTGTATAGAAAGGTGTCTGTGCTTCTCTGTTCTGGAAGAATACGTCAGGGTTCTGTACGGTAGAACGCTGTACGGGATGTTCAGGGTTCAGTGCGTTTTTGCGGAATTTGCGCAGTGCGTCTTCATCCAGCAGTTTTGCGATATCTTCGTAGTCCATGACTTCGATTTTCTGCAGTTCGTGAGAAGTACGGAAACCATCGAAGAAATGCATGAAAGGTACGCTGCCTTTGATAGCGGAAAGGTGTGCCACACCGCCCAGGTCCATAACTTCCTGTACGGAAGCGGAGGACAGCATTGCTACACCGATCTGACGACAAGCCATAACGTCGGAATGGTCGCCGAAGATGGAGAAAGCATGTGTACCAACGGTTCTGGAGCTTACATGGAATACGCCGGGTTTGAGCTGACCGGCAATACGGTAAATGCCGGGGATCATCAGCAGCAGACCCTGAGAAGCTGTGTATGTGGTTGTCAGTGTACCAGCTTCCAGTGCGCCGTGCATGGCACCTGCGGCACCGGCTTCGGATTCCATTTCTACCAGACGTACTGTCTGACCAAAGATGTTCTTCTTGCCGTTTGCAGACCAGCTGTCAACGTGTTCTGCCATGGGAGAAGAAGGGGTAATAGGGTAAATGGTAGCGACTTCTGTAAATGCGTAAGAGATATAAGCAGCCGCTTCATTCCCGTCCATGGTTTTCATAATTTTTGTGTTCATGGAAAAACTCCTTTCATATAAATAAAATGTCCCCGTAATAACTGTAATTTCATGATAATGTATTCTGCATACACTGTCAAGAAATTACCAAGAAGAAAACAAAAAAAGTCAATTTGTTTGACATTCGGCTGTGAATTTGTGCAATTTAACCATAAAAAATTCCGAAAAAAGGAGAAAACAGGAAAAAACGAGCAAAAAAATCACGAAATTGTTGTGTACAGAAAAAAGAAAAAACAATAAATTATTGTATTTTCGTTGGTACATCGTCAAATTGGTGAGGCGCATGTTTGCGAAAGGGCTGGAAAAAAGAGGAAAATCAAGGAAAAACAGGGGCGGATTTCAGGGGATTGCAAAGGATTGTATGACAAAAAATGCAAAAAGATTGTTTATAAATTAACGATATAGGAGGCGTTTCCATGGAAATCATCAACATCACATGTCTGCGGCAGAAATCCCAGCGGCATCGTCCCAAGTGGGTGGGAAAACTGCCGGAAAGCTGGGCAGAGAAATGGCAGCTGAAGTATTGCCCGTGGGTGGAAACGGCAGAGGGCAGCTGGTGCTTGCAGACGGATAGGGACGGCTGTTTTCTGCCTCCGTGGCGGGAGAAAGCCAGAGAGTTGCTGGAACAGGCAGCAGATGGGGGAGCAAAGATTGCCCTTTCACCTATGGCAGCAGACTTGCCTGGGGATATCCTGCCCTTTGCCATTGAGAACAAAATCGCCGTAATCCCTTATTCGCCTCTGGGACAGGGGATTCTTACCGGCTCCATGCAGCCGGGCCATACCTTCAGGGAAGGGGATTCCAGACAGAATACGCCGCTGTTTGCACCGGAAAACTTTGAACGTGCGCTGGCCGTAACCGAACGGGTGAAGGAGGTCGCCGCCAGATATGGCAAAACACCGGCGCAGACCGCCATCCGCTGGGTAATGCAGTGTAAAGGCATGACAGCGCCGATTGTGGGCGCCAGGAACAGGAAACAGGTAAATGACAACGTAGGCGCATGCAGATGGGAGCTTTCCGCAGAGGATATGAAG